>ERZ1090878.134-NODE-134-length-41418-cov-7.860189_pt1 | contig 41418 bp, 45 predicted proteins | sample MGYA00478473_ERZ1090878 | MGnify/ENA primary metagenome ERZ1090878 (study PRJEB33644, sample SAMEA5815720) | chicken gut metagenome | biome: Chicken; feature: Gastrointestinal Tract; material: Caecum | place: Ireland | collected 2019-01-01 | study: A study of the... | reverse complement strand
CATATATATAGTATAAGTGATATGATTATTTAAACAAAACTTGTTGCCGTCTGTGTTCGCGCAACATCTATTATATTCTAAACACAGTTTGAATACAAGTGTTTTTTAGGAGGTCCAACAATGACAAAAAAATTTAAAGTCGGCGTCGTAGGCGCAACCGGCATGGTGGGACAAAGGTTTGTTACCCTGCTTGCCGAGCACCCGTGGTTCGATCTGGTCTGCCTGGCAGCCAGTGCAAGAAGCGCCGGCAAACCTTACAAAGAAGCAGTTGCCAAGAAATGGTGCATGGACACGCAGATCCCTGCCAAAGCTGCTGATCTGACTGTGCTGGACGCCACGAACGATATTGAAAAGATCACGTCTATGGTCGATTTTGTGTTCTGCGCCGTAGATATGAAGAAAGATGAGATCAAAGCACTGGAAGAGGCTTACGCAAAGCACGAATGCCCTGTCGTTTCCAACAACTCGGCGCACCGCTTTACACCGGACGTACCGATGGTCGTGCCGGAACTGAACGCCGAGCACATCCATGTGATCCCCGACCAAAGAAAACGCCTTGGCACAAAACGCGGCTTTATTGCCGTTAAGTCCAACTGCTCGCTGCAGAGCTATGTGCCCGCCCTTTATCCGCTGCATGAGGAATTTGGTGTAAAAGACGTTTTGGTGTGCACATATCAGGCCATTTCGGGCGCCGGAAAAACGTTTGACACCTGGCCCGAAATGATCGACAATGTTATCCCCTACATCGGCGGCGAAGAAGAAAAGAGCGAAAAAGAGCCGCTGAAGATCTGGGGCAAGGTGGAAGACGGCGTGATCAAACCGGCCGACAAGCCGAATTTCACGGCGCAGTGCATCCGTGTTCCCGTCAGCAACGGCCATCTTGGCGCCGTGTTTGTAAACTTTGAAAAGAAACCCACGGCCGAACAGATGATCGAAATCTGGAAAAACTTTAAAGGACGTCCGCAGCAGCTTGAACTGCCGAGCGCGCCGAAACAGTTCCTGAATTACTTTACGGAACCGGACAGACCGCAGATCAAATCGGAAAGAATGCTTGAAAACGGCATGGCCATTTCGATCGGCCGTCTCAGAGAAGATACGCAGTACGACTACAAGTTTGTTTGCCTGAGCCACAACACGCTGCGCGGCGCGGCCGGCGGCGCAGTGCTGCTCGCTGAGCTGCTTGCGGCTGAAGGCTATTTTGACTAACATAAGGAGATAGAGATAGATGAAAAAGCCAGTATTTACAGGTGCAGGCGTAGCCATTGTTACGCCAATGCATGAAGACGGCAGCGTAAATTACGATGCTTTAAAGAAGCTGATCGATTTTCAGATCAACAACCACACAGACGCTATTATCATCTGCGGCACGACCGGTGAATCTTCTACGTTAACAGATGAGGAACACCGCGAAGTCATTAAGTGCTGCATTGATTACACAGCCGGCCGCGTGCCGGTGATCGCCGGTACCGGCAGCAACGACACGGCCTACGCGATCGACCTTTCCAAAGAGGCCTGCAGCCTTGGCGCAGACGCAGTTTTGCTGGTCACCCCCTACTACAACAAAACTTCGCAGCGCGGTCTTGTGGCACATTTTACCGCTATTGCCGACGCTGTGGATAAGCCGGTCATTCTTTACAACGTGCCTTCCAGAACCGGCGTGAACATTCTGCCGGATACGGCGCTGGAGCTTTCTAAGCACCCGCTTGTAAACGGTGTAAAAGAAGCCAGCGGCAACATTTCCCAAATCATGAAGATCCATGCGCTTTGTGGCGATGAGCTGAACATCTGGAGCGGCAACGACGATCAGATCACACCGATCCTCGCCTGCGGCGGCAAAGGCGTCATTTCGGTACTTTCTAACGTGATGCCGCAGGAAACACACGACATTGTGCAGGCTTATCTCGACGGCGACGCCGCTAAGTCGACCGCTCTGCAGGCCAAATATCTGGAGCTTGCAAACGCCCTGTTCTGTGATGTAAACCCGATTCCGGTCAAGGAAGCGCTGAATCTGACCGGTTTTGAAGCCGGTCCCTGCCGTTTGCCGCTTTATGAAATGAGCGAGGCAAACAAGGCGCACCTGGCTGATGTGATGAAGAAATACGGTTTGATCCAGTAAGTATTTTGTAAGTTTGTAAGAAAGAGGAAGTTTCCATGACAAAAGTTCTGATCAGCGGCTGCAACGGAAAAATGGGCAAGGTCATCACCGGCCTGATCTGCGACCGTGAAAATGCAGAAGTTGTCGCCGGTGTGGATTTTAACGACACACCGAACGATATGTACCCCGTTTACAAAACGATCGCGCAGTGCAAGGAAGATGTAGACGTTATCATTGACTTTTCAAACCCAGCCGTTTTGCCCGATCTGCTCGCCTATGCGCAGGAAAAGAACATTCCGCTTGTAATCGGTACAACGGGTTATTCGGATGAACAAAAAGAAGCGATCCGCGCCGCATCTGAAAACACGGCCGTGTTCTTTACCTACAATATGAGCCTTGGTATTAATCTTTTGGCCGAACTGGCCAAGACGGCCGCAAAGATCCTGGGCGATGATTTTGATATTGAGATCATCGAAAAGCACCATAACCAAAAGATCGACGCACCGAGCGGCACGGCGCTGATGCTGGCGGATGCGATCTGCGAGGTGGAGGACCACCCGATGCATTACGAGTACGACCGTCACGCCAAGCGCCAAAAACGCACCAAAGACGAAATTGGCCTGCATGCCGTGCGCGGCGGTACAATTGTCGGTGAACATGAAATCATTTTTGCCGGCCGTGATGAGATCATCACCCTTTCCCATTCGGCACGCAGCAAAGAACTGTTTGCCGTAGGCGCTGTAAACGCAGCCATGTTCATGTGCGGCAAACCGGCCGGTCTTTACTCCATGAAGGATTTGATCGGTTAACCAAAAACAGAATGCAAGATAGCGTGATTTCTGGGGTCTATCTTTGCCAAAAACATTTTGTTCTTAGGGTTAATAAGTATCGAACTTTTCCTAAAATCTATAGAAAAGCACCATCTGAGGAAAATTCAGATGGTGCTTTTTGTACACAGTATTAAAAAGATTTTATTTGATTTATGATGAAGTCCAGATTTGATTCCACCGGGTTCATCCCACCTACTTTAATAACAGGGCAATTTAATTTACCAAGCTGTTTTTCAACTGTCTTCTTCTCTCTGGAGGCAGCAAATGCAAAAAACGCTTCTTCCTGTTTATGTAAATCTCCGCCGGGCAGCATTCTGCTGCCAAACTTTTGAAATGAACGGTTTTTGACTCTTTGTAACCGGATGTCCTTGGGAACGTCGATCCATATAGCATACTGAATAAAGGGATAAAACTTCTCGCCATAATCCCCTTTTACAGAAGCAAGGACAAAATTTTTATGCGCTTGTATTTTATGAAACAGCCGTTTCTCAGCCTCTTCGTGCGTACAGGGAGAAGCGTAAATATAATCGGAATCTGTTTTAGAAAAATAGAGTTCTTCATCGTCTATAAAATAAAAATGCAGTTTATCAGCAAGTGCTTTTCCCAGCGTGCTCTTTCCGGCGCCGTTCAAACCGCAGACCAGAATGCCTGTTCCCATATACAGCCCTTACAGTCACTCAACAGAAGCGGCAAAAGCATCACGAATGGTGCGCACCGGGATCAGATCGGCCTGTTTTTTCAGTTCAGTCGGCAGGGATTTATAGTTGTGAAACGGAATGACGCAGTGCTCAAACCCAAGGCGCACCGCCTCGTGCACACGCTGTTCACAGTTGTGTACGGCGCGTATTTCCCCTGCCAGGCCGATTTCGCCGAATGCGATAAGTTTATCATTTACGACCTGGTCTTTAAGCGAAGAAACAAGCGCCAAAGCAACCGTTAAATCAACGGCCGGCTCGTCCAGATACAATCCGCCAACGACATTTATGTAGCAGTCGGTATTGTTAAAGAAATAACCGGCACGTTTTTCCAAAACGGCGATCAGCATGTTCATGCGGTTATAGTCAAAGCCGGTGCTCATACGCCGCGGTGTGCCAAAGCCGGTGGCGGCCACCAAACCCTGTACCTCCGCCAGAATCGGGCGTGAACCTTCCATGACGCAGGCCACACAGGTGCCGCTTGTGTTTTTCGGCCGGCCGGAAATCATCATGAGCGAAGGGTTTTCCACTTCTTTCAGGCCGTGCTCCCCCATCTCAAACACACCTATTTCGTTGGTAGAACCAAAGCGGTTTTTTACCGCACGCAAAATACGGTAGGCGTGGTTGCGCTCACCTTCAAAGTAAAGCACTGTGTCTACAATGTGTTCCAGAACTTTCGGCCCTGCGATGGCACCGTCTTTGTTGACATGGCCGACGATAAAAATCGGGATCGAAAGGCTCTTGGCTGTGTGCATAAACAAATTGGTCGATTCGCGCACCTGCGTAACACTGCCGGCTGAAGACGCCACCTGGTCGTAAACCATCGTTTGAATGGAGTCAATGATCACCACGGCAGGCTTTTCAGACTGAATGGCCTGAATGATCGACGAAACATCGTTTTGCGCATAGATGTAGAGCTTGTCCGTATGTACGCCAAGGCGGTCAGCACGCAGTTTGATCTGGTGCGCCGACTCTTCCCCGCTGACGTACAGGATTTTTTCCTGACTGCCGAGTGTTGCGCACATCTGCAGCAAAATGGTGGATTTGCCGATGCCGGGATCGCCGCTCAAAAGGGAAATACTGCCGCCGACGATACCGCCGCCGAGCACACGGTCAAATTCACGGATACCGGTCGATATACGCACATTCTGCTCGCCCGAGATGTCGCTTAAACGCTGGACCGATTCGCCCGTCAGCGCGACCACAGACGGCTTTGCTTCGCTTTTTACCGTCTCTTCAAATGTGTTCCATTCGCCGCAGGACGGGCACCTGCCAAGCCACTTAACGCTTTCATAGCCGCAGGCACGGCACACATAAATGCTTTTATTTTTCGCCAATTTGAACGCCCCATTCTAAAATTCCGACACCGATCACACAAGCCAGCAGCCGCTGGTAACGCGGGTCTTTTAAATGATTGTTTTCAGCATAGTTGCTCATAAAACCGCACTCCACCATAACAGACGGCGCTTCGGCGCGGTAAAGGATATAGTAACTGTCGTCGCTTTCTTTTGTAACGCGCGTGTTGCCGCTTTGCAGGAATTTCTGGTTGAGCAGCTGGATGGAATCGGCCAGGAGCGGGCTTTCCTCGTCATTCGGCGAATAAAAAACCTGCAGCCCCCACTCGCTTTCATCGGTAAAGTGATTTTGGTGGATCGAAACGAGCGCTGCATTTTCGACCGCATTGATCCTTTCCAGGCGCGTATACAAATCAGAATGATCCCGGCTTTCGTCCGGGTCATAGACCTGTTCGTCTGTATCGCGCAGCATCACGCTCTGCAGGCCAAGCACACGCACAAAGTCATAAAGCGCAAGCGCTATGGAAAGATTAATGTCCTTTTCCAGCGTACCGTCCGCCGCGACAGTGCCGGCGTCACGGCCGCCGTGCCCGGCGTCGATCACGATCGTATAATAGCTGTGCAGAACCGTGTCAGAAGTCATGGAAGCGTGTTCCAGGCCGTAATTCATGCTCAAACACGCTACAAACGTAAACACAACGACCAGCAAAATGATTTTGGCTTTCTTCATGGAATCACCAAATCATTATATGCCTTTATTATACTGGAATATCCGGCGCCGCACAACAATTTATTGCTTTTTTATTTTGAAAAAGCTATAATCAAACCAGGGAGTGATACAGATGCAGATCGTAAATTTAGACGCATATACGACCAACCCGGGCGATCTTTCCTGGAAAGCACTGGAAAAATTCGGAACGCTTACCACCTATGCACGCACAGCACCTGAGGAAATCGTGCCGCGCGCGAAAGACGCCGAAATTCTGTTGGTCAACAAAACCGTAATTACCAAACAGATATTGGACCAGCTGCCAAAACTGAAATACATTGGTCTGCAGTCCACTGGCTACAATGTAATCGATTGCCAGGCCGCCAAAGAAAAAGGCATTACCGTGTGCAACATTCCCTCTTACTCTACAGACGGTGTTGCGCAGCTGGTTTTTGCTTTTATCCTGGAAATTGCAGACGGCGTTACCCTGCACGACCGCGCCGTAAAAGACGGCGAGTGGAGCAGCTGCCCTGACTTCTGCTTTACAAAAACGCAGATATTTGAACTGCGCGGCAAATCGATCGGTATTATCGGCTTTGGCAGCATCGGCCGCCGTGTGGCAGAAATCGCCGAAGCATTCGGCATGCAGGTGCTCGCCTACGCACCGCGCCCAAAAGAAAAAGGCGCACTGCAGACTCTGCGCTTTGTGGAACTGGATGAACTGCTGCGCACGGCGGACATCATCACTTGCCACTGCCCGCTGACACCGGAAACAGAAAACCTGATCAATGCGCAAAACATTGCTAAAATGAAAAAAAGCGCGATCCTGATCAACACTTCGCGCGGACCGGTCGTGGATGAACAGGCTTTGGCCGATGCTTTGAACAGCGGCCGTATCGCCGCAGCCGGCCTGGACGTGCTGAAAAAAGAACCGAGCGACCCGAAAAATCCACTGCTGAGCGCAAAAAATTGTTACATTACGCCGCATATTGCCTGGGCGGCTGTAGAAACGCGCAGGCGTTTGATCGACATTTTAGTAAAGAACATAGAATGCTATTTAAACGGTGCGCCGCAAAATGTGGTAAATCCATAAATCGCTGTAAAAAAGAGCCGCGTCTGCGGCTCTTTACTTTTCATCGTTTTCTTGGTTTTCTTTACCGGACTTGGAGAAAGAAATTTTATTTTCAGTGCCCCTGAATATGCGGCGAATATTTTCGGCATGTTTGGCTATGACGATAACGGCAAACAGCACAGCGATCAGTGTAAGCAGCCAGCTGCGGTGAAATGCGTAAGTCAAAACCGGGTAGAGCACAGCCATAATAATGGAACCAAGCGATACCCAGCGCGTGATCGCCACTGTAATGATAAATATAGCCAAAAGGATCAGACCGATACGCCAGTCGATCAAAAGCACCATACCACCGGCTGTTGCCACGCCCTTGCCGCCTTTGAATTTAAAATAGACCGGAAAAATGTGGCCAAGCACACAGAAAAAACCTGCAAAAGACTTGATAAGCGCACTGTTTTCCTGAAAAAGCGCCTGCCCGAATATCAGCACGGCAATGCCGATGGCGACCGCCACTTTCAGCATATCGCCCAGCATCGTCAGCGCGGCATACTTTTTGCCGTAAGTACGCAGCATATTGGTAGAGCCGGCGTTGCCGCTGCCGGATTCACGAATATCGTGTTTTTCTAAACGGCGGCTCAAAAGGATGGAAAAGTTTACGCTGCCAAGCAGATAAGAGATAACAGCCACACATACAGCCTGCAGGATCAGTCCAGTGTTCATCGTTTGTTCTTCCCTTCTGAACGCTCACGGATCACAAATTTGACCGGCGTGCCTTCAAGTCCAAATACTTCACGGATCTGGTTTTCCAAATAACGCTGGTAAGAAAAGTGAAACAACTCTGCATTGTTGACAAAGCAGACAAATGTCGGCGGCCGCGTGGATGCCTGCGTCATGTAATAGATCTTCAACCGGCGTCCCTTATCGGTCGGCGGCTGCACGCGCGCTGTGGCGTGCGCCAGAATGGTGTTCAGATTGCCGGTAGAAATGCGAATCGAATTCTGGTCGTCTACAAACTTGATCAGCTTCATCAGCCGGTCGATACGTTGCCCGGTTTTTGCAGAAATAAAGATGATGGGCGCATAGCTCATGAAGCTGAAATCCTGCATCAGTTCCCGTCGGAATGTATCCATCGTTTTTCCGTCTTTTTCAACGGCGTCCCATTTATTAACAGCGATGATGCACGCTTTGCCGTTTTCACAGGCGATGCCGGCGACTTTAGAATCCTGTTCCGTAAAGCCCTCCGTTGCGTCGATCATGATTACGCAGACTGTGGCGCGCTCCACGGCCATTTTGGCGCGGATGATGGAATATTTCTCTATAGAATCCGAAACGCGGCTGCGGCGGCGTATGCCGGCCGTATCAATGAATACGAATCGTCCGTCCTCATTTTCCACTTCTGTGTCGATCGAATCGCGCGTGGTACCGGCAATATCGGATACGATCACACGTTCCTGGCCGCAGATACGGTTGATAAGCGAGGATTTGCCGGCGTTCGGCTTGCCGATCACAGCTACACGGATCGCGTCGTCCTCTTCCTCTTCTTCGGAGGACTCCGGCAGATATTTCAGCACTTCATCCAGCAGATCGCCGGTACCGTGGCCGTGGGCAGCAGAGACCGGAAACGGGTCGCCGAGGCCAAGATTATAAAATTCATAAAAAGCTGGGTCAGGTTCGCCGATCGAGTCACACTTGTTAACACACAAAATGACCGGCTTGCCGCTTTTTTGCAGCATAGAGGCTACCTCGTGGTCGGTGGCCACAACGCCGCTTTTCAGATCGGTGACAAAAATGATTGCATCAGCCGTATCGATCGCCACCTCGGCCTGTGTACGCATCTGTGCCAAAATCGTATCGGTCGTGTTCGGTTCGATACCGCCGGTATCCACCAGCAAAAAGGTGTGGCCGAGCCACTCGCAGTCGCCGTAAATACGGTCGCGCGTGACGCCGGGCGTATCGTCTACAATGGACATACGCCGGCCGACCAGCTTATTGAACAGCGTAGACTTGCCGACATTCGGCCTGCCCACAATGGCTACGACTGGTTTTGACATATCAGCTTTCCCTCCCCTGTGATGATCGCGCGCAGCAGTTCTGCGCCGTTATTTTCCGTAAAAATAACCGGAATATGCAGTGCGTCTGCCAGCTGCTGCGGCGTTGTGTCGTCTAAAAACAGATCCATTTCACTGCGCAGCATAGATGCAGACAATATCAGTGCCTGGCCAAGCTCCAGCGTATTAAGCTGTTCGATCAGATCGCGACCGGTCAGCAGACCGGTCACGGTGATCGTTTCGCCGAAAAAGCGGTTTTCAACCGGCACGACCTGTAGTTCCAGACCGGGAAACTTTGCCTGTGCGGCATCGGCCAGGGAACGGATCAGCGGATAAACAGCCGTTCCGCAGGCGATCGTTTTTTTACCGGCAACATCACACGCCGGTTCAGCAAGCAGTGCGTCTGAAAATTCCTGTTTCAGCAACGCGCACATGCCAACACCATTCTCCAGCTGTTCAAAATCTTCATAATATGCGGAATCCGGTATCGGCCGGCCGGCTTTTATATAAAATTCATCGGCAGCGAAGGCAAAACGAACGCCGTGCTTTTTCTTAAAATGATCGCCGAAGGTTTCGATCAGGTCCAGTACTGCCGCCGCCGTTTCTTTTGTATACGTTTGCAGCTTGGGCAGATTCTCGCGGAACTTGGTCACCCCGAGCGGTACGGCGGCGATCATCTGCACACTCGGGTAATACGCGGCCAGGTCTTCCATCGTTTTTTGCAGCTCAGCGCCGTCGTTGATACCGGGGCACAAAACCAGCTGGGTATTGATCTTAATGCCGGCATCTGCAAAGCGGCCGATCAGCTCCAGGCTCTTTGCTGCATTCGGGTTTTTCATCATCTGCACGCGCAGCTGCGGATTGGTGGTGTGCACCGAAACATTAATAGGGCTGATGTGCATGTCGATAATGCGCTGCACATCGTGCTCGCTCAAATTTGTAAGCGTGATATAGTTGCCGAATAAAAAGGAAAGGCGCGAGTCATCGTCTTTAAAATACAGCGACTGCCGCAGCCCTTTCGGAAGCTGATCAATAAAACAGAAAATACATTTGTTTTTGCAGCTTTGCTGGCGGCTCATCAGGTAATTGTCGAACTGCAGGCCAATGTCCTGCGCCTCATCTTTGTAAACGGTAATCACTTTAAATTTGCCGCCCTGCGCAAAAACAAGGCGCAGCTTCGTCTCGGCCATATAAAAACGGTAATCTAAAAAATCACCGATTTCATGGCCGTTGATGGAAAGCAGTGTATCACCGGGCAAAATACCCTTTTTTGCACAGACAGAGCCGGACTCCACCGCTTGGATCGCAACGCTCATAGTTCACTCCATACCGGAAAAAAGGCGGGCCGAACGCCCGCCTTTCTATTTCGTAATTATGCTTCCTTAACAATAACGGCTTTGCCGTTGTAATGGCCGCAGTTGCTGCAAACTCTGTGAGGCACAGTGTAAGCGGAGCAGTTCGGGCACTTTACAAGCGTGGGGGCATCCAGCTTCCACACGCTGGATCTTCTTTTATTTTTTCTTGTTTTGGAAGTTCTTCTCTTCGGTACTGCCATTTTTATTTCCTCCTTATAAAGTTCAGTGGTCGTTTATTCTTCATCCAGCAGCTGCAAAAGCGCCTCCATACGGGGGTCTATATCTTTCTTGCAATCGCAACTGCCTTCATTTAAGTTTTTGCCGCATTTCGGGCAGAGACCTTTGCAGTCTTCCCGGCACAAAATTTTGCTTGGTAAGAACAAAAGGATCTCTTCGCGGATAAATACGTCCAAATCTATGCCGGCACTGCCGGTAACAATGTAGTCTTCAAAATCATCGCCGTTGTCAAGATGTGTTACAAAAACTTTCTGCACCGGAAAGTGATACAGCTTATGCACCGGTTCGGCACAGCGGTCGCAATAACCGTCGAAAACAAACTGTACATCAAGCGAACACTGTACAACGCCGGCCTCCTGATAAAAGCGGCCGTTTACATGTACCGGCTCTTTCAGCGGATTGTATGTATCAAAAATCAAATCAGAAATGTTGAATGCGTAATCAACGGGTATGACCTCGTCGGCACCGTTGAACAAATTTGTAAGGTCGATCACCATACAACCACCTCGCTGCACTTAAAGTATTATATATATAGAAAGCCACTTTGTCAAGAGAAAAAATAAAAAAGAGGGCAAAAAGCCCTCTTCTTAAAAATTATGGATTTAAAGTTCTTCGCAGTAATCGAAGATTTCGACGGGAAGATCTTCCTTGTCGCAGGAAATGGTGAAATAAAAACATACGTCTGTCGCTTCGGAAAGCTCGGAAAGCATTTCGAAAAACTGCGGCAGCTTATCATAATCTCTCCCGACAATTTTGAAAGTGGCGTCAACCAGGATCTCGGTCACGTCGTAATTGCCGGCACAAATACCGGCCAGAAAACCATAAAATGCCTTATGGCCTTTGATATTATAGCTTTCGGTTTCAAGAAGACGTGCCTTTGAGGAAATGTCGTAAGTCAGCTTCGGTTCGTTTTCAATGCAAACCACGTTGCCGCTGGAAGTTTCCACACAGGAATTTACAAGATCGATGAGTTTTTTTGTTTTCCCAGATCCCTTATTGCCGATAATGAGTTTAATCATTGATATTCCTCCATTGATTGAGAGATTTTTATTTTCAATATTATCATATCATAGATTAAGCTGCTTTTCAAGATTTTCTTTTGCACTTTCGTAACCGGGTTTGCCAAGAAGCGCAAACATATTTTTCTTGTAGCTTTCTACACCGGGCTGGTTGAACGGATTGATGCCGAGAATATAGCCGGAGATCGCGCAAGTCTTTTCAAAGAAATAAATCAGATAACCGATCTCATGAGCGCTGATCTCGGGCACTTCCAGCACCAGATTGCCGACGCCGCCGGCCGTATGTGCAAGCAGCGTGCCCTGAAACGCTTTTTCGTTTACGAAGCTCATCGGCTTTCCGGCCAGGAAATTCAGGCCGTCTGCATTGGTTGCCTCTTCTTCAATAATGAAATCATCGAGCCCTTTCTGGAAACGAATGACGGTTTCGAACATCAGGCTTGCGCCGCTCTCCTGAATATACTGGCCGACGGAATGCAAGTCTGTGGAGAAGATGCAGGACACCGGGTAAAGCCCCTTGCCGTCCTTGCCTTCGCTCTCGGCAAAGAGCTGTTTGAGCCATTCGTTCATCATGGTGAAGCACGGTTCGTAAGAAACAAAGCACTCCAGGCGCTTGCCTTTTTCGTAAAAGCAGTTGCGCACCGCGGCGTATTTAAGCGCCGGGTTCGTATCGACCGATTTGTCACAAAGGGCTTTTTGCGCCTCACGCGCACCGGCCATCAGCGCATCAATATCAATGCCGGCAACGGCGATCGGCAGCAGACCGACTGCAGTCAGCACAGAATAACGGCCGCCGACATCATCCGGCACAACAAACGTTTCATAACCCATTTCGTCAGAAAGCTCTTTCAGCGTACCGCGTGCCTTATCGGTCGTGGAAAAAATGCGTTTTGCCGCCTCTTCTTTCGAATACTTTTCGTAAAGCATATCTCTGAAAATACGAAATGCGATCGCCGGCTCTGTCGTTGTGCCGCTTTTGGAGATCACATTGATGCAGATATCTTTGCCTTCACAGATTGCCTTTAATTCTGTGATCATGGATGGGCTCAGAGAATTGCCGATGAAGTAGATCTGCGGCGTATCTTTGGCAAGTGCGTTGTAGTTTTGCGATTTCAGCGCTTCAATAACGGCACGCGCGCCAAGGTATGAGCCGCCGATGCCGATAACGATCAGCACATCGCAGTTTTCACGGATGTATGCCGCTGCTTTTTTGATGCGGGCAAACTCTTCTTTATCGTAATTTTCAGGCAGATCGACCCAGCCCAAAAAATCCGAACCGGCGCCGCTCTTATTGTGCAGCGTTTCCAACGCCGCAACTGCTTTCGGCTCCATTGCCTTTATGTCCTGGGCAGAGACGACCGCCTCACTGAATTTAGAATTGAATTGAACAGACATTTGTTTTCCTCTTTTCTTATGCAAGATGCGAATACAATATTACAATATCTGCAATAAAAATTCAAGACATAAATTCAAGATGCAAAATGAAAATAAACAAATTAGGCTATCTGCCCATAAAGCACAAAAGTTTCAGCCAAATATATTTTATGCTGATTTTTCCAATATCTGATTGCGCGACCAAATCGATTTTGGCGATTTCGTTCCCATCTTCCGACGCAAAGGTCACACTGCCGAGCACATCCCCTTTCTTGACAGGCGCTTCCACCTGCGTTTTTATGCTGTAACTCGCCTGCACGTCTGTGTTCGATGCATCGACCAATATTTTTTGCAGGCCGCTTGCCACAGGTACCGTCTCTTTTTGAATGCCGCCTTTTACTTTTACGGAAGTGATCTGCGCTTCATCGATCTCAGGCGAGATGACTTTATAGTTGGCAAAGCCGTAATCGAGCAGCGAGGTGGCGGCGTCAAAACGTGCCTCGCTTGTTTCACAGCCAAGCACGACTGCGCAAAGCCCCATGCCGTCGCGCGTCGCCGTTGCGCTTAAGCAGAAACCGGCTGCGCTCGTGGTGCCGGTCTTCAGTCCGGTAATGCCGTTATAGCTGTTGACAAGCTTATTGGTATTGGCCAGTTCCGTCTCCCCGTCGCGCAGATAGTCGAGCCACACGGTCGAGTACTCCCGGATCAGCGGATGTGCGATCAGTTCTTTGGACATAAAAGCAAGGTCATAGGCGCAGGAGTAATGGTTTGTAATGGTGTCGTCCAGTCCCGTGCAGTTTTCAAAATTGGAGTTTTCCAAACCGAGCGACGCCACTTTTTCATTCATCATTTTGACGAACGCCTGCTCTGAACCGGCAATATATTCGCCCAGTGCCGCACATGCGTCGTTCGCGCTTGCAATTACGGTCGCTTTGAGCAGTTCGTCAACCGTCATCACCTCGCCGACCTCCAGCCAAATCTGCGAACCGCCCTTTTCCACCGCTGCTTCACTTGCCGTGACCTCGTCCTCCAGCGAAATGCGCCCGCTTTCTATAGCGTCCATAATGACCAGAAGACTGGCAATTTTTGTAACAGACGCCGGCGACTGCTTTTCATACTCATTCTGGGCGTAAAGCACATCGCCGGTATCCGTGCAGATCAGAATTGCCGAGCGCGCATCCACCTGTATTTTGCTGTCAGAAGCACTGCTTTTGGCATCTGCCGCCTGCGGTTCATCCGCATCAGCCGCCAATGCGACAGATACATGACTGAACAGGAAAACCAGACATAGCAGAAGTGATACGATATTTCGACGTAGCTGCATATGGACCCCTCCGTTGCAGATAAGTATTGGTTGCGAAAAGAAATATGTTTTGTTATAATGGTGAAAATTGAGGTGGATTATGAAAGCTGCATTTTATACGCTTGGCTGCAAGGTCAACCAGTGTGAAACCGAATATATGACCGAACTGCTGCAAAAGGCTGGCTACGAGATCGTCGCGCCGTCGCAGGACGCAGATGTATACATCGTCAATTCCTGCACGGTCACGGCAACGGCCGACCAGAAAACACGCCAGCATGTTCGGAAATTCAAGCGCGCGCACCCGAACAGTGTGATCGTTTTGACCGGCTGCATGCCGCAAGCCTATGCGGACAGTGCCGACAAGCTGCCGGAGGCCGACATTGTGATCAGCAATAAAAGCAACGCCAAGCTCGCGGCATACCTGCAGGCTTATTTTGCCTCTTGCCGGCGCGTGGTGGAAATTGACCGCCACCAAACCGGTGATCCGTTTGCAGAATGCTCCATCACTTCCTTCTCCGGCAGAATTCGCGCATTTGTAAAGATCGAAGACGGCTGCAACCGGTTCTGCTCTTACTGTATTATCCCGATGTCGCGCGGCCGCGTGCGTTCCAAGCTGCCTGAAGACCTGCAAAAGGAGGTAACGGCGCTCGCGCAAAACGGGATCAAAGAGATCGTTTTGGTCGGCATCAACCTTTCGTCCTACGGCAAAGACCAAAACGACCGCTTCACCATTGCCGATGCTGTAAAAATATGTGCCGATATTCCGCAGATCCGGCGTGTAAGGCTGGGTTCGCTGGAGCCTGACCATATGACACCGGAAATTATCGACAAACTTGCCGGCATTGAAAAATTCTGCCCGCAGTTTCACATTTCTTTACAGTCCGGCTGCGACAAAACGCTGAAAGCCATGAACCGCCACTACACGGCAAAAGAGTATGCCAGCCTGTGCGGCAAGCTGCGTGCCGTGTTTCCGGCATGTACATTGACCACCGACGTTATGACCGGTTTTTGCGGCGAAACCGATGCAGATTTTAACGCCTCGCTCGAATTTGTTAAAAAGATCCGTTTTCATAAAGTACATGTATTCCCCTACTCGGAACGGCCCGGCACCGCCGCCTCGCGTCTGGGCGACGAGGTGCCGAAAAGCGTGAAGGAATCGCGAGCCAATCAAATGATCGAGGCTACGGAAGCCATACGCCTTTCTCTGTTTGAGCAGCTGTGCGGTCAAAGTGTTTGTGTGCTTTTTGAACAGTTTAAAGACGGTGTAAACAGCGGTTACACAAGGGGTTACACACCAGTGCATGTGCCTGATACAGAGGATAGGACCGGGCAGATCTGTACAGTAAAGATCACATCCGTCTCACCCGGCGGCATTTGCCTGGGCGAAATACTGGCGTAAATTTTCAGCCTCTTTTTTCTGCTGCTCATTTTCGGGCGCAAAAACGGACGAATACGAAAAAATATAGATGCCCCGCACATTTTTGGAAGCGGCGGCCGCCTTGGCCTGGCGCACAATAACGTCTGTATTGTCCTGAAATTCCGATATGGCTTTGTCATTGTCTGCTGATGCATAATCGTCTTCCTTACCGCTTTTGTAAAGCGGCAGGCCGACATAAAGCGCCGGCTTTTCTGTAATTTCGCACCAGTGCTGCAATGTTTGTTCATACGGCAGGCTTTCATTTAAAAAGCCGTAATAAAGCTGCGGGCAAATATAATCCAGTATATCTCCGGCAGCCCAGCTTTCTACGTCGGCATAAATCGAATCGCGGCAGTATTCTATATTGCCGCTTGGGCTGATGCCAAACTGCACGGAAGCATTCGCCTGCGAAACCGCTTTCTTGACGGCTTCGACCATAGAGGTGACCGTCTGCCTGCGCCAGTCGTCAAGTGCAAGTTCTCCCCCGCTTTCTTGGTAAGCAGCGTATTCTTTGGCGTCGATCTCCTTTTCAGCGGTCGGGTAAAAATAATCGTCAAAGTGAATGGCATCTATGCTGTAATTTTCAGCGATCTCCGCCGCACCTTTTGCAATCATCGCCTGCACTTCGGAATTTGCCGGGTTTAGGTAAGCCCCTTTGCCGACGCTGTACGCCATATCGGCAAACTGCTGCGGCACCGGGTAGGAATCTGTATTTTGCGAAATTCGGTAAGGATTGATCCACGCTTCTATACGCAGCCCCGTGGTGTCGGCCACACTGCACAAAACCGATAAAGGGTCAAAGCGCAGCTTACCATCTTTAAAGCAGTAATGCGAAACCGGGAAATATGCCGAATCATAAAATGCATCGGCACACGGCCGAACCTGAACCGTGACTGTATTGAACCCGAAAGCTTTGACCTTTTCAAAAATTTCCGTCATGCTGTTTTGAAACGCCTGTGCATCTTTTGCGGCATTTGTCCACTTGCCAAGCTCATAATAGGCGATCCAGACAGAGCGGACAAACGCCTGTGACCCATCCGCCGGCTGGGCATTTTGGCGCGTGGTTTCCGGCTGCTCCTTTACCTGGTTTTTCGGCACCAGCACGCACCCGCCGAGCATCTGCAGCAAAACGCAGATGCATACAAAGCAGAAAATAATTTTTTTCATGTTCCCCTTGCACGCGCCTTTAAAATCAAGTATAGTTAATAAGGGTGATTGTTTTATGGCTTACAAAATCGGAAATACCAAATATTTAAAACCGCTTGGCAGTACAGAGGAAACCGCATGCCCCGACTGCGGTGAAAAAGTCGAGCTGCAGGTATTTTCCAACCAAAATTATCAATTTGCATTTCGTTTTCCGCCGTTTGAGGTGAACGACGTGTGCTTTTCCGTTTGCCCCCGATGCGCCGCTGTGCACCAGATCATGCCGGAAAGTGTGGAAACACGCCGTACAAAGGATGGCAAAAAGGAAACGGTCATCACAAAATTTCAGCTGGAAGAATTGAAGACTTTTGACTAAACTGCTGTTTTTTTATTTTTGCACTGTAAACGCTTTGAGTGCCATTTTGACCATAGCGGACAAAAGCTTTGCCAAGCGCCAAAAATGGCGCATCCGCGAAAGCACGCTGATTTTAGTGGCGGTTTTGGGCGGAAGTCCGGCAGAATACATCGCCATGCGCATTATTCACCACAAGACACGGCACAAAAAGTTCATGATCGGCCTGCCGCTGATTTTTCTGATACAGCTTGCCGCCGTGCTGGTATTTCTTTATTTTTATAAGCAGGGTACTTTTTCTTTCTGATAAAAAACGGAGCAACCTGAGCAGTTGCTCCGTTTTTTTACAAAATAATGCAGATGAGGCCGTTGCAGCCCTCGTTGATAACACGTTCGATCGTTTCGCGGAATTTGTTGCGGGCATCTGCCGGCATTCGGTACAGTTTGTTGTGCAGGCCTTCATTGACCAGATCGTGCAGTGACGTGCCGAAAATATTTGAGTTCCAGATCTCACCCGGATTTTCCTCAAATTCCTTAAGCAGGTACATCACCAGTTCCCTGGACTGACTTTCACTGCCGACGATCGGCGCAACTTCCGTATAGGTGTTGCACTTGATCATGTGAATGGACGGTGCAGACGCTTTCAGACGCACCCCGTAACGGCCGCCCTGTTTCATAATTTCAGGTTCGTCAAGCTTCAGCTGATCCATCGTCGGCATTACGATGCCGTAGCCGTCGCGCTCCACCTGATCGAGCGCTGACTCAAACGCCGCCAATTTATTGCGCTTGGCGCAAAGCTCGACCATCTGCTGCATCAGCTGCTGCTCATCGGCAATTTCCGTTTTGCATTTTTCAGACAAAATCTTATAAAAATAGCTGCTGTCTATGCTCACCTTGATGCTGACACTGCCGCAGGAGAGATCGACATGCTCCAGCTTTGCCAAATCGATCAGTTCACACTGGTCCAGTTTGTCTGCAAATTCATAAACGGTGCGGATAGACGAGACAATCGTGCAGTTTGCACGGATCTCATCGAACAGCTTTGTTTTGAACCAGTTTTCTTTCTCCAGGTTTTTGATCCAAAGCGGCATATGCAGCGAGATGTCGCTGACCGGGAACTCATAGAGAATGCGCATTAAAATTTGGCGTATCTCGCTTTCACCAAGCTCCAGACAGTTGACCGGCAAAACCGGCACGCTGTACTTTTTTGTCAGGGCTTTTGCCATAGCGATCGCGTTCGCACTGTCCGGTTCGACACAGTTGAGTACCACTATAAACGGCTTGTTTAGTTCTTTGAGCTCATCGATTACACGTTCTTCTGCCTCTTCGTATTCATCGCGCGGAATGTCACTGATGCTGCCGTCTGTTGTAACGACCAGACCGATCGTGGAGTGTTCCGTGATCACCTTTTTGGTGCCGATCTCTGCCGCCATATTAAACGGGATCTCCTTGTCGAACCATGGCGTCATGACCATGCGCGGCTGCTCGTTTTCTATGTAACCGAGCGAGCTCGGCACAATGTAGCCCACGCAGTCGATCATGCGCACACGCAGATGAACGGAATTTTCAACGGAGATGTCTACCGCGTCTTCCGGAATAAATTTCGGCTCGGTCGTCATGATCGTCCTGCCGGCAGCGGACTGCGGCAGTTCATCTTTTGCCCGTTCGCGTGTGTATTCGCTTTCTATATTCGGTATGACCAGCGTATCCATAAACCGTTTGATAAATGTGGATTTACCGGACCGGACGGGCCCGACCACACCGATATAGATATCGCCGCCTGTACGCGAACTCATGTCGCTGTAAATGGAAGTATCCATGCGTTTCCTCCTTATATTCCGGGAATCATCAAAATGCGTTTGGTCTCGATTTCCGGCGAGGCAAGATCATTCTCACGCATAATGAGCTCCATATCTGAGCCGAATTTTTTTGCAATGTTCCATACGTTTTCATGTGGATTGGAAAAATAGATGACCAGAGCCGGCGTTTCACGCGGGTCTTCCTCTTTTATTTCAAAAGATTTCAGAGCATAAATGCGTACGCTTTTGTAAAGAAGCGCCTGCACGCCGGCATCTATGCGCAGCTCCACAGAATGCTCTGATGTAAGCACATAGTCAAACGAGAAAAACTCTATATTCGCATTTCCGCCCACGTTCTTCTCCTGCAGACCGGTGTCATAAAGCAGGTGCTCTGTTTTTTTGATATACAAAATTTCCCCGTCGGCTGATTTATAAAGCAGTTCGATCAAAAGCTGGCTTTTCAGCTTTACGGAATCGTTGCTCTCGATTTCCGTTTTCAGGCACGAGACATTGATATCGATGATTTCCGAGACCGATACGCCGTCAAAGCTGACCTCTGATTTAAAAAGCGTTTTGTCGGCAATGTTCTCAGCCGGGCAGCAAAGATTCAGTTCTTCAAAGCTGCATTCGATCTTCTGCTTCGGGCAGTATGCGTCTACGATAAAGCTTTCTTCCTTTTCGTCGTAGACATCGATACAAACCTGTACACTGCCTGCCGCCTCAAATATTTTCAGTTCGCCGTTGTCATCCGACCGGGCAGTCGCCGTCATGTTCTGCACAGATAAACAGCAATGGTTCTGACCGTTTTCGCTGATGCCCGGCACGTCTATGATTTTACTGATCTCCACGCTTGACGAAAACTTTCGGATCTCCTGCACCGGTGCATCCGTCACATAAGTCAGCGAAAGCATAAGCCGGGCTTTGACCAGCGCTTTATCTTGAACGATGTTGATTTCCGTCAAGGCGATATTATAAAACGTATTAATGATATTTTTGATTTTTGTACCGTCCTCGCAGTTTCCGACCACTTCACAGAAATCGATCTTATCCGTAACGCTGTTGGTCAGGCAAAGCCGCTTGGCTGAGAACAGGTTTTGTTTCAGCTGCGGACAGTCACCCATGATCTCGTGCTGTGTGCGCGCAAATACCTGCAGGCTTAAAGAAAAGGACAGGTGCACATCGAATCGTCTTTGATTGACGACGCGCGAGCTGTCGTAGCGCTTCACCACCTTCAGGCGGATCAGCGCATCGTCACCGCATTCTGCAGAAAGCGAGATGATTTTTGAGAATTCTTCGTCGTAAACATACGTCTTTATGCTGTTGTCTGCTGCAGATATGTAGATGATCTCCATATGTGTTTTGCCGTATACTTTCAGCTCGGACGCGCTTTTTTCATAGCCGGTCACATATGGACTGACACAGCATTTTACAATTTTCAAAAGGTCTTCCATGTACTGCGGCAGGGTCACATGGTAGTCATAATCACAGTCTGTACTGCCGCTGTAAACACTGCCGTAATCAGAAATTTGCTTGAATGTGTATTCAGATTCCATAACGCTGCTCCTTTGATTTACGTTCTAAGAATTTGTATGAAAAAAAGACGGGGTTTATGCCCCGTCTTTCAGTTTTCTTCCTGAACTTTATCAATTTTAAACAGCACTCTGAGCAACACGCTTAAAAACTTGGGTGTTTTGATAAGTACGACTTTCATGGAAATGCCCCCGTTTATTTTTTACAGCAGATAATTCCAAGAATGATCACTGCAACGGCAAGTACGCGGGTGATCCATATGGTCGGCAGACAACAGGCCGCTACGCAGCCTACGCCAAACGCGATCCACAATAATTCCTTACGCACTTTCCCTTTCATAGCAATCACCACCTGAACTGCGTGCACTCTATACTATGAAATTTATGCAAAGTCGTTACTGAGAATTATTAAAAGTGTGCCTTTTTTTACATAAATTTCGGCCTGGGCACAATCTTCAGCGACCTCATTGCTTAATGTAAGCTGTGCATATTGCTCCAGATAATGGTCCTGAAGCGGATATTTCGCACCGGTGATGGTCAGCCCCTGTGCCGGACCGAAAAGGGAATATACGGAAAAATAGTGAAATGTACCTTTCGGAATAACCGTTTTATCTTTACAAACATAAAGGACATTGCCGGGGTCGATGATTTTGGCGTCTATCCCCTGCTGTGCACAATAGATCAGTGCGTGGATATTGGCCAGCGTGTGGTCGATCCTGCCGCCGAGCGCACCGAAAAACTCAATCTGCGTTGCGCCGCGTTCAACAGCCCTCTGCACACAGTCAAATGTGTCGCTGTCGTTTTTTACAGGGTTCAGTGTAACGACCGGGCAGCTGCAGTCCGGCCGCTCGGAAGAATCAAAATCGCCCACGATCAGATCCGGTTCAAAATCCAAAATACGGTGCCCGGCATCCGCCGCGATCACAAAGGACTGGCGGTCAATATTTTTATTGATAAACGCTCTGTCCTGGTGCGGCGCACCGGCAACGATCGTCACTTTCATCTTTTTTCCCATTCCTCCACATGGCGCACTTCCTCATACATGCTTTTGTACGACGCATAGCGGCTTTGGGCAATTTTGCCCGCCTGCACAGCCTGTGCCACGGCGCAGCCCTTGTCGTTCAGATGGCGGCATGAGGTAAAACGGCATTCGTTCAGATACGGGCGGAACTCGCGAAAACATGCTGCAAGTTCCTCTTTTGGAATAAACGTGTACCGCTCTGTATCCACCGATGAAAAGCCAGGCGTATCGGCCACATAGCCGCCGCACACTTTCAGCAGTTCACACTGACGCGTCGTATGACGGCCGCGCCCCAGCTTTTTACTGGTTTCACCGGTCTGCAGCTGCAGCTGCGGCGAGATCGCGTTCAGCAGCGACGATTTGCCCACACCGGTATTGCCGGCAAATGCACTCACACGGTCCTTGAGCAGTTTTGCAACCTGTTCGGCGCTCGAACCGTTTTGCGTATTTACAGCCACCGTCCGGAACCCGGCATCAGCATATACTTTTTGATACGATTTATAAGCATCGCCCAAGTCGATCTTTGTAAACACGATGACCGGCTCGATCTGCTTGATCTCGCACACAGCGGTAAGCCGGTCGATCATCAAAGGATTGATCTGCGGATCCGCGCTGGAAGCCACAATAAACAACTGGTCAATATTGGCAACAGCTGGGCGTATTAATTCGTTTTTCCGCGGCAAAATGGCGGTGATCACATTGCCTTTCACTTCGTCCGTCTGAAATTCAACATGGTCACCGGCAAGCGGTGTTATATGCTGGCGGCGAAAATTGCCGCGCGCTTTGCACTCAAATACAGTATCAGCGGCTTCCACATAGTAGAAACCGCCGATACCTTTCATGATCATACCTGTCATGCTTCACCTGTTCATTCCAGCGTAAGAGATACCGACTTATTGGAATCTACCGTTACACTGGAGGTCGTTGTGCTGTGCTGGTCCAGCAGTTCTGCACGAACATTAACGGTCCGGTCCCTGGCAATACGCACGCCCATTGTAGCGGTCGTGCCGTTAAGCTGCACCGTTTCGCTGTCATATTCGCGGCCGTCAATATAAATGACCAGCGTATCGCGCGTGTCCAGATCCGGCAGGTGGACCTGGATCTGCAGCGTATATTCCGACGGTTCTGTCGCAGGCGCAACGCCGGAACTGATGTATACGGTAATGGCAGCATCCATTTCAGCCATAGTGCCGCCGGAAGGCTCCTGATCCAAAACCATATCTTTCGGCAGCGTACTGTCCTGTGTTTCAAAACTTACGTTGGTAAATCCGGAACGCGACAGAGTGCTGCTTGCATCGCTGCGGGACAGACCGCTGACATCAGGCACGGCCACGCGCTGTGCAGCAGTCGTGGACGGACCGGAACTGATATACACCGTAACTGCCGTATCCGGCGAAATGTCGGTCGTCTCCTGCGGGTCTGTGTAAACCACGCAGCCTTCCTTCACATCATTGCTGGCAACGGAAACAAACGTATAATTGGTAATACCCGCGTTTTGCAGCAGCAGTTCGGCACGGTCACGTTCTTTGCCGTAAACCGGCGGAACAGTGAGCGTTTCATCGCTGGCCGCCACGACCAGCTGTACGGTGCTGTCAGCAAGCACGCGCTCGCCGGCCTGTGGGTTCTGGTCAAGGATCGTGCCGGGTTCGGCCGAATCCGTTTCCTGGCGCTCCACGACAAATTCATACGGATAGCTTTTATTTTCAATGACAGAATTGTAGCTTTGACCGACAAAATTTTCAAGCTTGCGCGTATCTGTGTTTAATGAGCCGGTAAAATAAAGCACAATAACGACAACAGCTGCGATCAAAACGATCACACCGGAAATTACGGCGGCAAGCATTTTTTTCTTGTTGCTGTTTTCTGCGGCTGCATCGTCAGCCGTATCGTCCGGTTGGACGACCGGCGGCGCAGTCGGTTGCTGTGCCGGCTTTTGCACAACGTATTTTGTAGGTTCTTTGTCAACAAAATACGAATAATCAAATGTAGTTTTCGGATTTTTGATGATCTCTTCAATGTCCATCAGCATTTCCGTGGCCGTCTGATAACGGCGTGCCGGATTTTTCTGCATGGCGTGGACGGTGATCTGTTCAAGACCGAGCGGTATATCCGGATTGATCTCGGTCAGCCGTTTTGCTTCATTTTGCAGCTGCATCAGAGCAACAGAAACAGCATTTTCCGCCTCAAACGGCACTTTACCGGCCAGCATTTCATAAAGCACAACGCCTACCGAATATATATCGGTGCGTTCATCTGTAAATTCGCCCTTTGCCTGTTCCGGGCTGATATAATGCACAGAACCGATGGCATTTTCCGTCATGGTTTTCGTTTCGCTGCGGCTGAAGCGGGCAATGCCGAAATCAGCCACTTTGATCTGGCCGTTTTGCAGCAGCATGATGTTCTGCGGCTTAATGTCACGGTGCACGATGCCGCGGTCATGCGCATGCTGCAGCGCACGCAGGATCTGCGAGGTAAAATAAACGGCGTCGTTCCAGGTGATCATGCCCTGTTTTTGAATATACTCTTTCAGCGTGATGCCGTCTACATATTCCATAACGATATACTGCAGCTTGTCGCCGAAATGCACATCGTAGACCTTTACGATGTTCGGGTGCGACAAAACGGCAATGGCCTTCGATTCATTTTTAAAACGGCGTTTAAATTCGTCGTTTGCCAAAAACTCGTCTTTCAGGACTTTGATGGAGACGGTGCGGTCGTCGATGCTGTCGTACGCCTTGTACACAACGGCCATGCCGCCGACGCCGATGATCTCCTGCACCTCATACCGTCCGTCCAGTCTTTTGCCTACATAATTTTCCATTGATTTACACTCCGAATTCAGTTGGCGATCGCAACTACGGTGATGTTGTCACCGCCGCCGTTTGTGTTGGCCTTTTTGACCAAACGGTCAGCAAAGGCATAGTACTTTGTGTCCTTAACCTCTTCGCTGATCTCCTCTGCCGAAACATAATTAGAAAGGCCGTCTGTACAAAGGATCAAAATATCTCCCGGTGCAAAGTCCACCTGCTTAAAGTCTACATCGATCGTGTCCTGCACGCCGAGCGCACGGGTGATGATGTTACGGTTCGGGTGCACCGCAGCTTCTTCTGAAGTAAGCTTGCCCTTGTTTACAAGGTCCTGCACCATACTGTGGTCAACTGTGACCTGGGTCAGTTTGCCGCCGGAAGAGATGTAGGCACGGCTGTCGCCCGCGTAAGCGATATAGGCCTGGCCGTCCTTTACAACGGCACACACGACGGTCGTGCCCATGCCGTTCAGTTCCGAGCGTTCTATGCTCAAGTCATAAACCTCAAGATTAGCAGCAATTAAAGCAGATTCCAGCATATTTTTGATGGAGGACTCTTTCATGTGGGGATTATAAGAGGCACTGATGCGCTCGTTGATGACCTTTACAGCCAGCGCGCTTGCAATATTGCCGCCGGCAGCGCCGCCCATGCCGTCGCACACCACGGCCCAGGCTACTTCTCCTGGAAATTCACCCACAAAATAAGCGTCCTGATTGGTGGCTCTTACCTTTCCCCTGTCGGTTTTTGCAACAATTTTCATAACTGCTCACCTCGGTTTTTCATGCGCCTGAGCTGACCGCAGGAAGCGTTGATGTCAGCTCCGAGAGTTCTTCTGATTGTAGCATTAATATTGTGTTTTTGCAATATTTGGCAAAACATCTTCACAGTTTCTTCATGTATTTGTCCAAATTTATTCTCTTTTACATAATTGACCGGAATCAGATTGACATGCGCGTGCATATTTTGCAGCAGCTTAGCCAGTTTCCCGGCATACGCAGGACTGTCGTTCACACCGCATATCAGCGTATATTCAAAGGAAACGCGCCTGGAAGTTGTGCGGTAATATTTGCGGCAGGCATCCAGCACTTGTTCGATCGGCCATTTGCGGTTGACCGGCATAATGGTATTTCTTGTCTCATTATCTGCCGCATGCAAGGAGACAGTCAGCGTGATCTGCAATTTGCGGGAAGCCAGATCCAGAATCTTATCCACCAGACCGCATGTAGAGATCGTAATATTGCGGTGGCTGATACCGAGTCCGTTTGGGTCGTGCACGTTTTCCAGAAACGTCAGTACATTCTCGTAGTTGTCGAGCGGCTCGCCGATGCCCATCATGACAATGTGCGAAATACGCACGCCAAGGTCGTTCTGCGCGGCATGAATCTGCCCCTCGATCTCACCGGGAAGCAGGTTCCTTTTATAACCGGCCAGCGTGGAAGCGCAGAATTTGCAGCCCATTTTACAGCCGACCTGCGACGAGACACAAATCGTATACCCGTATTTGTAATGCATAACGACGGTTTCAACATATTCACCGTCATACAAACGAAAAAGATATTTTACTGTGCCGTCCAGCCTGGAAACATATTTGTCTTCAATTTGACAATACGGGGTGAAGCAGCTTTCCTCCAGCCGGCTGCGCAGCGCTTTCGGCAAATTGCTCATTGCCGAAAAATCATGAACGCCAAACTTGTGCATCCAAGCATAAATCTGCGCCGTGCGAAACTTCGGCAAAGCAAGTCCGTCGCAAAACGATGCAAGCATCTGCGGCGTCATAGACATCAGATCAGTTTTCATTTTCTTCCTTTTTCAGTACTGCATAAAAGAATCCGTCACCGCCGTTTGGCTGTGGGAATACCGTTTGGCACTCCAGTTGATGAAAGGCCGGATTTTCTTTTAGAAAGCGGCCGACGATCTCTTCGTTTTCATGTTTATTCAGCGTACAGGTGGAGTAAACCAGCGTACCGTGGTTTTTAAGATACTGCGCGCTGACAGAAAGGATCTGGAACTGGCGTGCATAAAGCGGTTTGATCGTATCTAAATCTTTATAACGGATCTCCGGTTTGCGACGGATGATCCCGAAACCGCTGCACGGCACATCGCATAAAATACGGTCGGCAGCCGGAAAAGACGGATCAAAGACCGACGCGTCGTTTTGCCGCGTTTCGATTGCCGTAAGACCCAGGCGCCTGGCAGAATCTTCGATCAGCGGCAGCTTGTTGGCGTGCAAATCACAGGCTATAAGGCGGCCGCAGTTTTGCATCTGCATGGCAATGGCAAACGTTTTGCCGCCAGGGCAAGCGCACATATCCAGCACCGTTTCCCCCGGTCTGGCGCCCAAAGCCCGGGCACACCGCCTGCTGGACAGATCCTGTACAAAAAAGAAACCTTCTTTATAAAGCGAGCAGCCGGCTATATCCACCGAAGAGAGGATCTGTACAGAACCGCCGTTTACTTTTGCGTCGATCCCCATTTGCACAAAGCGGTCACAAAGCGCTTCGGCTGAAATTTTCAGTGTATTCGGTGTTACGAAAAGCGGCGCGCCGTATTCCAGTGCAGAAAAGATCTCATGTGTTCTTTCTTTCCCGTAAGCATGCGTCCACAGGCCGATCAGCGCCTGCGGGCACGAATAACGCAGTGTGTCCGGCAGCTTATCCAACTGGACTTCACGTTTACACACACTGCGCAAAACCGCATTTACAAACTTTTTGGCATAGGCAAGTTTGCACCGGTCCAGCAGGCTGACGGTCTCATGCACGGCGGCATGGTCGGGAACACTGTCCATAAAATAGATCTGGTACACACCCAGCCGCAGCACATTCTTGACAGCTTTTTTCGTTTTGGCATATTGGTGCGCATACTGTTCAATTATGTAGTCAAGCGTCATTTTGCGCTCGAGCACACCGTAAACCAGGCGGCTAAGCAGTGCACGGTCCTTTGCCGATTCCAAAGTCTGCTGCGCATGCAGCAGCGCCAGGTTGGAAAAGGATGCGTCCGTCTCCACCTTGTTCAGCACTTCCAGCGCAGTTTTGCGAACGTCGGTCATAGCCTTACCTGTTGTTATTGCGGTTATAGATAAGCAGCAGACGCAGAAGCGTTGCAAGTGCCGACACGAGCGCCGCAACATAGGTCAGCGCGGCCGCTGTAAGCACTTTTTTGGCACCTGCATATTCTGTACCGCTCAAATAGCCGTATTGATCGATCGTTTTCAGCGCACGGGAACTGGCGTTGAATTCCACAGGCAGCGTCAACAGCTGGAACAGCGCCACAAGGCTGTATAAAACGATACCGACTAAAATCAGCGGTTCAAAAGACAGGAACATACCGATTACAGCCAGCGGGATGCCAAGGGTAGAACCGATCCGTGTGGCCGGAATCGCAATGTTGCGCAGTTTCAGCGGCACATAGCCCTGCGCATGCTGGCAGGCATGCCCGGCTTCATGGCAGGCAACGCCGATCGCAGCGATAGAGGTCGAATTATACACACCCTCAGACAGGTTGATCGTTTTCGTCGTTGGATTATAATGGTCAGTCAAATTGCCGGCAACGCGCTGGATTTTTACATCGGTGATTCCGTTTGCGCGCAGCAGGCTTTCCGCCGCCTGTGCACCGGTCATGCCGCGCGCACTGCGCACACGGCTGTATTTATTAAAGGTATTTTTAACATTGATCTGACAGATCAATGCAAAAATGATCACCGGAACCATGATAATGCCCGTGACATAATAAAGCATATAGGAACCCATATTGCGTTCAACTCCCAAAATATGTGTCCGTCTGTACAGGATAGCCGGACAAAAAGCTTTTTGCATCCATCTTTTTCTTGCCGGCCGGCTGAAGCTCTAAAATTTCCAGCCATTTGCCGTCGCCGCAAGTCACATAAAGATGTTTGTTCTGTTCGGTGACTTGGCCGGGGGCACCGCCTGAAAACGGCGTAAGACGCGACGTATGCAGTTTGAGCACCCTGCCGTTTTGCGTTGTCTGCGCACACGGCCAGGTCTGCAGGCCGCGGATCTGGTTGTGGATCTGTGCGGCAGATCTTGACCAGTCGATCGGCGCCATATCCTTGGTGATGCGGCTGGCATAAAAGCCATCACCCTGCGGCTGCTTTTGCGGCACGGCCTCGCCGGATTCGATCAAATCGAGCGTTTTTAAAAGCGCATCTGCACCCAAAACCGCTAGGCGGTCAAACAGCTCGGCAGAAGTCTCGTTGGGACCGATATCGGTCTTCACCGTATAGAGGATGTCGCCCGTGTCCAGCCCTGCATCCATCTGCATGATACAGACGCCGGTCTGCCGGTCGCCGTTTAAAACAGCCCATTGAATCGGCGCCGCACCGCGGTACTTCGGCAAAAGGGATGCGTGTTCGTTGACGCAGCCGTATTTCGCCGCGTGCAAAATCTCGGTCGGCAAGATCTTGCCGTAGGCAACCACAATTATAATGTCCGGCTGCAGCTGATTTATTTGCGCAAGCGCGCTGCCGTCCTTTAAAGTCGGCGGCTGGTAAACGGGAATATCATGCTGCATGGCACATGCTTTTACGGATGTAGGCAGGATCTGCTGCTTGCGGCCAACCGGTTTATCGGGCTGCGAAAACACGGCCAGCACCTCGTGCCGGCTGCTTGCAAGTTTTTCCAGGCACACAGCGGCAAAATCCGGTGTGCCCATAAAAATACATTTCACATGCTCACCTTCTCACCGGGCAGCAAATGCGAAGTGAACAGCACGCCGTCCAGATGATCGGTTTCGTGGCAGAAGGCCATGGCAAGAAGGCCCTCTCCGGTATAGATATGCCAGGTGCCGTTGCGGTCCTGTGCCTTGATCTGTACTTTCATCGGGCGCTCTGTTGTACCGAACCGGCCGGGAAAAGACAGGCAGCCCTCACGATTATGCTGGGAGCCCTCGGTTTTGATGATCTCAGGGTTAACAAGCTCTATCAGGCCGTTGCCCACATCGATCACGATTACGCGTTTTAAAATACCGACCTGCACGGCAGCCAGACCGACGCCGTTTTGTGCATACATCGTCTCGGCCATATCGTCGATCAGCTGCGCAAGGCGGTCGTCAAACTTATCGACTGCCCTGCTCTTTTTGTTCAGGATCGGATCGCCAAACATTACAATTTTTCTGAGTGCCATTTTTTATTCTCCTAATTCATATCGGCAGGGTTAAAATCTGCCGTGATCTGTATGGTTTTAAACTGCTTTTGGACAGATGCCGCTTCCAGTGTTTTGCGCACCAGCGTGCGGATCGCGCGGCTGTTTTTGCACTTTATAATCAGGTGGTAGCGGTAAATGTTGCTGATTTTCAAAATCTTTGCCGGCGACGGTCCCAGAATGATCATTTTCTGTTCCTGACCATCTGTGCGGTTTTGCTGCACCAGCTGCGTAAAAAAGAACTGCGCGCATTGTGCAACGGCAAGTTCATTTTCACCGCTGAAAAGGATATAAAGCAGATCGCAAAACGGCGGATAGATCAACAGCCGCCGCAGCTCGATCTCTGTATCATAAAAAGATGCGTAGTCCTGCGCCGCCGCATATTCGATTGTAGGATTATAAGGATCGATCGTTTGAATGACCGCCGTGCCGGTCGCATCGCGCCGACCGCTTCGCCCAATGACCTGTGTGATCAGGTCAAAGGATTTTTCGGCAGCATTGTAGCATTCATTATAGAGCGCATTGTCGGCATTGACGACGCCAACCAGGCGCACAGATGGGAAATCAAGCCCCTTTGCCACCATTTGCGTGCCGACCATAATGTCATATTCGCGGCGTGCAAAGCTGTTTAAAAGCTTGTCGTGCGCGTTTTTATGTGCAGTTGTGTCGGCATCCATCCGCAAGATCCTGGCCTGCGGCAAAAGCGCCTGCAGCTCATCTTCAATGCGCTGTGTACCGTAGCCGGAGTAGCGCACATTGCTGCCGCCGCACTGGGGACAGGTGTTTTCCAGCCGCTGCACATAACCGCAATAGTGGCAGTGTAAACTGCCCGTGTCACTGTGGTAAGTCATGGAGATGCTGCAGTTCGGACAGGTAATGACATGTCCGCAATCCTGACAGGCAATAAACGTATTGTACCCGCGCCGGTTGATCAGCAAAATAGCCTGGTTGCCGGCCTCGAAATTTTCACGCAGATGCGAAGCCAGCACAGAGCTGATCGGCGAAAAATGCTTGGCGCGAAACTCCTCGCGCATGTCGACCGTCACGACCTGCGGCAGCTGTGCCGAGCCGTAACGTTGCGCCAGTTTACACAATATATATTTGCCGTTTTTGGCAGCGCAATACGTTTCTACACGCGGCGTTGCAGAAGCAAGCAAAAGCAGCGCCTTATGGTAAGCACAGCGAAACCTGGCCACTTCTTTGGCGTTGTAGCGAGGTGACATTTCGGATTTGTAGCTGTCCTCCTGCTCCTCGTCAATCACAATAAGACCCAGGTTTTGCAGCGGTGCAAAAACGGCGCTGCGCGTACCCACAACGATCTTTACATCGCCGCGCTGTGCGCGTTTGTAGGCGTCGTACCGCTCACCGGCAGAAAGGCCGCTGTGAAACACGGCAACCATATTGCCGTAGCGTTTCAGGAAAATCGAGATCGTTTGCACAGTCAGGGCAATTTCGGGTACCAGCACAATGGCGTCCCTGCCCTGTTCCAGCACACGGTCGATCAACTTCAGGTACACCTGTGTTTTACCGCTGCCCGTTACGCCAAACAGGAGCGCCTGTTCGTTTTTCGGCGATTCCAGCGCACAGGAAAGCCGTTCAAAAGCCGTTTGCTGCTGTGCGGACAATATAATATCTTCCGGCTCCGCCGCCTCAGTTATATATGGGATGCGCAAACGCTCGCGCTGATAAAATTCCACCGCCCCGTATTTGGCCAGTGTGTTAAGCACACTGTCACCCACGGAGCAAAACTGCTTGGCTTCCGCGCAGGAAACCGTGCCCGTATCCTGCAGCAAATTTATAACGGCTTGCTGTTTTGCAGTCAGCTGTTTTTGCGGCTGACCCGCACACAGCCGAATCATTTTTTCCGTGGCGCCGCCGGCTTTGCCGGCACGATTCGGCAACATGAGCCGCAGGCAGGCATAGGAAGTAGAAAAACAACGTTCTTTGAGCCAGGCGGCAAGCTGCAGACATTCGTCAGAAAGACGAACAGTCTGTGTATCCACTGCCAAAATTTCTTTTAAAGCATCGCCGCTGCCGGCCGAGACAGAAAGCACAACGCCGTGCCGCTTTTGGTTATTTCTGCCAAACGGCACAAACACACATACGCCGGGCAGGACCGCCTGCTGAAGCGGCGGCGGGATTTTATAATCAAAATCCTCTCCCCGGCTGAAAAAGGTGTTTTCAACCGCAATACGGGCAACCAGATCAGTCATTGTTTTTGGCTTTGATGGAATCCGGCTCCTCTACGATATATTTGCCCTCGTACAGCTCATCCATCGCCATGGAAACGACCTTTTTGTCGAGGATCTCCTCTTTTTCGATCGCTTCGTCACGGATCTGGCGTGCACGTTTTGCAACAGCGACCACAAGAGAATAGCGGCTGCTGGTGTTTTTCAAAAGTTTTTTCAAATCCGGATTAAACATTACAATTACCCCTTTGCGTGATTTCTGATATATAATTCTTTATTGAAAATGGTGTCGATCTCGTCTACACAGGCAGACAGATCGTCATTGACGACACAGTAGTCATATTCGTTCGCATGCTTAAGTTCATCGTTTGCGATCAGCATTCTGGAGCGGATGGTCTGGTCATCGTCTGTACCGCGACCGACCAGGCGTTTTTCAAGCACCTCCAGGCTTGGCGGCAGCAAAAAGATAGACAGGCACTCCGGCAGCAGTTTCATGATTTTGGAGGCGCCGGCCGTTTCAATTACAAGGATGCACACCAGACCGCCGCTCACACAGCGTTCTACCTCCATTTTCGGCGTGCCGTAATAATTGCCGTCATAACATACATATTCCAGGAAAGCGTCTTCCTGAATCATCTTTTCAAATTCCTCGGTCGACCGGAAATAATAGTCGATCCCGTCTTTTTCGTTTTTCCGTTTTTTTCGGGTCGTGGCTGAGATGGACACATGACAATCCGGGCGTTTTTGACAAAGTGCCCGCACGACAGTGTCTTTGCCGCAGCCGCTGGGTGCGGAAATGACAACGACCATTCCTTTATTCATTCTCTTCCTCCTTCATCAGCTTGGCAGACAGCTGCTTTACGTCCAGATAACTTAAAATCACATGGTCAGAATCGGTAATAATGACGCTCATTGTCTTGCGGCCGTGTGTGGCATCGATCAGCGTATTTGAGGACTTGCTCTGCTGAACGATACGTTTGACCGGCGCCGATTCCGGGCTGACGACCGAAATGATCCTGTCTGCATTGACAAGGTTGCCAAAACCGATATTTACCAAATTCATAGTGTTTACCCTTATTCTATATTCTGGATCTGTTCACGGATCTTTTCGATTTCTGATTTGATATCGACCACTTTGGAAGCAATGTCCACATTGCTGCATTTGGATGCGATCGTGTTGGCTTCCCGGTTCATCTCCTGCACCAGAAAATCCATTTTGCGCCCGATCGCCGTATCACTGTTCAAAAACTGCTTCAGCTGTGTAATGTGGCTGCGCAGGCGCACCGTCTCTTCGTCCACAGCGACCTTATCTGCATAGATGGCCGCCTCGGTCAAAATACGCTGCTCATCCACATTGGCGGTCTGCAGCACTTCCTGCATCTTCTCATAAAGACGCGCACGGTACTCTTCCACCGTCTGCGGGGAACGCGCTTCTACAAAAGAAACCAGTTCAAGGATCGCGTCGCACTTTGCCAGCAAATCTTCGCGGATGCGGGCGCCCTCAGCTGTGCGCATGGCGATAAAATCGTTCAAAGCTGCCTCGGCTACGGGGCGCACACAGTCCCACAGCTGCTGCTCGTCTGCCTCACCCTTGGTGATCACCAGCACATCCGGGAAGCGGGCGATCAAAGATGCGCCGAAATCTTCTTTCAGTTCCAGCTCTTTGCTCATTTGCCGCAGCGCCGAAGCGTAAGCAGCTGCAAGCGGCAGATTGACCTGCACCTCGGCGGAGGTGTCGTTAATGCTGTCGATCTGCAGGCTGCACTCCACTTTGCCGCGGCCTACCGAAGCACCTGTAAACGATTTTAATTTTTCTTCCAAAAAAGCATACTGGCGCGGTACCCGGGAAGTGAACTCAAAATACCGGTGATTAACGGATTTGAATTCTACCGTGATCCTGTAGTCCGCCGTTTCTGCGTGGCTTCTGCCGAAGCCGGTCATTGATCTGATCATCGTAAAACTCCAATCAAAAAGATCCAAAGCACCTGTCCGGGCTTTGGATCTATTATAAAAACAGTATAGAATACGCGTCAAGTGTTTGTTCACACTTAATTTACATTGTTCATAAATAATTAATTTTTAACCCTCTTATATATACAGCGCGCTACGCTGATGCCGTTGGCAGACGCCTGCATCAGGCCGCGTGTGACCGAAGCGCCGTCGCCGACTGCGCGCAGACCGCGCACGCTTGTTTCAAAACTTTTATCAACCAGCACTTTGTTGGAGTAAAACTTGACTTCTACGCCGTAAAGCAGCGTTTCGTCGCTGGCAATACCCGGCGTTACCTTGTCGAGTGCCTCGAGCATTTCGGCTATGTCCACCATGATGCGGTGCGGCAGCACCAGCGACAGATCCCCGGGCACAGCGTCTTTCAGCGTAGGGACAATATTGTTACGGCAAAGACGTTCATCTGTTGTGCGGCGGCCGCGCTTAAAATCGCCGTAAGTCTGCACCAAAATCTTGCCGTCGCAGAGCATGTTGCTCAAGCGGGCAATGTGCTTACCGTATTCGATCGGCGATTTAAACGGTTTGGTAAATTTTTTGGAAACGAGCAGCGCGAAGTTTGTGTTGTTCGTTTTGTATTCTTTGGACTTGTAGGCATGGCCGTTGACCACGGCAAGACCGTCGTCGTAATATTCTGTGGCCACCTCACCCGACGGGTTCGTGCAGAAGGTGCGCACCTTGTCGTCAAAAGTGGGTGTGTGGTAGACCAGCTTTGCCTCGTACAGATTTTCGTTTAAAAAGCGCATGACCTCGTCGCGCACTTCCACGCGCACGCCAACGTCTACTACGCCGACCTCCGTTTCGATCTTATGGTCGCGGCACATGTGGGAAAGCCACTCCGCACCCTCGCGCCCGACCGCGGCAACGACTTCACTGCTTTCGTACACCGTACCGCCGGCAGACACGCCGGTCACAGCGCCGTTTTCGATCAAAATATCGTCCACCATTGTGTTGAACAGGATCTCTACACCCTGCGACTCCAGATGTTTTTGGAATTTGGCATAGATCTTATACCCTTCCTCCGTGCCGAGGTGACGAATCGGGCATTCGATCAGCTTTAAATTGGCAATGATCGCTTTGCGGCGGATCTCTTCAATTTCCTGATATTTATCCAGGCCGTACACCTTTTTATCGGCGCCGAAATGCAGATAAATGTCGTCTGCCTCTTTTAAGAGCGCAGACGTTTCGTCAAACCCGAGGATTTCCGGCAGATGGCCGCCGACATCCGGCGAAAGCGAAAGCTTGCCGTCTGAAAACGCGCCGGCGCCGGCAAACCCGGTCGTGATGGCACAGGGCTGGCAGCCCATGCAACGTTTTGTGCGCCGTTTCGGGCACTGGCGTTTTTCAATAGAACGGCCCTTTTCGATCATTAATATTTTTAAGGCCGGATCCAAACGCTTTAACTCGTAGGCACAGAATATGCCGGACGGGCCGGCACCGATTATAATCACATCGTAACGCTTATGCATAAAAACTTCACCGCTTTTAAAAATTTAGCGCAGTACGGCACAGTTATTCATAATACTGCCGGTATATTATAATGAAAAACTCTGTACTTTGCAAGTATCTGCAAAAGGATTTCAGCATTTGTTAAGATTTGGAGAGCAAAAGACAGCGCACCGCTTTCAGACAACGTATCTGGAAACACACCGGATCTGTCGGTCTTTGCACCGTTCGCGCAGCAGACGTAAGTCTGCTTTATAAATCATTAAGGCCAGATCACTCGGCCGAAATATCCAGTGTGCCGGACAATTCGCGGATCTGCTCCGCGCCGGAAACAGCGCGCCCCAGTTCATAAAGCGACGGATTTGCACGGTATGTGTCATAAAACATAACCACATCGCCCCACGGCGCATAATAAGCCAGTGTGCCTACCTCAACGCCGGCAGCCGGCGTATCCGACACATCCAATGGTTCGGGATAAAAAATTTTTTCATTCGTGCTGTAATTTTCCACTTCGACACGAAGCGGCAGCTGTGCATAAAGCGCTTTTGCAGCAGAGCTGTCATTTAAAGCAAAAACGACCTCGTGTTCTTGTGAATCGGTTACAGAAATTTGCATAACGTTTGAGTCCTCCTGTTCTGTCTGAGCCACAGACGGCTGCGCGTCTGCAGCGGCATTTGCGGCAGGTTCAGCCTGCACCGGCGCTTCACTGGGTGACGGTGTTTCGGCAGCACTGCAGGCCGCAAACAAGAAAAGCATACTAAAACAGAAAACCAATGCACAAATGCGCTTCATTTTTTCGTTCTCCTTTTTGGTAAAAAATATTAAACAGCTTTTGCGCATAATAGGTCAGCCAGACCCAAAAGCCCATAATGGCGGCATAGTCCAGCAAAAACAGTACCACAGGCTGCTCGGCATCGAAAAATACAAAGTGGCTTTGCAAAAACATATATGAAAAAAGGTCGTAACGCACAATATTGACCGCACCGTAAGCCGCAATGCAAAATGCAGCGATGCGCAGAAGCCAAACAAACCATGCCGGCCGTTTCTTTTTATCAATCGCTTTTTTTAATCGCCCGCACAGCATGCCCCAATGCAGACCAAGGTGCACAGACATCAGCGCAAAACCCCAGTAGGCGGAAAGAATGTGCAGCGCATGCGCAAAATTGGCAAGACCTGTGACGTCAAAGTCAAAAACATAGCGTGACAAAAGCACACCGCTGACCATTGCCCCAAGCATCGCAAGCAGGATCAGAAAATTTAAACCCGTCTGGAAAATACGCACCGGTGCATACTTGCCGCAGCGCAGGTGCTTCCACCAGTTTCGGTTAAGAATATGGTGCGCGGCAAAAAGCACAAACAGTGCGCAGCCGATCCACTCGTGCGTTTCTTCCCCAATGAGCATGTAGCCCATTGCACAAAGCAGCAATGCCGTCATAAAAACATCTATGCCGATTTTCAGCCTTACCTGCAATTTTCTCGCCCTCTTTTCATGTTTAGATTTTTTGGTCGCCTGTTGACCAGACGTGCTGCTGTGAAGCGGCAGAAGCGGTATTCTGCGCCATAACGCCAACCAATTTGTGCGGCACATACGCTCCTTCCAAAGCAGCAAGCTCTTCAGACGTCAGCACCAAATCTGCGGCTTTTGCCGCGCCGTCCACATGGTGCAACTTGGTTGCCCCCACAACTGGCGACGCCACTTTCGTCAGCAGCCATGCAAGCGAAACCTCGGTCATGGAAACACCGCGTTTTTCAGCGATCTCTGCCACGCGGCCGATAATTACGGCGTCCTGAGCTGCCGTTGCATCATACTTCAAGTGCGCATAACTGTCTTCCTGCAGGCGTTTGGAAGTTTCACCCGGATGCTTGGAAAGACGGCCGCCGGCCAGTGCGCTGTACGGCGTAAGAGCAATATTTTCCTCGCGGCAGTACGGAACCATTTCACGTTCTTCTTCCCGAAAGATCAAATTGTAGTGCCCCTGTACCGAAACAAATTTGGAAAATCCTTCTTTTTCTGCAAGCGCATTGGCTTTGGCCAGCTGCCATGCAAAACAGTTGGAAATGCCGATATAGCGCGTTTTGCCGGCTTTCACCATTTTGTTCAGGCCATCCATAATGTCATAAAGCGGCGTCTGATGATCCCACATATGATAGATATACAGATCTACATGATCCATGCCGAGGTTTTCGAGACTTTTGTTCAGCATGTTTTCAATGTGCTGCTGCCCGGTCACGCCGGCTTCTATCTCCGCATTGGTGCGCGGCAGAAATTTGGTGGCCACAACGACCTCATTGCGTTTGGCAAAATCCCGCAGTGCCCGGCCAAGATACTGCTCGCTTGTGCCGCTTTGGTAAGCGATCGCCGTGTCGAAGAAATTAATGCCAAGTTCCAGTCCGCGGCGAATGATCTGGCGTGTGTGTTCCTCATCGATCGTCCAGGAATGCTGGCCGTGCGCTGCGTCGCCAAAACCCATGCACCCCATGCAAATGCGGGAAACCTTCAAATCAGAATTGCCAAGTTTTGTGTATTTCATGTTTTGCTCCTTTACAACATAAAAATCTTTATTTTCAATGCTTTCCAAGCAGATAAGCCTGCTGCGGAAATTCGAAGTTCTGCGTCATGGCCGGCGTACCGCAGCCGGCACCCAAAACCATGCCGGCGTTTGTCAAATTCAGATACCTGACTAATGTAAAATAATGCGTTTCGAGTGCCTGAAAGGTCCAATCGTCGTCATTCCAGGCGGTTGCGATCAATGCAGAGCGCATATTTTTTCGCTGCAGGCGGCCGTTGAATGCACAAAAGCGGTCTACCAACGTTTTCAGCTGTGCAGACATGCCATAGTAATAAAGCGGCGTAACAAACACCAGCATATCGGCATGCAGTATCAAACGGCTGATCTGTTCCATATCGTCATTTTGCACACACGGACCGTCGTAACCACAGTGAATGCAGCCTGTGCAAACATGGATGTCGGCATGCGCTGCATCTACCAGCTCTACCGTGTGGCCGGCTTCCCGTGCACCGTCTGCAAAGCGGCCGGCCAGCAGATTGGACGAACCGTTTTTGTTTGGACTGCCAAGCAACATTACGATTTTCATTCTTTCACTTCCTCACTTTACAGACGGTTTACCCATTCTTTCAGAGCAGCAGGATCCAGCCTGCCGTTTAAAAGGATCTCGCCTTTTATAGCGGCGCCGGGGCAGCATTTTGCTATGGTCTGCGCCGTTTTGCCAAACCCGCTGCCGCCGGAAGTGGCAAACAGCGCGATGGTTTTACCGGCAAAATCATAGCTTTCCAAAAAAGTGTAAATGATCATCGGTGCGGTATACCACCAAATTGGAAAGCCAACTAAAATGGTATCATATTCAGCAACATCGGCATTTTTGTCCTGCAAAGCCGGCCGCGATGCGGGATCATTCATTTCAATGGAGCTGCGCGACTTTTTATTCAACCAGTTTAAATCTGCTTTGGTATATGCGGCGGCAGGCTTGATTTCATAAATATCGGCGCCCACCGCATCGGCCAAAATGCGCGCTGCGCGCGCCGTTGTGCCGCTTGCCGAAAAATAGGCTACAAGTATTTTTTTCATGATTTCATCCCCTTATTGTACATCAAGAAGCCAAACCGATTTCGGAAAGCCAGTCGGCGACATCGCTGCTGCAGTCATCTGCCTGCGAACTGCCGAGCGCCAGGCCATCCGTCACCGATGCATTCGGTTCAAGCTGTGCGATCGTGTCCAGCGTGTTGGAAAAGCCGCTGCCCCCGCTCGTTACAAACGGCGCCACAGTTTTGCCTGAAAGATCATATGTGTCCAGGAACGTATACAAGATCATCGGCATATCGCCCCACCATATTGCGTGTCCAAATTAATACAATCAACATCTTGTGGCTATCGTTTTTGGATTTGCAAAAGCACCACAAGATATGTACTTTTTCATTCTTCCCCGCGCACCCACATGGTATTGGGTATCGTTTTTCGACTTGCAATTCCAGACTGAGCAGCCGCGTTCTTTCCTATTAAAGGAAGCCTACCGTTTTTCGATTTGCTATCGTTTTTATTTTACATCAAATCCGCCTGAGAATCCACCACAGAGAAAGGCCCGGAACCCAACGCTCAAAATCTGGTTCCGGGCTTATTTTTACATCTCCGTTGTGATTTCAGTCCCATTCCTGAAAGTAAAGACCACCCTGCCATCTGAATAAACCGTAGCATAATCGATTAACTGATAGAACAGCCGGTCATCAAAGGCAAGCGGCAGTTCATGGATCTCCCCAAGCTCGAACAGGAATCCGCTGAAAATATCATATTTGAATTCCCTCTCTTTCCGTTCTTTCTCCAGGCTGTCCATCCTGCTTTCCAATGCGGCATACCGGCTGACGTATCCGTCATACCGTTTCCGGTAATCATTCTGGTCCATTTTCCTCGTGGCATTTTCGTCTATCAGCTTCTGGATCAGCCCCGTGGTCACTTCCATTTCACTTCTGACCTCTTCCATCTCCCGGTCGATTGCCTTGCAGTCACCTAAAACGTGCATAACCGCCCGGCAGTCATCAATCAGGCTGTCCCTGTTCTCCATCAGGCTGCTCAACGCTTCCAGGAACAATTCCTGTATCCTCTGCTCATACAGATGGGGCGTCGTGCATTTATGTTCTCCTTTAAACTTGGCGTTGCACTGCCAGACTGTGCGCTTATATTTGCTGTTGGAATGCCACACCTTAGAGCCGAAGTATGCCCCGCAGTCCCCGCATTTCAGCTTGGCGGAAAACGGGCTGCAGCAATTGCTCCTTCCCGCCGCCCTCCGGCGCTCCATCTCCAATTGTACCAACTGCCACTCGGAAGGGGAAATGATGGCGTCATGGCTGCCCTCCACATAATACTGCGGCACTTCACCTTCATTCGTTTTCCGTTTTTTAGAGAGGAAATCCACCGTGTAGCACTTTTGCAAACGGGCATCGCCTTTGTATTTTTCGTTGGTCAGGATATTTTCCACCGTCCTATGACGCCACTCGCTTTTCCCGGTCGGCGTGGGAATCTCCTGCTCTGTCAGATACTTTGCAATGGCATAAGGCGTTTTCCCTTGCATGAACATCCGGTAAATCAGCCTTACGGTTTCCGCCTCCTCCGGCACAATCTCCATCTGCCCGTCCTCGCCTTTCTTGTATCCGAGGAAGGTGCTGTACGCAAGGCTGACTTTGCCGTCTGCAAAACGCTTTCTCTTTCCCCAGGTAACATTCTCCGAGATGGAGCGGGATTCCTCCTGCGCAAGGCTGCTCATGATGGTAATCAGCAGCTCGCCTTTGGAGTCAAATGTAAAAATGTTCTCTTTCTGGAAATAAACCTCCACGCCTCTTTCCTTCAGCTTCCGCACTGTAGAGAGGCTGTCCACCGTATTCCTTGCGAACCGGGATACTGATTTTGTCACGATCAGGTCTATCTTCCCATCCAGGGCATCCTTTATCATTTCATTAAAGCCGTCCCTGTGACGGGTGTCGGTCGCGCTGATCCCTTCATCTGTATATACTTTGACAAATTCCCATTCCGGCCGGGATTGGATGTAGCTCGTGTAATAATCAACCTGTGCTTCGTAGCTGGTCAACTGCTCCTCGCTGTCTGTGCTGACACGGGCATAACCCGCCGTTTTCCGCTTCGTTACCGCATCCTTCCGGATTCCGGTATGGATATTCCTTGTTGCAGGAATGACTGTCACATTAGCCATCGTTCTCCTCCTTCCCGCCGTTTTTTCTCATGGTCCTGACTTCCTTCATCCGCTGACGCAGCATCTCCCGGTGTTCCGCAGAGGCCTCACCGTCACTCCAGTAGGCTTTCTTTTTTTCGCTTATGAGCCTGCGCCGTTCCTCCGGAAATTCATGGGTCCTCCAGTATTCTTTCATGCGCTCACTCTGCTGACGTTTCTGCTCATCTGTACGTTTCCGGCCAGAGTTTTTCAGACTGATCTGCCGTTTCTGTTCTTCTGTGCAGATATACTTGATTTCATGCTCTCTCCACTGTTTAACGATTTCCTGCCCGTTCCTCAAACAGAATACTAACTTGCGGTCTTTTTCCGCTCTGATAACCGTTATCTTGTCCCTGACGGTATCCTCCGTAACTTCACCACCAATGACCTCCGCCGTCAGCCTGAAAAGTTCTTCCTCCGGGATAATCTCCGCGCCACAGCAATTCAATCCGTCTTTCCTCCGGGTGTGGCAGGTCCAGGTCCGGTATTTCGGGGACCCTGAGCGCACATAACTTTTCCCGCACCGGCTGCATTTTACCATGCCGGTAAACGGGTATCTCGCAGTGGATTTGTTTCCATTCGGGCTTGCGAAATGCTCTGCTCTGCGCTGGATCTCCTCCTGCACCCGGTTAAAGGTATCCATGTCAATGATAGCCTCGTGGGTACCCTGCGCATGGTACATCGGTTTTTCCCCTTTGTTCTTGACGCTCCTTTTTGTGATGAAGTCTTCCCGGTAGGTCGTCTGCAGGATCAGATTCCCGGTATACGCATAATTACGCAGCAGCTTTAAAATGGG
>ERZ1090878.132-NODE-132-length-41685-cov-12.235479_pt1 | contig 41685 bp, 67 predicted proteins | sample MGYA00478473_ERZ1090878 | MGnify/ENA primary metagenome ERZ1090878 (study PRJEB33644, sample SAMEA5815720) | chicken gut metagenome | biome: Chicken; feature: Gastrointestinal Tract; material: Caecum | place: Ireland | collected 2019-01-01 | study: A study of the... | reverse complement strand
CTACACTTCTAGCTTCGTCGGCAGCGTCAGATGTGTATAAGAGACAGGTTGCATCCTCATCTCCGACCATGACGATGGCAATCTCACCGTTTTCCACACTGTCCTGACGCCGAACAATCAGCACATCACCATCCTGAATACGTACAGCGTTCATACTGTCTCCAGAGACCCGGAGCGCAAAGTATTCCGCTCCACCATTCAAATTTGTCATGGTATAGCCTTCTACGTTTTGCTCTGCGTACAAAGGAAGACCAGCGGAAATACGGCCTAAAATTGGAATGCGGTGCAAGGATGGAAGATTGATAGGAGAGGCTCCGATGGGGAGAAGATTATCAATCGGGACATCATACCCTTGCAGCCAAAGAGGATTGATGTTTAAAGCTTCCGCAATTTCCACTGCTGTATCAATTTTCGGCTTTCTTTGCCCTAATTCGTATCTGTTGAGGGTTTGAGCAGGAATTCCGCATTTTTTACTCATTTCGGATAAAGTAATGTTGAACTTTTCCCGGTATTCTTTTAATCTGCGCGACACATCCGTTAATCTTTCCATGCTGGCCTCCTCCTTTGTAAAAAGGATTGTATCATATCAAATCACCATTTGCAATTAAAATTTTAAAAATAAAGCCATTTTTTCACCAAAAGGTGTTGACAGCAAAAAAGAGATGTGCTATATTAAAATCACCAAATGGTGATAGGAGGCGAGATAAGTTGGATTTGTGCAGACTGCGCGGTGAAATTGTCGCTGGTTATCGGACACAGAGTGCGTTTGCTGATGCAATCGGATGGCATAAAAACAAAGTTACAAAGATGCTTACCGGAAAATATAAGCCAGATACGGACGAAGTAGCGGAGATGGCGGATCTTCTGAATCTGGACGAGAAAAAATTCTGTGATATTTTTTTGCATTCAAAATCACCGAATGGTGATTTAAGAACGCAGAAAAATTTGTGATATTACTCACCTATGTAATATCACAAATTTCTGAAAAGGCCCTTGACCTTTTCAGAAAGATCCTTCAGGGAAAGAAGTTAAAGGAACGGGAGGTGAGACTATTCGCTATTTTGTGGAAGGCGCTGTTGCAGGGATCTTAATTGTCATTGCGATCAAAGCCTTGTGTAGTATGTTATGAGCTCCTGAATAACCCAAATGGCCAATGTAAATAGGGCTCCATATATCCGCTCTTTCCACTTTTGCTTTAAGGACAAGGTGTGTTGCTCTTTCCACCGCCGGACCTCAATTTTTCCGGTCTTGGTAGGGATGACAGAACCTTTCGGCGGGTCTTTATAGTCAATGCCATTTGGAATTAGAAAAGGAGCAAGATCACGTTCGTGTATTTTTACCATTTTCTTTTCCAAAAGAAGATCAAGAGTTTCGGAAATCTCGGCTCCATATTTCTGATAAAGTTCCTCTCGCAACCATCCACTTTCCGAATCAACAATATCGGTGAGAACGCGCATATCAAATTCAGGAATCATAAAACCACCTCCCTGTTGGAGCATTTTATCACACAGAAAACGGTGATGCAATGACTCTCAAAGAGGCGGATAAAAGAACAGGAGGTGAACACAATGGACAAATTTAGAATAACGAAAGATCAAAGGGTATTTCTTGGGGAAAAAGAAATCAAACCCTGCACTGGATTCCGGATTATCGCCAATGCGGGGAATGACCCGGAGGTGGAGCTCCGAATCATCGTAGATAGTATAGACATTGATGATTATCAGGCGATTCCTACATAAGACAGATTAAAAAAGTTCTTGAGGACAAACAGGAGGGGAAATGATGAACAAAGCGCATGAAACAAAAAAACATCCAGAAGCTCTTGAATCACTTGCTCAACAGTTGCAAGAGATCAACGAGAGGTTAGCTGCTATCGAGAAGCGGATAGAGCAACCGGCAGTCACGGTGTCTGTAAAGGAAACAGCCAATATGTTGGGCGTGTCTGTCCCAAAGGTCTATGAGCTCATGCACCGTGCAGACTTCCCCATGTTTAAAGTGGGTAGTCGGGTGTTGATTTCTGCTGTTGGCTTACAGGAATGGGTGAAAGCGCAGGTGGCAGCGCAATGAAAACGACCCGATTAGATGAGTTCAAAGCGTTAGCGAGCGTCGTGTGTTTCTTCGCATCCTTTGGCTGGGCGGTACATGCCTTGATGGGGGTGGTGGCATGACGCAGAGCGAACGGGTGCTGCGGCATTTAGAGGAACGCGGCGGCCTGACCCAGAGGGAAGCGTCAGACGCATACGGCATCGAACGGTTAGGTGCACGGATATATGACCTACGGTGTGCAGGACACCCCATCATGAAAGTGATGGAAGCAGGAAAGAACCGGTATGGGGATACCACCCATTACGCCCGGTACTTTCTAAAAAAAGCGCCGCTGCCGGGTGAGGAAGACCCGATCAGCGGCATGGAAAACAAATCCAAGGCCAGTATGGCACAGAAAGGAAGGCTTGTCAATGGGTAAGGTGTGCGCGGTCCCTTACCGGGACATTCAGGACGAAGCGCCCAAGGCGCACTGTGAGAGCTGCGGCGGTGAACTCTACGGCTATGAGAAGGTATACCGCCATGCAGGAGAGGCGCTTTGCAGGGAGTGCTTTATTGCGGCCATGCAGGATTGGGTGGAAGAGGCCCCAGACGAGGTCGCAGGGTTGTTAGGCGTGGAGGTGGAGACGCTATGACGGAGAACTACTTCACCGAGCTGAACGCGGTGGACGTGAGCAGCAAGACCGAGAAGAAAAACGGGCTGACGTATCTCTCTTGGGCATGGGCTTGGGGTGAGATCAAGAAGCGGCACCCGGATGCAACGTATACGGTCTATGAAGACCGGGAAGGCCGGTTCTATCACACGGACGGGAAAACGTGCTGGGTGAAGACCGGCGTGACGGTGAACGGGGTGGAGCACATTGAGTATCTGCCAGTGATGGACTTCAAAAACCGCTCTATCCCCTTGGAATCAGTGACCAGCTTTGACGTGAACAAGGCCATCCAACGCAGCCTGACCAAGGCGGTGGCCCGCCACGGCCTTGGCCTGTACATCTATGCAGGGGAAGACCTGCCAGAAGAGATGGCGGCGGCCATGCCGAAAGTGGCCTGCGCGGACTGCGGCTGTGCCATTGGAAACAGCAAGAAGCGCAATGGGGAGCCTTGGAGCGCACAGGACATTGTGGACTATTCCACCGCCCGGTTTGGGCGGGCGCTGTGTCCGGCCTGCCAGCGGAAGGCGTTTCAGGAGGAGAAGTAAATGGCAAGCCTGACCTTTGACAAGGCCCGGTGGTATGAGGACAGCGACGGCTTTTGGCTGGCGGTGCGGACCAAGGAGCGAGCTGCTGCGGCGCAATTCTGCGCAGGGATGGCGGACAAGCCCCACACAGCGGAGCTGAAGGAGCAGAGGAAGAGGCGCAGTTTGGATGCCAACGCCTATCTCTGGACGCTGTTAGACAAATTAGCGGACGTCTTGCGCACGACGAAAGACGCGCTTTATTTGAAGGCTGTCCAAGATGTCGGCCCGTACAAGGATTTCACACTGACAGAGGATGAGGCGAAGACCTTCCGGGTGGCATGGGAACGTCTGGGGACTGGCTGGCCCACGGAGATAGTGGATTATGACCCAGATGGGGAACGAGTCGTTATCCGGGCTTACTACGGTTCCTCTACCTACAACACAAAGCAGATGTCCCGGCTGATTGACTGGGTCATCGAAGAATGCAAGGAGCAGGGCATCGAAACCATGACCCCGGAAGAGCTGGCCCGGTTGAAGGAGGATTGGCATGCATAGGAGAACAAAAGCCCTTGCCATATCCAAAGCGGTGAAAGATGCAGTTTGGGAGCGGGATGGACACTGCTGCGTTCTGTGCGGCTCTCCCTACGCCAATCCAGAAGCGCATTATATCAGCCGCGCACAGGGCGGGCTTGGGGTGGAAGAAAACGTGCTGACGCTGTGCCGGGAATGCCATAGCCGGTATGACAATAGCTGTGAGCGGCCTTTCATACGGAAACGGTTGGCACAGTATTTAGCAAGCCGGTATCCAGACTGGTCAGAAGAGAAATTAGTATATCGAAAATGGGGGAGCAAAGATGCTGAATCAGATCGTTATCATGGGCCGCATGGTGCGTGACCCAGAGCTTCGATACACCCAGAGCGGCACGGCGGTCACGTCGTTCACGCTTGCGGTAGATCGGGACATGAAGAACAAGGAAACTGGAGAAAAAGCGACCGATTTTATCGACTGCGTTGCATGGAGAAACACGGCGGAGTTTGCGGCCAACTACTTTTCCAAGGGCCGTATGGCGGTGGTGGAAGGCCGGCTGCAGATTCGGGGCTGGACGGACAAGGACGGGAACAAGCGGAAGAGCGCCGAGGTGCTGGTGGGGAGCCTCTACTTTGGGGACAGCAAAAATAGCGCCGGCAAGGAAGACCCGTTAGATGAGTTACAGCGTGATGTGGAAAGCATGTTTGGGAATGGGGCCCCTGAAAGCGCACAAAGCGCTTTTGGGGAAAGGACGAGCAAGGGAGTGAAGGGAGTTTTTCCCGACAGGGGAAAACAGACCGAAATGGACTTTGCGAGGACGCGAGGCGGGGGGTTCTCGGAGTTAGACGAAGACGAGAAGCTTCCATTTTAAGGAGGTGGCCGTATGGAACGGAGCCAATTCACCTTTTATGCCTCCTTTTCCAATGCGATTCAACGCATCCGCAAGAAGGCCGACCGGGCAGACGCCTATGACGCCGTCATCCACTATGCCCTGTATGGCACAGAGCCTGACATGGACAAGCTGCCTGATTCGGCTGCCATTGCCTTTGAACTCATCAAGCCCAATTTAGACGCAAGCAGGCGGAAAGCAGAGAACGGGAAGCGGGGTGGAAGAGGCAAGCAAACGGAAAGCAAACCGGAAGCAAACAGGAAGCAAGGGGAAAGTCCAAGCAAGAAAGAGAATGAGATAGAGATAGAGAATGAGTTAGAGAATGAGTTAGAGAATGAGTTAGAGAACGAATGTTATCCCCCTAACCCCCTTCCGGCGCCCAAAAGAAGCGAGGCATTGGCGTACTTCATGGACCGGGCAAACGCCACACCGTCCCAAACCTGTGTGGATGAGCTGTTAGGTTATGAGCGCACGCTGGGCACGGCAATATGCAAAAAGGCCATCGACGTAGCGCTGGATGAGAAAAAGACTGGGTGGAGCTATATCCGGGCCATCTTGCGGGACAAGCAGGAACGGGGCATTAAGACCTTGGCCGGTTGGCAGGCAGATGAGGAGAAGCGCCGGGCGTCAAGGCAGCAGAACACAGGGCCAGCGAAGACCGCAGGCAGCTTACCGGGTACAACGCCTCATCCAGAGGCGGACGCCCGGGCAAAGGAACGCATGGAGCGGCTGAAACGGAAGATGCAGGCGGGAGGTGAACCGCTTGAAGGGAATCCATAAGCTCATCATTCCGGGCACGCTGCCGGGGCTGAACGAGTACATAGACGCCAACCGGCGGAAAAAGTACGCGGGGGCTGCCATGAAGCGACAGGCGGAGGCGGCTGTTATGGCGGCGATCAAGCGCCAGATGCGGGGGCTGAAGCTCACAAGGCCGGTGGTGCTGCATTACACGTGGTATGAGAAAGACCGGCGGCGGGATCACGACAACGTGGCGTTTGCGCAGAAGTTCGTGCAGGATGCACTGGTGCATGCCGGGGTGCTGAAGAACGATGGCTGGGCGCAGGTGGAAGGGTTTACCCATGCGTTCCGGGTGGATTCCAAACATCCCCGGGTGGAAGTGGAACTGGAGGAAGTATGAGACGAATCAAATGGGGCCCCCGAAAGTGCGAAGGCACTTTTGGGGAAAGGACGAGCAAGGGAGCGGAGGGAGTTTTCCCCGGCAGGGGGAAACAGACTGGAGCGGACTTTGCGAGGACGTGGGAAAAATTGATTGACTGGGGCTTTCGGGCCTTGATTGTACTCAACGCTCTGTTGCTGCTTGGCACAGTGGGAAGCATGGAGCTTGGGCGGCTTGGAATCTCGCAGGGCACGGTGCTTTGCGTGGGGTACATGGTAGTGATCGCGGCGTGCGTGAAGTGGGGGAAGATGAGATGAACGAGGACGCTCTGATTCGGGAGCTAAAGCGGAAAACGCTGGTGAAAAATCGAAACATTATGGTGGGCCGGGTGTCCTTGAGCGCATGCCTTGAGACCATGACAGAGCAGCGCGCTAAAATACGGCGGCTGCAAGAGGCGCTGGATGCGGCAAACCGGGAGGCTGCTGCACTTAAGGCGGAAAATGACCGGCTGAACCGGGAAAACCTGTGGCTGACGGGAGGAATTATGGATGGCAATTAAAAATTACACGACGACTATAGATGTGTACCAGAGTTTGGGGGAAATTCAAGGAGCGTTAGCCAGCCATGGAGCCAGAAAAATTATGGTGGATTACGACGTGGCCGGGCAACCCATAGGTATCATGTTTGGCATCGAAACAACGGATGGACCAAGAGGATTTTGCCTGCCAGCCAATGCGGATGGTGTACGTGCAGTATTTGCCAAGCAAAGGATAAAGGCTCCGAAAGGGCAAGCAGAGCGCACGGCGTGGCGCAATGTCCGGGACTGGATTATGGCACAGATGGCAATCATCGAGGCTGGGCAGGTACAGATGGATGAGGTATTCCTGCCTTATCTGACAGACGGGAAAGGCCGGACGCTATACCAGCTTTATCAGGGCGGATATTTGGCGCTTGGGGACGGAACGGAGGCCCAGCCATGACGCGGGAAGAAGCGATTGCCGTATTGGAAGAGAGTAAGCGGCAGAACGAAATCATGAAAGACGACCCAACCACATTTTGGGCGTCATATCAAATAGCAGATGGCATCAAGAATACCAAAAGACGAATTGATGCTTTGGACGCCGCCCTCTCTGCCCTCCGACCCGTCAGCCGGGAGTGGGTGGAGAGGATACGGGGAGAGTGGATTGAATATGAGCATCCCCATATCATTTGTTGCACACGATGTGACTATGGAACAGGGCCTAAAGAAAAGACAAGATTTTGTCCATATTGCGGCGCTCCCATGACGGACGAGGCCGTGGACATTCTGCTCAAGAGATTGGAGGCGCTGAAAGATGGCAAGGACCGTAGTATTTGATTTTGATGGGGTAATTCATTCCTATACAAGCGGGTGGAAAGGAGAAACTAACATTCCAGACCCACCAGTTCCAGGAATTCAAGAGGCGTTAAAAGAAATCCACGATGCTGGTTACGAGGTCGTTGTAGTATCTGCCCGTTGTAAAACCGTCCTCGGAAGAATGGCAATCGAAAATTGGCTTGATATGTACGGTATGACGCAGGAAGTGGATAAGGTATGCAAGGAAAAGCCTCCTGCCATCGCCTACATTGACGACCGGGCGATTTGCTTTGACGGGCATCCAGAAACCTTGCTGAAGAAAATTCAAAATTTCCAGCCGTGGTATAAAAAGCCCACCCTCACCCCGCCGAACGAGTGGGTGAGCGTGGAAGAGAGGTTGCCGAATGATAAGCAGATTGTTTTATTCCATCAGAAGGACGGATTTATTTACTGCGCGGAATATTTTGAAGGGAACAAAATACTGTCTTCAGCATGGTTTATTGACAACGATAGCTGGGATGCCGAAGAAGTCACCCACTGGATGCCACTGCCCGCGCCGCCGAAGGGATGAACGGAAGGAGGATATGTTGAGAGCGATTTTCAATTATATGCGTGGGTGTTGGTGCAAACACGATTTTGAGTTTTTGGCCGAAGTAGAAACGCATGGGTTCTTTGGGAAACATTACCGGTACATTTACCGCTGTAAACGATGTGGATACATTCAGAGAGTAAGGCTTTAGCTATGCAAGTGGTGAAGAAGGGAGGCACAGTTATGACGGTAGAATACGCGCTGCGTCTTGCAAGGCAATGGTCGCAGGGCCATATATGTACACTTCGAGAAGGTGAGGCAAAAGAGTATCATAAGCTGGTTGCCTCATTGTTAGAGAAGGAGCTATCCCAAAATGATCCGCTGACACTGGAGGAAGTTGCGAAAGAATATCTTGAAATATGCGGGGACGATTATTCAGGGGATAATTCTGTAGGAATTCCTTCATGCCCATTTTTTCAAATGCTTGATGTAGACGAAAACGGAGCGCAAATTGTAAGCAGATGCAAACTTGCAGTATACCGCCGCCTGCCGGAGGGAGAGGACAAATGAACATGCATTATGCAAATTGTGCCAAATGCCAGAGATACCAGCTAAAACGGCGCATGCGCCCTATATACACTGCATATGGCAGCAGCATGCCGCCTAAACTCCTGTTCTATCTGTGCGAAAATTGCTATTGCGGCCTGTTGGATTATATGGAAACAGAGGATGTATGAAACCTTACATACGGAGGCGCAGGATGGCTGACTATATTGAGAAAGAAACTGCAAAGGAAGCAATATTGTCGTGGGCAGTCTGCATCAATCATCCTGAATTATTAAGCAAAGAAGATGCCATGTACTGCATTGACAACCTCCCCGCCGCCGACGTTGCCCCGGTGCGGCATGGACGATGGGAACCCCCTGCGGTTGGTAAATACGGAGTTTTGTGTTCTGTATGTCGTAGTCAAGTGGACAATCCATTTGTCTATTGTCCTAACTGCGGCGCAAAGATGAATTTGGAGGATACGAAGAATGACTGAACTGAAGCTGTGTCCGTTCTGCGGGGGAGATGGTAGCTTGAGCCTAAACATCCAATGCAAGGTTGTATTCGGTAGCTGTTGGGTGTGTGGAGCACAAGGGCCAAGAATACAGTACAAAGACAACTTAACCGATATTGATATTGACCTTGCGGTTCGGGAATGGAACCGCCGTGCAGAGGAGGACGAACATGAAGTTCCTGAACCCTAAAACGGGAGAAATATACGAAACAGTCTGGCAGTTTCCAGACACACGATTCCGAACGAAATATGCAATAGAACATCCTGAAGAATTTGCCCGCCTGATGGGCTATGAGATGTTGGAGGATGAACCATCCGGAAATTTCGGACAGTTGGAGGAGACCAACATGGGCAAGCCAAGAATATGTGAGGTGCTGGGGGTTGAGGTCGGGGAACGGTTTGAAGTGGAAGGACAGCCGGGTACTCTTTATGTCGATGCAGACGGGCACATGAAATATGATGAAGATGACAGATTGAGCACAAGCACAATCCATATTGCTATCAACCACCCAGAGTGCATCATCCGCAAGCCCCGCTGGACGGAGCAGGAGGTGGAGAGGGCAAAGGCGATTAGAGTGATTTATCCAACAGCCTACCGGCTGGAGGAGGCTGATCCGCTTATTCGTGTTTGGGATAAAGGAGGGCTGCTTTTGGTTCATGTAGACACGAATCTGTTCTTGTCCTTGCAGCCCGGCCAGTCCTACACACTTGACGAGATCATCGGAGGCGCCCAATGAGAGAAATCCTTTTCAGAGCCAAGCGGCTGGATCATGGCGAGTGGGTGGAAGGCAGCCTGATTACATACAAAGATGGAACAGCATTTATCTGTTGTGAGGGCTATATCCCTGATGTACTGAACAAGTACGAGGTAGACCCCTCCACGGTCTGCCAGTACACCGGCCTGACGGACAGGAACGGAAAGCAGATTTTTGAGGGAGACAAAATAACCATGACTTTCTCCCATGGCCAAAGAACTGCCAATGTGGTTGGCTTTCGAGGCGGGAGTTTTGGGCTCCATTGGAAACGGGCAGGCGTGGGGCATTTCGCCGCTTTTACCGGGATATGCCACGTGGAGTATGAGGTCACGGGAAGCATCCACGACAAGGAGAAAGAAGGAAGAGATCATGATACCGCCGAAAGCGCCGAAGACCTGTGAACGCTGCGGAGTGACGTATATCCCCGCAAGCAAGCGGCAGAAGTATTGTAAAGAGTGCAGAAAAGCCGTTCAGAGGGAGTGGGAGCGTAAGTATGACAAGAAACGCAGGGAAGCCCGAAAGAAGCCGGTAAAAGAAAATCCGGTACAACAGCCTGTCTTGACGCTTGCGCAGGCGGTGAAAGAGGCAAGGGAGAGAGGCATGACCTATGGGCAGTACATTTCATGGAGGTGCTCATGAGTAAACCAAGATACCGTTGGTGGAGCTATGTGAAAGCGATGATCCGGAATTACCCGGCACTGGTAGATCGATACATACAGGGGCCGGCCTTGCGGGAACGGGAGGCGGTGCAAAGAGCGATTGACCAGACCGAGCAGATGGTAGATGGGAAAGAGCGGCTGCAAGTGATCGACTTGGTATTTTTCCGGCAGACGCATACCTTGGAGGGCGCTGCCATGATGATTCCATGTGGGTATGAAACAGCGAAGAGATGGCAGCAACAATTTATTAAGTGTGTCGCTCAAAATCATGGGTTGCTGGGTGAAACAATAACCACAAGAGCCAAAAAAGTATGAGAAAATAGAATTACGGGGGAATACCCTGTAACTCCATTTTCCTTCCTCTCCTTTTTCACCCAGTGGAAGTGTCGGCCTCCTTCACTTTCACTGGGGAATATGCCGGGTGCAGAAGCAGAAGCGAAAGCGGCGGCCATGGACAACGCCGTGGACGTGTGGCGGCTCAATACCGCCTCTCGGCTCCATATGGTCTGCACTTGGTGGTGAATGGAAGTGCAGCGAAAGCAACTGGCAAACGATTGCATTAGATAGCGATGACCGAGCAGTTGGCCATTCATATGCCATTCGTGGCCGCGTGAGGCTGCCGGTGGCACCACCCGAAAGGGACAGGCCAGCGGAAAGCCTGACCAAACCCGCAGCATACCGGGGAGAACCCGGTACATGTCGCCCTGCAGGTGCATGAGCCGGGGGTGAGCTTGAACCATTCATCCAGAAAATCAACAGAAAGGATTGATTATATGTTCGTGGAAATTGCAAAATTCAGAAAAGAAGAACGTGCTATTTGCACAAGCCTTGATATTGCCGAAACGTTCGGAAAGGAACATAAAAACGTTTTGCGTGATGTCGAAAATTTAGGGTGTTCCGGAGAATTTAATCGGCTCAATTTTGAGCCGATCTCCTACACCGATTCTATGAACCGAACGCAGAAAGCGTATGCCATGACGCGGGATGGATTTACCCTTCTCGTCATGGGATATACTGGAGACCTTGCAATGAAGTTCAAAGAGGCTTATATCAAGCAGTTCAACGCAATGGAGGCTGCGCTCCAAGGAAAGCGTATTGAGCGCGAAAAAGGCATTGCAGTGCGGCAAGCTCTCACAAAAGCAATCCAGCAGTCAAACGAGGACGAACGCATGCATGGACACGCATATTCAAATTACACTAATTGCATCTATAAGGTGTTGTTTGATAAGAATGCAGCGCAATTGCGGGAAGGCTTTGGAATCGGATCAAAGGAAAATATACGAGACTATTTCAGCAAAGAAGAACTCCGCGCTGTCCAATCTATGGAATGCCTTGTCAGTGGCCTTGTGGATTGCGGATGGGGCTATGAACAAGTGAAAAATTTTATTTCACAGAACAATATGAAGCGATTGACCGCTTGATATGATTATGGCTGTAGAGCTGACAGACAAGTAAAAAGGGCAGGACAAATAGGCTCGCATAAAAGAGCGTGGACCGAGTAGAAAGGGAAACGTTATGGCAAGGAGTCAAGGACGACGTCCATGAGTTGCATGGGATCAAGTTGGAGGCGCGTACACCGATCGGCTAAAAGAGAGACGAACTGCAAGTCACAGGAGATATCGGAGACAAGACCAGCGTCGGAATATCCAGCTGGTGTAGAAACAAAAGCATGTATGCCATAGGAGCAGTAATCGCCCAACTCGGGAGAAGATAGAAATTGCTTAACGGGTCGAAATCGGAACATTGAGACCAGCCTCCTCTACAAAACGAATGGGGTCGAGCTTAACGATTGCCGATAAATGAATGGCATCCCGCCAGCTGGGATTGCATTTACCTTGCTCAATGTCACTAATCCAATGAGGAGAACAGCCTAAAAAGGCGGCAAGCTCTTCTTGTGTGAGATGTTGTTCTTCGCGGCAGTGCCGCAGCAAATCTCCAAAACGATAACGGTCCGCTTTGGTTGGTATGCGTCTAACAAACATTTTGTTCCCTCCTACTACTTTGTAGCAATAGGAAAGATAAACCAAATGCATATAAAATCTCCATGAAAGCAGCATTCATGTTGTTGGAATTGCTGAAAATGTCGAATAAGGGCGTTACATAGCGATAAACAAGATGCTTGAAGAGAAGGACAACTTGTTCGCTGCAGCTTATGTCAAGGGCTTTGAGGAAAAAGATGAAGAAAAGTGGTGAGTCCATTGTGGCAAAAGGAAAGTATCAGGAATGGCTGGAACCGGATGGGCTCTTGCTTCTGGAGGGCTGGGCCCGAGATGGGCTGACGGATGAACAACTGGCCGAAAAGATGGAGATTTCTCCATCAACACTGTACGAATGGAAAGTGAAATATCCGGAGATTTCGGAGGCCCTAAAAAAGGGCAAAGAAGTGGTTGATTACCAAGTAGAAAATGCACTTCTTAACAAAGCATTGGGCGGCGACACCACAGCGCAGATCTTCTGGTTGAAGAACCGCAGGCCGGACAAGTGGAGAGACAAGCCAGCGGAGAGCGCATATACGGTCAACCGCAGTGAAGATGATGCCTTGACCGAGAGTCTGAAAGAATTGGCAAAGGAATTGTGATGTTTAGCAAAAAGCAGAATAAAATCATGGCGTTTCCATACACCCGATATGATGCGCTGATCTGCGATGGCGCAGTGCGTTCGGGCAAAACGTCCGTCATGTCATTATCTTTTTTGCGGTGGGCCATGCTTTCGTTTACCGGGCAGGCGTTTGCGTTTTGCGGGAAATCTGTAGGCGCGGTGGAGCGGAATATTGTGACCCCTTTGCTGTCGGTCAACTGGGTAAGAAACCGGTTCAATGTGCGGTATAACCGTGGCGACCATGTGGTGATCGCCCATGACGGAGACAGGGAGAACCGTTTTTATCTATTTGGCGGGCGGGATGAGAGCAGCTATACGCTCATTCAGGGCGTGACGCTGGCCGGAGTGATGTTGGATGAGGTGGCTCTTATGCCACGGTCTTTTGTAGAGCAGGCACTGGCACGGTGTTCCGTCAAAGGAGCAAAGCTGTGGTTTAACTGCAACCCAGAAAATCCGCTGCATTGGTTCCGACAGGAATGGATTTTGAAAGCACAGGAACGGAACGCGCTGCACCTGCACTTCCTTATGGATGACAATCCGGGACTGGATGATGCCACCCGGCAGCGATACCGGAACATGTACAGCGGCGTATTTTATCAACGGTATATTTTAGGCCAGTGGGTTATGAGCGAGGGCCTCATCTATGACATGTTCGACCTGACAGAGAACACCTACCGGCAGCTTGCGGCGGGCGTTCCATACCGCTCTACCCGTTACATCGCATGCGACTATGGTACCACAAACCCCTGTGTCTTTTTAGATATCTATGACGATGGCGAGACCATCTGGGTAGAGCGGGAATACCGCTGGGACAGCAGGAAGGAACAGCGGCAGAAGACAGATCAGGAGTATGCGGATGATTTTATGGCATTCCTTGGGAACCATTCCGCCACTGTACTGGTGGACCCGTCCGCAGCGTCCTTTATCGTCGCGCTCCGGCAGCGGGGCGTCTATGTAATCGAGGCGGACAACGATGTGTTGGACGGCATTCGAAAGACAGGGACGCTGTTCCGCCGGCGTCTGCTGCGCGTCAACGAATGCTGCACCGGATTAGTGGATGAATTGGGGACTTACATGTGGGACGACAAGGCGGCTCTGCGAGGCGAAGAAAAGCCGGTTAAGCAGCAGGACCACGGGCCGGACGCCCTGCGGTATTTTGTGAATTATCTGCCCGATTGGAGGTTTGAATAAGTGTCCAGACGCCATAAGAGCCAACAACTGAATCAGGAGCCGGTCAGCGTCAAGGACGCCTTCTCCAACCCCCTGTTTCGTCTGGGGTGGGGCAGCCAGTCCCCGATTGAGGCAACCGAATATCCCATGACCCGCATGACGGACAACTACGCCCTGCTCAATTCCCTATACCGTGACAACTGGGTGGTGCAGAATGTGGTCGGGCTGATGGTGGACGATATGCTGCGGGAGTGGTATAAGCTTAAGGGAGACACCACACCGGAGATGCAGGACGCACTGGAACGAGAGGAGCGCAAAACCAGAACCCGCGCACGGATGAATGAAGGACTGCGCTGGGGACGGCTGTACGGCGGCGCGGCGGGCCTGATTCAGGTTGCGGGGCAAGAGGACCTTTCCAAACCGCTGGACTTGGAGCTGGTCTATCCGGGCAGCTTCCGAGGTCTTTACATCTTGGACCGCTGGCAGGGTATTACGCCCAACCTTGGCCTTGTGGTGGTGGGCGGAGAGGAAGAGCCGGAGAGCTATTCCATCACGGACGGAGCGGGGAACACGGTAGCGACCGTCCACCACTCGCGCGTGGTGCGGTTTACCGGCCGGGATTTGCCCCGCATCGAACGGCAGGCGGAGCTTTATTGGGGAGAAAGCGAAGTGGAAGCCCTTTACCGGGACGTGGTGGCGCACGACAATGTGAGCGCCAACATGGCCGCCCTGACGTTTGAGGCCAACGTCAACACCATGGAAGTAAAAGGGCTGCAGCAGCTCTTATCCATGACGCCTAACGAGACCCAGAGGCGCTTCTGGGATGTGATGCAGGCACAGAGTGTTCTGCGGAAGAACTTTGCCACCCAAGTGGTGGAGCAAGGCACAAAGCTGACCAATACCCAATATACCTTCTCTGGGCTGCGGGAGATTTATGAGAGCATGTGCATGAACCTCTGCGGGGCCAGCCACTATCCTATGACCAAGCTGTTTGGACGCTCTCCCAGCGGGCTGAACGCCACGGGCGAGAGCGATTTGCAGAATTATTACGACTATGTAGACAGCCAGCGGGAGGCGAAGCTGCGCCCGGCGCTTGAGAAGCTGCTGCCAGTGCTCTGCATGAGCGCATGGGGCTTTGTGCCAGATGATCTGGACATTATCTTCCCGCCGCTGTGGGCGCCCACGGCAAAGGAAGCGGCAGAGATCGCCAAGACCAAGAGCGAAGCCATTGTGGCGGGGTATCAGGCGGGCCTGCTGAATGTGGACACCGCCCAGAAAGAGCTCAAGAAGTTAGAAGACGAAACCGGGCTGTTCGGCAGTATCACCGATGAAGAGATTGCAGGCAACGCAGGGAAGACCTATGCAGACGCCACGAGTTTGCACGACCCCTTACTTGGATATGGGCTGGGAGGGATGAACGAAGATATAGATAATGATACGGGGACGGCAGAAGCTTAAAAGCAAAGATTGAAATGGTGATAAAATGGTGATATAATATACGCAAAGGAGGTGCGCATTATGTCGCCGAGGCCAAAGAACAACAGTGAGAGAACGAACGTGTTTTTCTCACCAGAAACGATGAACAAACTTCGGACGCTGGCAAGCGAGAAGGGAACATCGGTAAGCGGGTTGATAAGGATGATCGTTCTTGAATATCTGGCCGACAAAAAATAAGAGTAGCCGCCCTCCTACCAAAGAACGCGACTACTCCATATCACCAGAGGTTTCCCACTGGTAGAATCATACTACCATAAGCGAGGCCTCAAATCAAGCGAAAGGGGCTTCTGTATGAGCAAAGCCATAGACCTGACCGATCAAAGATTTGGGCGGTTAACGGTTATTTCGAGAGCAGAGAACACAAAGGCAGGGCAAGCAAAATGGTTGTGCAAATGTGACTGTGGGAAAACAAAAATTGTTTCCGGATATCACCTGCGGAGCGGACGAATTACCAGTTGCGGATGCTATCAAAAAGAACGTGCCTCCGAATGCAGCAAGAAATATAACGAATATCGGGTTGACGGAAAAATTGTGTTTGTCAAAATGTCAAACTCTAATAGCGAAATGATAGTTGATTCCGATGTTTGGGAAAGTACAAAGAAGTTTTGTTGGTATGAGAACCCCAACGGGTACGCCGAAACGAATGTGCCTATTGGGTCAAGGAAAAGCCAAAGGGTCATGTTCCATGTGATGGTATTTTCCGATTGTCCATCTGGCCTTTTTCACGACCATATCAATGGGAATCGCCTTGATAACAGGAAAGCAAATATCAGGTATGTAACAATCCAGCAAAATAACCACAATCATGGGAGAAGTAAGAAAAATACAAGCGGTTATCCCGGCATTCGTTGGGAAGCTGATAGGGGGAAATGGCTCGCTCGTATAAAGTTCAATAACCGAACAATAAATTTGGGAAGGTATTCAAAACTTGAGGACGCCATCAACGCCAGAGTAAAGGCCGAGGAAAAGTATTTTGGAGACTATCGTCGAAAGGAATAAAAATGCCAACATTAAATCGCTCTCCAAACGAAAGAGAACTTCAAAAATTAATTGAGATATATCTTCGTGCGGAAACTGCGATTATAAATGAAATTGGCAGATTGCGGAGCAATGGCTTAATCGACTATGGAGCCGTTGCTGCCCTTGAACGGGTGCAAGCCATCCTGCGGAGTATGGAATCAGACTGCTGGGAATACGTCCCAAAGATGATTGAAAAGCAGTTCTATGTGCGGACGCCGGAAGCCCGGCGCATCACCGGGGAAACCATCAGAAAGCACATCTTTGGCTATCAGAATGCATCCGCATTGACCGGCGAGCAGCATGCTGTTGTAGACCAACTGGTGTCCAATTTGATGGGGGAAATCACAGACGCCTCTTTGACGGTGATGTCCAATTTGCAAAGTGCCCTGATTGGCCGCGTGGAGCCGGATGTCTACCGGCGGGTGGGGCTGGAACAGGTGGCGGCCATGCAGGCTGCGGGGAGAGGCGTCAACCGGTCCGTCCCCAGTTTTGTTGAGGCATTGCGCCGGGAGGGCGTGACCGCCTTTGTGGACAAGGCCGGGAGAAACTGGAGCCTGCACACCTATTGCAGCATGGTAAGCCGCACCACATCCCGGCAGGCAGAGGTGATGGCGGTGCTCACCGCCGACCCGGACCACGACCTGTATCAAATCAGCAGCCATGGGACCACCTGCAAGCTGTGCGCGCCCTATGAGGGCAGGGTGTATTCCCGCAGCGGGACAGACCCGGATTTTCCACCCTTGGCTGCGGCTTTCGGAAAGGTTGACCCAACTGGGCCAGACACGCTGGCAAATACTTGGCTGAATATTCACCCAAACTGCCTCCACGTTATTTATCCGTGGACCCCGGCAGGACGCACAGAAGAGGAAATCCAGCGCATCAAGGACTTCTCCAACCCGAAGAAAAATCCATTTTCCGTAGACCCGCGCAGCGAGAAGCAAATCGCAGCTTACCGGAAGAAGGAGGCAGCCCGGCGGCATTGGCTGGCGAATTACCGGCAGTGGGAATCCTATCGAATGACACTTGGGGACAAGGTACCCAAGACCTTCCAGACCTTTGAGAGGCACAAGGCAGCGGGAGACGCTACCTATCAGGAGTGGCAGAGGCTGTACCGGTGGGAAAACAAGCGGATCAGTTTTCAACCGCTGATTGGGCAGAAGACATCGACAGGGATAGAGATCACGGGGATTTCCAAGCATATTGTGGATAGGGCAATATCGCGTGGATTCACATCAGAAGGAACGCTTGATGCATTGCAGAATCCCATAAAAATTGGTAAAATCAAAATAGAAGCTGATGGAACCCGAAGTATAACTTTTACAGGATTAAGGGCTGCTGCTGTTATTGACCCAGATACGGGGAATCTTATAACCGGATGGAGGAAATAAAATGAAGCTGTCACTCCCTAAAGAGCAGATGGAATTTCTGAAATCCATTGGTATCGAGGACCGGGAATATAGCCAAGAAGAAATTGATGATGTCGTTATCGATGCGTTGGTTGGGCATCTCATGTCTTATGGATGGGAAAAGAATACCAATACGGAATACGAGAAAACGAATGAGATTGGCGATATGTGTGAAAACATCATAGACGCCATAGAGGAACAGCGATGACCAAAGAATTGATTGACGCGATTCAAAGGGCCCTTGACAATGGCTTCCGAGTGGAGATCATTAAGCTCAAGAGCGGGGAAATACAGGCAAACACGGTTTCCCGAAAACAGCTGAAGTAAATACCGACCCACGCCCGGAACGACGGGCGGGAAGGACCGAACGAGGTCAACTTGTAAGAAATTCTTACAGGTTGACCTCTTTTTTGTTGCGAGGTGAAAGCATGAATGACAACAACGAATACATCGCACTGCTGAAGCGCTCTTTGGCTGGAGAGACGGAGACAGTGCGCCTGTATTTAGCCTGCATGGCTGTAGCGCCGCCAGAGCACCTTCCGAAGCTGTTGGAGATACAGGCTGATGAAACGGATCATCAAGCGGTGATTGCCGACCTGCTGTTAGAAGCTGTGTCCGGACAGAGCGCCGACCAAGAAATGCTGGTTCCGGGGGTGGAGTGATGGCAGTTGCATACTATGGTTCTCACCTTTCGGAACACTTGGTCAAAACACCGGAGGGTTATCTGATCTGCTACGCTGTGCCCATCAACCGCACAGGCACACAGCTGTATTCTGCCGGTGAGCTGGGCTTGGACGGAGACCCGGAACGTCCGGTCACCGTATACCGGTTAGAAGAGGACGTATTTGCCCCGGCGGCAATCGCCAGCTTGGAGGGCAAAGATGTGACGCGCGGACATCCAAATGAGATGCTGAACGCTGAAAATCAGGCGTCTTATTCCAAAGGCCATATGGAAAACGTCCGACGGGATGGAGAAAACACAGTGGCAGACCTTGTCATCAAAGACCCTTCTCTGGTATCTGACGTAGAAAACGGGATTTTGCGGGAGGTTTCCTGCGGCTATCATTGCCAGTTTGAGCCGTACAGGGATGGATACCGGCAGACCCATATCATTGGCAATCACGTGGCGGTGGTCCCCCGTGGGCGTGCCGGCCGCGATGTTGCAATACAAGACGCCGCCGAAGAGGCGGAGAAAGGCAGGAATTACATGAGCGATTTCTGGAAATCTGTCCTGACCGCCTTTGGAATGGCGGCGAAGGACGCCAGCCCCGAAGAGCTGGACACAATGGTGCAGACCACAGCCACCGTGCTGGACGCAGAACCCGCTGAAAAAGCGCAGGATGCGGAACCCACGGCCGAAGAGGAACCTGCGGAGGAAAAGGCAGAGGACGCAATGGTGGAGAAGGCCCCGGAGGGGGATGACCTTGGGGCTAAATTAGACCGCATCCTTGCCATGTTAGAGGCCAAGGCCCGGGGCGGAAGAGGGGAGCATCCCCTACACGATGAGACCGACCTTGACGAGATGATCGCCCGGCTTTCCGGCAAAGAAGAGGGCAGTGAAGCGGTGACCATTCCCGTGGAAGAGACGGATTGTGTGACCGGACCTGCCCGTGACGCCGCCGTGGAGCTGCTGAAAAAGGTCCGCCCTGCTGTGGCCAGCATCAAGGACAGAACTACCCGGGCAAAGGTGACGGACGCTCTGCTGTCGGCTATCAAAGGCCCGGACATGATGCAGGACATTGCCAAGGCGACCATGGACAGCGCCCGGGCAAACGCCAAGCAGGCCAGTAAAAACACCTATGAACAGATTTGCACGGATTCCGAAGCCGCCTATGCAGCCCGGAACCCCCACAAAAATCAAAAGGAGGACTGACTTATGGCACTGAATCCCCAAGTAATCGGGGCAGAGATGCCCCACGGCTTTGCTGGCAGCTATGCCCGCCAGCCGGATATGATTGTCAACACCCGGCCCGCCGGCGGAGAGATTCCCTTCGGTATGGCCCTGACTTATGACAAGGACAAGAATGTGGTGGTGTTTGGCAATGCCGAGACCAACACCTTCATCGGCGTGGCCGGTAAAGAGATTAAGAGCGCACTCACTTATTTGGACCAAAATGTGGGCAAATACGCCGCGGGCGAGCCGGTGGGCGTGTTTATGCGCGGGTCCATCAACGTGAAATGCCAGCGCTCCACACCCAGTCTGGGCGGTGCGGTGTATGTGCGCACCGCTGTGAACGAGGAATACCCCGGCTGCGTAGTGGGTGGCTTTGAGGCGGAGGCCGACAGCGGCAAGACCCAGATGTTAGGCGACGTCCAGTGGGGCGGCCCGGCGGATGCAAACGGGATTGCAGAGCTTGTGATCCTCAAGCGCTCCCAAGCGTAAGGAAAGGAGAAGAAAGCCATGTCTTTTGAACAGATCGGTACTTATAACGCGGGCGTGATTGGCGCCAAATCCTCCGCTCCCGCTGCTGGTGGGACTCCTATCATGGATGCAGACGGCATTGCCTCCGGCGGCGCATTTCTGGTCAGCGAATTAGAAAAACGCGACACGCTCATTCGCAAACCCCTGACTTCGTTCACCTATCCCCGCGACATTGTGATTCAATCCGGCGGTGGCTGGGTGGATTATGTATCCGCCATGAGCGTGGCCTATGGCATCACCGGCGGCGCCGGCGCATCCCCGGTCACTGCTGGCGCATCCAACGGCGTTCCCATTGTGCAGGCCAGCGTGGATAAGGGTATTTTTAAGGCTCACACGTTCGCTGTTGCCCTGCGGGTGATGTTCCAAGATATGCAGCGGGCCAACTACATTGGCCGCAGCATCGACAACTTGCTGCAGGACGGCGTGCGCATGGCCTATGACAAGCATATGGACCAAAACACCTATGTGGGCATCGAAGAATATGGCACCACCGGATTGGTGAACAACCCCAACGCCACCGAGACGACTGCGGCGGCTACTGGCACCGGCTCCGCTACCACGTGGGCCAGCAAGACCCCGCAGCAGATTTTAGCGGATATCAACACCGCACTGACCGCTGTATGGGCCGCCAACGGCTATGATGAAACCGCCATCCCCAATCACATCCTGCTGCCCTATGAGCAGTATACCTATATCCTCAACACCATGGTCACAGACTTGGCCACCGAGACGATTTTAGACTTCGTTATGAAGAACAACATCGCGGCCAAGAACGGCGGCAGCCTGTTCATCGGCGCCACCCGTTGGTGCAAGGGAACAGGTACCAGCGGAAAGGACCGCATGGTGGTGTACGTCAATCATGAGCGCTTTGTGAAGGAGGACGAACTGGTCCCCCTGTCCCGGATCATGAGCCAGCCCAATGTGGCAAATGTCTGTTATGACACTGCCTATATGGCGAATATCTCCGAGGTGCAGATTCTCTATACCACCGCTATCCTCTACATGGACGGCATTTGAGGTGCTGACATGTTTGTAATGAGCAAGCGAAACATCATCCTGCCCAGTCCGGACGGCACTGCGTCCGTCCGGCTGGTACGGGATTTTGTTGGGGAGATTCCTGAATGGGCCGCCCAGACGGAATATTACCGGGCTTTGGTGGCTGACGGGAAAATCGTTCCCACCGGCAAGTCTGACAAGGACATTCAGAAGGCGGACGAGAAAAAGGTAAAGACCCGCCGGGGCAAGGAGACCGCGCAAGCGTAAGGAGGCATGTGGGATGTACTGCTGGGGCAAGCCGCAGTTTTTCGGCGTGCGGGCCGCTGCGGCCAATATCGGACACGGGAAGGGCACTTATACGGCAGAACAGTTTCAGGAGGACTTCCCGCAGTTTTTCAAAGAGGATGGGCAGCCCCTTCTCCCCGCCTCCATGGTAGGGGAGATACTCAACATGGCCAATGCTGCGGTGCAGCCGGACAAGTGGGGAGCGGGCTGGCGCTATGCGGTGGGGCTCTATACGGCCCACTATGTCACGCTGTACCTGCGCAGTTATGCCCCGTCCAACGAGACGCCGCAGCAGGCGGCGGCCTCCGGCGCTTTAGTGGGTATGGTGAAGAGCGCCACCTTGGGCGATGCCTCTGTGTCCTATGATACCAGCGCGATTACGGCCGGCACCGAGGACTGGGGCGACCTAAACAGCACCACCTATGGCCAGATGTTCGCCAACCGGGCCAAGCTCATCGGGCTTGCCGGTATGGTGGTGATTTGAGGTATCGGTATGAACTGGACGGACTGGTATACAGACAGTATGGACGTTTACCGGGTGCAGGCTGTCACAGACGGCAGCCTCACACGGCATGAACGGGTTCAGGTGTCTTCTGGAATTCCATGCCGCATCTATCAGAGCGACAACAAAGCCATTCAGATGGAGCAGACTGCCGCCGGCATCCATCAGGAAGACCGGGTGGCCTGCGACACGTCCGCAGACATTCAGGCTGGAGATGAGCTGAAGATCCACCGGGGGGCAAGGATAGGAAAGGCCGGGCCTGTCATTCGGGCTTTTGCCGCAGACCCAAATTTCTATTATGAGCCTTTTGGCGCCATCCTTCCCGGATTGGCGCATCAGGAAATCCGGCTGCTTCAGCAGGAGCGGGTGAAGGGAGGCACGGCGGAATGAGTTACACTGTCACCCTTCAACAACGTATCCAGCAGCTGAAAAAGGCGCAGGCGGACCTTCCGGGCATCCTGTCCAAAGCTGCGAAAGGCGCCACGGAACGGGCGGTGGAGAAGGCGACGGAAAAGACGCCACCCACTTTGAACAGCTTGCGCGGCACCAATACCAGAACCGGAGAGATGAAACAGCACTGGGCGACTGACAGCAAGATAAACCCTGAAATCCGAGGCGGGCAGCTTGTCACGGTATTGGCCAATGATAAGGAATACGCCTCCTATGTGGATCAGGGACACCGGATGGACCGGCATTTTGTACCGGGACTTGTGGTGGATGAAAACGGGATGCTTTCCTACAACCCGGACGGAAAAGGCGGTATCGTGGTAGGAACCAAGACCAAATATATCAAAGGGAAATTCATTGTGGATCAAGCGAAGCGGGAGTATGAACGGGTCATCATCCTTGCGCTTGACGAAGAGATTAGGAGGTTGATGGATTGAACCTGACGGTTACTACCCTTGCCAAATCGCTTGCCGGTTACTTGGCGCCGCATTTCCCGGGCGTTGCCTTCTATGAAGACCCCAACCAGCAGGGGAGCACCGCCCCATGCATGTTCCTCCAGACGCGCTACAACGAACTAACGATAGAAAGCGGCGGATTTTGGCGGAGAAGGATGGGACTTGATTTGACCTATCTGGTGGACTATAACCTGCCAAACATGCAGCAGCTCTATCAGCAGGCAGGCGAGACGCTGGACTTGCTGATGGAGACGTTTCCCTATTCCGACGGGGAGACGGAGGGGACGGTGCTTCTGCGCACCCATGAGCGGGAATGGCGGATTGACTTGGATGCGCTCCATTACCGCTTTGAGCTGATGGAACGGGTGAGCATTCCACAGGCAGAAATCAAAATGGAAACGATGGACTACAATGGAAGCGCCCGAGCCGTCGCGAACAGGCGAGGCGTGACAACGGAGGGGTGAACGTTGAAGAAATTTAAACGGGAAGCGCTGTGGAAGAGCCCACGCTTTGCCCGATATCAGCAGGACTTCCTTCGGGTGGTTCTCTGCAAACCGGAATATACTTTGGCCGAAGCCGCAAAGGCGGTCAAGGCCTTCTTCGAAAAGGAGTGATTGGCATGGCGGGTGGAACTTTCACAAGCCAGAACAAAGTACGCCCCGGCGTCTATATCCGGTTCCGGTCCAATTCCGGGATGGGACTGACGGTGGGAAGCCGCGGCACTGTGGCCATTTGCGAGCCCTTGTCATGGGGGCCTGTGGCCCAAGTGATGGAAATTGAGGCGGGCGAAGACATGACCCCTTACACCGGGTATGACATAACGGCGCCGCAGAACCGGTTCCTCAACGAAATCTTCAAGGGAACCAACCGGACGGCGGCGCCCAACAGAGTGTTGCTGTACCGGCCAACGGCAACCAGCAGCGCAAAGGCGTCTGCAACCATCAGCCCGCTGACGGTGACGGCCAAATATCCGGGCAGCCGGGGAAATGGCATCTCCGTTGTGGTCACCGAGCTCACGGAACCCGAGGACACCTTTACCGTCGCCACGGTGGTGGATGGTGAAATTGTGGACCAGCAGACGGCCAAAACGGTGGAAGAACTGATTGCAAACGAATGGGTCACTTTCTCCGGAACAGGCGCATTGGCTGCCAACACAGGAATGGCGTTGACGGGCGGAGAGGACGGCACGGTACAGAGCGCGGCATATTCCGCCTTTTTAGCGGCGATTGAGCCCTATCCCTTTGACGTGCTGATTTACGACGGAAACGACAGCACAGTGCAGGGCGCTTTTGAAGCATTTATTGAGCGCATTGCCAACGATTCCGGCGTGTACGCCCAGCTGGTGGCCGCGGAGCTGACCAACCCAGACAGCCGGTTTGTGGTCAACGTCAATTCCGGTGTGACGCTGGAGGACGGCACCGCCCTCACCCCACAGCAGGTGACATGGTGGGCGGGCGGCGCATTGGCCGGCGCGCGGTACAACGAAAGCCTGACCTATGCCCAGTATCCGGGCGCGGTGGATGTGTCGCCCAAGCGAACCAGCAGCGGCTATGAGCAGGCGCTTTCGTCCGGTGAGTTTGTCCTGTTTGCGGACAACGGCGTGGTCAAGGTGGAGCAGGACATCAATTCCCTTGTGACGTATACCACAGACATCTCCAAGGTGTATCACAAAAACCGCGTGATCCGCCTGCTGAACACCATTGCGAATGACATTTACAGGCAATTTAGTGATGGCTATATTGGCGTGGTCAACAACAACGAGGCGGGACAGATGCAGTTTAAGAGCGCCATTGTCGGCTATCTGCTGGACATCCAAGCCAATGAAGGCATTCAGAACCTTGACGCCGGGGACGTGACGGTGGAGGCTGGAACGGAGATTGACGCGATTGTGGTCGCTCTGGCCATCCAACCTGTGGATTCGGTGGAAAAAGTATATGTAACCATTACATTGAATTGAATTGATTTACTTAACGCGATATAATAGAGCAAAGTCTATTATAGGAGTGAATCATTCATGGAACTGTGGAAACCGGTTAAAGGGTATGAGGGCCTTTACGAGGTCAGCACGACCGGGCGCATTAGAAGCATCGAGCGGACTGTCCCACACCCAAAAGGCGGAACAAGGCGGTTTCCGGCATTGGAAAAGACGCCAACAGACGTGCACGGGTATCTGTACTGCTACCTGCATAAAAACGGGAAAGGGCGCCGGTTTGCTGTTCATCGTCTGGTGGCGGAGGCCTTCATACCAAATCCGGACAAAAAACCAGAGGTCAACCATTTGGATGGTAACAAACACAATAATTGCGTTGAGAATTTGGAGTGGGTTACCAGAAAAGAAAACGTCAGACATGCCGCTGATACTGGATTATGGGTTCAGTATGACCGGAACGGAGAACGAAACCCCATGTATAGGAAGCACCAGTCTGAAAGTGCAAAAAAGAAAATCGCTGCTGTTCATATCGGCTTGAAACATTCCGAAGAAGCAAAAGCTCAAATGAGCAAGTCTCATACCGGAAAACACTTTTCGGAATCCCACAAGCGGGCCCTGTCCGAAAGCATGAAAAGGGCGAAGGCCGGTTTTCGCTGGATGACCAATGGAGAACAGTCCAGGAGCGTATCACCTCAAACAGCAGAAGAACTTCTTGCTGCTGGATGGTGGTACGGTAGAACTACGAACAAACATCCACCTAAAAAGGAGTGATACAATGGCTTATCTGCTTGCAAAAGACACCGCCAACGGCGCGGAAGGCAGCGTGGTTGTAACCCGGAACGGGAAAAATTACGTGGTGGCCGGGATGCGGAATATCACCACAAATGCGGAAATCCAGAACAGCGACATGCGGGTGATCGGCACCCGGACCATTCAAGACAAGCCCAATGGAGCCAAACTGACTGGCACCGGAAACATCTATTATGGCACCAACCTGTGGACGGACATGGTGCTGGAGTACATTAACACTGGAGTCATGCCCGAGTTCGACATTCAGATCACCAACAATGACCCCACTACATCCATCGGTACGCAGGTCATGGCATACTATGGCTGCCATCTGACCGGAACCATCCCCCTTTCCATCTTGAACGATGAAGAGGCGATGCTGAACTATGACTTCAACTTTGCATACACCCGCGTTGCCCGCCTTCAGGCGTTCAACGACCCGGCCCAACTGGGCAGCTGATAGGAGGAAACTATGAGCAAACTTTCTACATTTTTACACCCCGTGGCCGTCTCGGAGGAGAAAGAGATCGTCATCTCCAAACGGTTTCAGGACGAAAAGGGGAATCCTGTTCCGTTTAAAATCCGGGCGCTGACCCAAGAGGAGAACGACACCATTACCAAGCAGGCCACCAGACGGGCCAAAGTCAACGGCCAGATGGTGGAGCAGTTAGACAGCACGGACTTCTCCCGGCGTATGGTGGTTGCCGCCACGGTAGAGCCGGATTTCCGGGCAAAGGAGCTGTGCGACGCCTATGGCGTGCTGGACCCGCTGATGGTGCCGGGAAAGATGCTCTTGTCCGGCGAATATGCCAAACTGCTGCGAGCGATTACAGAGCTGTCCGGGTTTGAGGATATGGAGGACGAAGTAAAAAACTGATCAGCGGGGCCGACTGGGACATCGATACCTTGGTTGCTTACTACTGTTTCGTCAATCTCGGTTGGGCCCCGTCCCAGTACGACAATCTGCTTCCAAGGGAGAAGCTGATGGTCACTGCGTTTGCCGTCAAGGCGATGAAGGACCAAAAGGAAGAACAGGACAAAATCAAGCGGAGGTGAGCACGTGGCACAGATTCGGGAAGAGCTGGTCTTGTATGACCGGTTTACCAATACTTTCACCAAATACCTGCGATATGGAGAACAAGCGGCCAATGTAACCAATCAGGCGAAAAAGGCCACCGATCAGTACGCCCAGAGCCAGAAGGCGGCGGCCGCATCTACCAATACGCTGGTCAACAGCATCAAATCCTTGATTGGCGGCTATGTTGGCCTTCAAGGGCTGCGCGCTGTGCTCAACCTGTCCGACACCATTGCCTCTACTACTGCACGGCTGGATATGATGAATGACGGACTTCAGTCGACGGCAGAGCTGAACAACATGATTTGGGAATCCGCACAGCGCTCGCGGGGTTCTTACGCTGATACGGCTGCCTTTGTGGCTAAATTAGGTAACTTGGCGGGAAACGCATTTAACAGCAATGCGGAGATCATCGACTTTGCCGAGCAGATCAACAAGCAAATCGTCTTGTCCGGCGCATCGGCTACCGAGGCAAGCAGCGCGGTGTGGCAATTGCAGCAGGCACTTTCCTCTGGAGTTCTTCGGGGTGAAGAGCTAAATTCCGTTATGGAAGGGACGCCCATGATTGCCCAGACCATTGCAAACTATATGGGCGTCACCACCGGCGAAATGCGGGAATTGGCAAGCGAGGGAAAGGTGACCGCGGCAGTAGTGAAAAACGCCATGTTAGAGGCGGCAGAAGAGACGAACGCCAAATTCGAGCAGATGCCCATGACGTGGAGTCAGGTGTGGACTTCCGCGCAGAACATCATGATAAAAACGTTTCAGCCGGTGCTTGAGGTTGTCGGGAAACTGGCCAATTACATAGGGGACAATCTTGACACGGCAATCGGCCTATTTTACAGCCTCGCCGGAGCCGTGGCTTTTTACACGGTGGCACAATGGCTTGCGAGTGCTGCGGCAAAAGCGTTCTTTACAACGTTGCTCATGAATCCGCTGACATATATTGCTCTGGTGCTTGGATTTATCATCTTTGGTATTTACCAATGGGTGCAATCGGTTGGTGGCGCTGAAATCGCGTGGCTAAAATTCGTGGACGGCGTCCTATTTGCATGGGATACGGTAAAGGCCGGATTTGCAACAGGCGCTTACTTTGTGGCAGGTTTGGTGGACAAGCTTATCCTGTTTTTCCAGAAGATGGGGACGGTAATCCCTAACTTTGTTGGAGACATGAGAGTGTCGGTTCTGAACATCCTTCAGAGCATGGTAAACGGCGCCATCGACATCATTAATTGGTTCATCGACAAGCTGAACCTGATCCCCGGCGTATCCATTGACACAATAGACCACATGACGTTCGCCACACGAGCGGCTGCTGAAAATGAGGCGGCAAAAGCAAGACGGAACGCTGCTTATGACGCTGCGGTGGAAGCGTCGAACGCAGAAGCTGCCCGGCGGCAGGAGGTTCTTGCAAATATGTGGTCTGATCGAGACGCCAATCATGCCGCACGTCAAGCGGAGATTCAGCAAAAGCAGGCGGATAAAGCGACAGGGAAAGACGATCCGGTACTTGGCGCTTACAAGTCTTATGAAGAGATTGCTAACAATACTGCCGGAACACAAAAGAACACAGCTTCCATTGCAAAAGCTGTGGACATGACCCAAGAGGACATCAAGAGCTTGGTGGACGTGGCAGAACGGCGGTATGTAAACAACATCAACCTGACCAGCAAAACGCCGGTCATCAACATCAGCGGACAGAACACAGGGCACACGGCGGCGGACCGGCAGAATTTGGCCAACGCCATTCGGGATATTCTCATTGAGGAAAGCGCCTCTGGCGCGGTACGCAGCACGGCGCGGCCTACCGCCGGATAAGGAGGAGAGCATGGGAACGAACAATTTTGGCCTCTTTTTTACACGGGACAACACGGTGATTCGACTGCCGGTCAATCCGGAAAAACTTCCGGTTGCCCGGGAGGCGGAGAACGGGGACTACAACGTGTTAGGCATCGGACCCATCATGGTGCCCCGGACGCCCAACCAGCGGGAGGTGACGGTATCGTCGTTTTTCCCCGGCAGGCTGTTCTCCGGGGTGCTCACTTCCGGCGCTTTCCAGCCGCCAGAGTTTTACATCAACTTTTTTGAATCGGCGATGCATGACAGGGTCCCAATTCTTTATACACCGGTTCGGTATTACGAAAACGGAGAACCGTTCCTAACGAGCGACCACGGTTTTCAGGTGCTGGTCACCCAATTCAACACGGAAGAGCGGGGCGGAGAGACCGGAGATTTTTACTATGATCTGACCCTCATTGAATATCGGGATTATACGCCACAGACCATGCAGGTGCAGCAGAGTGGCAGCACATCGCCCGCTGTTGTGACCACGGAACCAGCGCGGGATATTCCTAAAGGGCAGCTGGTGGTGGGAGGGACATGCATCGCGAACGGGCCCTATTATGCCTCTTCCTATGGGGATGAACCCCATGGAAACGGGAATGGGCGCACGGTGCTGGTGTCACGAATGGTAGACGCATCCCGAGCTTATCCCATCCATGTGACCACGGAGAGCGGAGGCGCCCTTGGGTGGATGAAGAAGGATGCGCTGCAGGTGGTGAGCAGCACTTGAATACGGAACTTCTGATTCAAAACAAGGGGACGGGAAAGCTGTGGGAGGTATCGAGCAGCGTAACCACTGCCACATGGAAAACAGAGCGGACCGGTTCTCCCGGCACCTTTCAGTTTACTGTTGTAAAGGCAGGAGATCTGTCGTTCGTGGAAGGAGACGTTGTCCGCTTTTCTGTGGATGGGCAGCTGCAGTTTTACGGCTGGGTATTCACCAAAAGCAAGAACCGCTGGGGAGAAATTGAGGTAACCTGTTACGACCGGCTGCGGTATTTGAAAGCAACCCACCCTTACGCCTTTTATGCACAAACGGTAGGGGACATGATCCGTCAGATTGCAGAGGACTACCAGCTCACGTTGGGAGAAATCGCAGACACTGGGTACCCAATCCCATCGTTCATCAAAGAGGACGAAAGCTGCTTGGATTTGATTGGCGAGGCAGTGCAGCAGACTCTTCTTGCCACTGGGGATATTTATGTGTTTTATGACGACGGGAACGGGCTGGCGCTGAAACGGCCGGAGGATATGATCTCCAATGTGGTGATTGGGGAGAAGTCCTATTTGACGGACTACACTTATAAAACGGACATTGACGAGCAGACCTATAACTCTGTTAAGCTGGCCCGTCCGAACGAGGACACCGGAATGGCGGATGTATTTCTTGCAGAAAGCTCGGAAAACATCCAGCGGTGGGGCCTGCTGCAGCTCTATCAGACCGTGGATGGGGATGTAAACGACGCCCAAGTGAAGGCACAGGCGGAGGCAAGCCTTGCCTATTACAACCGCCGCATGCGGACCATCAAAGTGGAAGCGTTAGGCGTTCCCGGACTTCGCGCTGGGCAGATGGTGCTTATGAAGGTGCCGGACTTGGGGGACATTTCGCTGAATCAATATGTGCTTCTTGAAAGCGTAAGCCACACGTGGGAAAACGGCACCCACACCATGGAATTTGAAACAATGGCAATTTGAGGTGATGGTATGACGCTGACAGAAAAACTGTATCAGATGATGCAGGAGAACACAGAGGCCGGGCAGCCGGCCGACCTGAAAATCGGCACTGTGGTGTCTGCCGAGCCGCTGGAAATTTCCATCAACCCCCAGATGGCCCCTCTGCAGCGGGGCGTGCTGTATCTGACCGCCGCTGTGATAGAGAAAAAGATTCCCGTGCTGTCCCACCGGCACACCACCAGCGGCCTTGCCCACAGCCACACGACGGATGGATTATCTCACACCCATACAGCGAACGGCTCCGCCACCACAACGGCGTTAGATGGCGGCTATGCATCTTCGGAAGCACTGTCACAGGACAGCTTTTCCAGCTCCGAGGCGCTGAACAGCGTGGTTTGTTACGAGAACGGACAGCCGCTTCCGGTGGAAAACGGATATATCATCCTCAATCGGGGCCTTGCAGTGGGAGACAAGGTCCTTCTGCTCCGGGCGCAAAAGGGACAGAAATTTGCTGTGCTGTCCAGACTCTTTTAGGAGGTGCTTTTATGCCAACCCTTCCCACAAGTGGAAGCCTTGCAAACGGCGTTGCATTTGAGCAGCAGCCGGATGAGACTTGGGCCATTGACAAGAAAGCGAACCGGATCGTTGGAACGGCAACTGGATTAGAGGCTGTCCGGCAGGCGGTGGAGATTATCCTGAATGTGGAACGGTTCCGCTGGCAAATTTACCGCTCCTATTCCGGCATGCAATGGGAGGGGTTAATTGGACAAGACCCGGGCTATGTGGCGTCAGAGCTCCAACGGCGCATAACGGAAGCGCTGGCTATGGACGACCGGGTCAGGGGCATTTCAGATTTTCAGTATTCTGTAAACGGAGACAGCCTGACCGCATCCATGACAGTAAACACCGTCTATGGAGATACCCAAGCAGATGTGGAGGTGACACTTTCGTGATCGACTTTTCCAAGGAAACATATCAAAACCTTCTGCAAGAAATGCTGAAGCGGGTCCCAGATACCTATGACAAGCGGGACACCTCACCCATTCCTACGGCGCTTGGGCCGGCGGCGTGGGTGCTGGAGGGGTTCTACCTTGCCTTGAACCAAGTGCAGCAGTCGGCCTTCATCCAGACTGCGACCGGACAGAGCTTGGACCATTTGGCAACCATTGCAGGGCTTGTCCGCTATCCCGCCTCTGCTGCTGTGCGGTTAGGCGTATTCAATACATCGGTCCCCATCGGCGCCCGTTTTTCCACCATCAACGGCGCAAACAGCATCAACTTTACCGTGACGGCCGCAACCAGTGCCGCCAATCAGTATCAGCTGACTGCAGAGACGCCCGGCTCCATCGGAAACGACTACACCGGAGCGATTCTGCCCATCACGACCATTCCCGGACTGACCTCTGCCCAGATCACAGATATTTTGGTGCCGGGCGATGACGAGGAGACGGACGATGAACTGCGTTCCCGGTTGATTACCGCTTTGAACGAGCGGCCATTCGGCGGAAACATTGCTGCATACCGGGAGGCTGTGCTGGCCATTGACGGAGTGGGCGCTGTGCAGGTATATCCCACATGGAACGGGGGTGGGACAGTGAAGCTGTCTGTGATCGGGGCAGATTTTCTTCCGGCATCCCCGGAATTGGTGGAGAATGTACAGAACGCCATCGACCCGCCGCCCGGGCAAGGGCTTGGGCTGGGGACAGCGCCCATTGGGGCACAGGTTACCGTCACGGCTCCGGCAGAGGTGACGGTCAACGTGACAGCCACGGTTGCATTGGCAGCAGGGTATCAGATCGGACAGGTCCAGCAGCCGGTAGAAGAGGCCATTGAGGTGTATTTATTGAGTGTACGGCAGGGCTGGGCAACCAACACCAGCGAAAGCGGCGTTGCCTATGCGGCAGATGTATATGCCGCCCGGGTGACGGCAGCCATCCTGTCGGTGCCCGGCGTGGTCAACGCAACCGGTGTACAGCTCAACGGAGGCACGGAAGACCTGCTCTTGACGGAAACCGGTGAGACACAGCAAGTGCCGGTTTTGGGGACGGTGACGCTCATTGAATAGAATCGCGCTGGACACAGATTTGCTTTCCTGCCTTCCGCCTTGGTATCGGGAGATATTAGATTATCAGCAGATATGCCAGACAGAGGAAGCGCAGTTTGAAGCTTTGGCAGCAGAGATTTCCGCTGTGGCGGACAACTTTTTCTTTCAGACCATGGACGCCTCTGCAGTGGCACAGTGGGAGCAGATTTTTGGCATCGTACCCAATTTGGATGCTGATTCGTTGGCATTCCGAAGGGCACGGGTGCTCAACCGGGTTTCTACCCGTCCGCCGTTTACCCTTGGCTTTCTCTACCAGAAGTTAGATGAGCTGATTGGCCCAGACCAGTGGACCGTAACGGTGGATTACCCAAACTATACGCTGTATATCGAGTCATCAGCCGAGAATCAACAGTACGCCGTTGAGGTGGCGTATACCATTAACCAAATCAAACCGGCTCATATCGTCTATATCAACACGCCGCGCACCCAGAGCGGGCTGCTGATCAGCGAAACGATTGAGCTTTCCCAGAGAATTTTCCATTACAAGTTAGGAGCTTGGGGACTGGGCGTGCAGCCTTTTGCCACCGAGCAGAGCCAAGGGGTGATTAAAATGCCGAATACGCCGTCGGTTCAGCCTGCACTTCTTTCTGGTGTGGCGGGGTTCGTCAGCGGAGACGTTGCGTCGGCCCGGATCAATGGAGCGATTTCCATCACACAGCTGGGAAAAACAGTGGAGGAAAATACTTTGACCATCACTTATACAGTGGCGCAAAGCCAGACCGACGCCATTACACAGGCGGAGCTGCTGGATGCGGAAGGGAATGTGCTGACGTCTTCCGTGGTTTATGTCCCGGTTACGGGTTCCACGATTATGAAGCATATCATCCCAGTATCGGAAGGAGCGGTGAACAATGGCAACTAATCCGATCAAAACGCCGCTGCCAGCGGATCTTCCTACGGATTGGGTATATGGGCAGACGGTGGCTCCTGCGGGTTCTGATGTAGGGTTAAGTGAACAGCACGGCTACAACTATCTGATGAAGCAGGTGAACGCTGCGCAGGCAGGCGTAAATTCCCTCGGAAATGCGATGGAGGACACTGCCAGTTTAGATGCCAGCGGGAAATTGGAGCAGGGAGAGATACCCGACATCGACTGCGGGGTATGGGACACAAACCCAGTGGCGGAACACAACGAAGCGCCGGCGGCCCATGCCAATCTTCTGGTGGATGGAAATAACACGGCGGCAGTGGATGCCTCCGAGACCTTGGAAGAGCATATGGCCAACCCCAATGCACACCAAAACCTTGTGGTGGACGGCAACGCCGGAAAATAAAAGAAAGGAAGTTGATGAAGATGGCAACGATTCAGATCAAGAGAGGCTTACAGGAAGCAGTTGGACGCCTTGTATTAGCAGAGGGCGAGCTGGCGGTTGCACTTGACACCGGCAACGTATATGTTGGTACGACCTCTGGAAATGTACATATCAATCCATCGGGCGGCACGGCAGAGACGGCAGAGAAGCTGTCCACGCCGCGGGCGTTCTCTATCACAGGGGATGGCACAGCGAAAGCTGTGAGCTTCGATGGCACGGCAAACGTGCAGCTTCAGCTGGTGCTGGCCAACCTTTCCGCTTTGACGCCGGGGACGTATACCAAGGTAACCGTAGACCAGAAGGGCCGGGTGACCGCCGGTGCAACCCTTGAGGTGGCTGACCTGCCAAACATCCCCAACACCAAGGTGACCGGCTTGGGTACGGCTGCCACGGCTAACACCGGCACAGAGCAGGGCAATGTGCCTGTTGTGCAGGCGGACGGGAAACTGCTGGCCTCTTTGCTGCCAGACCTGTCTGGCACTTATGTGCCTGTTACCACCACCATCAACGGCAAGCCTTTGTCTGCGAATGTGGCGCTGACCGCCGATGATGTGGACGCTATCCCTGCCAGTCAGAAAGGACAGGCCAACGGCGTGGCGGAGCTGGACAGCACCGGCAAGGTCCCGGCTTCCCAGTTACCCAGCTATGTGGACGACGTGGTGGAGTATGATAACCGTGCTGCCTTCCCGGAGGATGGGGAAGACGGGAAAATCTACATTGCCAAGGACACGAACCTGACATACCGCTGGAGCGGCAGCCAGTATGTGGAGATTTCTCCCTCTCTGGCGTTGGGTGAGACCAGTTCCACAGCATTTCCCGGCGATAAAGGCAAGGCGGCTTATGATCACAGCCAGATCACAGACGGAAATCCCCATGGGACGACCGCTGCACAGGTGGGCGCGGCGCCTTCCAGCCACGTGGACGTGGTTGCCAGTGCTTCCCGGTTGGGGCATATCAAGGCTGGAACTGGTTTTTCTGTAAGTGGGGACGGCGTACTGAACCTTACTGCTGTAGATGGCGGGACTTTTGAATAAGGAGTGACACAGATGGCGGTAAAAATCCAAATCAAACGGGGTACCAAGGCGGGGCTTCCCGCCCTATCCCCGGGCGAGTATGGTTTGGCCACCGATACTGGAGAGCTGTTTATCGGCGGTGCAAATGGAAATATTCAGGTGGCTACCTTGGGCAGCGACGGGAAAATTCCGGGTGGGAATCTTGACCTGTCCGGCTACGTTCCCACGACCCGCAAGATCAATAACAAGGCCCTGTCAGCGGACGTGACCCTTGCAGCGGGGGATGTGGGAGCTGTCCCCACCAGCCGGACGGTGAACGGAAAGGCGCTGTCCAGCAACATCAGCCTGACGGCCAGCGATGTAGGGGCATACACCAAGGAAGAGAGCGCAGAGGCGGCGGAAAATGCAATTGAACCCGTCGGTACCATTAAGGCCACTGTGCGCACGGACTTGGGGGATAAGTGGCTGCTGTGCAATGGGGATTATGTTTCCAAAGAGACCTATCCCGATATTGAAAAGCTAATCGAATATTCTTTTGACAATGAGAAGGACGTATACAATCTACGTTTGGATACCCGTCAAAAATCAAGCAATGGCTGGTGTGTGGCAGCAAATGATGAGTATATTGTACGTGCGACTTTTTACAATGATGAAGTTGGTGTATTGTACTCGAATGCTGTATCGGGTGATTTTATATATAAAGCCCTAAAGAGCAATCTATCAATTAGTGGCACCATACAAGTTTGCAAATATCTAAATGGTTATTTTATCGTAGCGTTTCAAGATATGTGGAAGTCAGAAGTAACATTTTTTTATACTACAGACCCAACTGGAACATGGAATGAAAAGATATTCTCTGTTCCTAATCTGTATGATATAAACTCTATTGCTGTTGGGTTGAAATGGATGAATAATAAGTATGTCTTTTTCGGCCAGACTGCTCAAAATAAGATATGGACATATGCACTATCCACACTTTCTGGCACTGGTTATCTGGAAACACATACTATGAGCTTTTTGTTTTATGGTTTTTTTGATATGGAATATTTTAACGGAAAGTATTGGTATTTGATGCAGAATAGATCAAAATACACATCAACGCCGTATCAGATTGTACTGTGCTCTTCCACATATCTGTCCGGTACGCCAACGACAAAGTACCGTGTACCTGCAAGGATTAGTGCAAGTTCAACCTTTATGGGTTCTATGTTTGTCGCCAGCGGCAAGCTGTTTGTTATGCTTGGGTATAGCTATGACCCAGTCGGAACGCACGTTTATTACACCTCTGATGGTACAAGTTTTACAGATGTCATTATTGAAAGTATCAATGATTTTAGCCAAGATTATATAGGCTGTATGAATGTGATGAAGATTGATGACACCCATTACGTTGCATTTTATGTGACAGACAGTAATGACTATTTCCCTCGTTTAGCTTTTATCAACACTGAAACATGTGAGATAACTGGAGAAAAATTAGATCGTAGTTCGAACTATACTATTAACTTTCATAGTAATGCCTGCTACTTCAAAAACAGAATTTGGGTTCCTGCAATTTATAGTTCTGCACCTTATCTTTATTACTGGCCATATGGCAAAAAATTACCGACTGCTATCATAGACGGTGCCTATGCCTACATCAAAGCAAAGGAGTGATACACATGGCAATCACAAAACCACAGCTTCCGCCCAAGGCTGGATACGTCGAAGTGGAAGTGAACGGCCAGCGGAGATACAGGAGCATTGAGACTGGCCTCCTGCTGGGTGAGCAAACAGCGGAGACGATCCGCACCCAGCGCGACGCTCTCCTTTCTGCCTGTGACTGGACGCAGATGCCAGACAGCCCTCTTTCCGAAGAAGAAAAGGCGGCCTATCAGGCTTACCGGCAGGCGCTGCGGGACGTACCGCAGCAGGAGGGCTTCCCGGAAACCATCAACTGGCCGGAAGAACCAAAAACAGGAAGTTTTGTCGAATGACAAAATGTAATAAGTGAAAGGAGCAATCACAATGAAAGACATTTTAGTGCGCAACGCAAAAGTAATCTTTGATCTGTCCACGGCGGAGGGCGTGGATGTAGGCGTGGCCCGCGACATGTTTGCCAGCAACCTTTCCCTGTACCCGGAGCTGCCTCACAAGGGCGCAGAGGTGGACTATGAAGCGCTGTCCAAGGAGTGGAAGGGCATGACCAAGGAGGAACAGGCAGAGGCCAAGACGGCGTTCAAGGAGCTGCTGCATGACCATTACCACGAGCTGGGACAAGCCTATGCAGCGAAGGATTTCGAGGCATTTGATAGACTGCTGAAGGCATAAAGAAAAGCCGCCTGAATCGCAGGCGGCAGAAATTGACAAGACGCGGCGCATAAGGTAAAATGGCCTTGGGCGCTGTTGCAGAATGGCGGTTAGCCACTCCCTTGAGAAAGGGGGTGATGCGGATGGGAGACGGACGCTGGGCGAAAGCCCTGCGCTTCCTTACGTGTTTGCTCATCATCCTTGTGGTGATGGTCTACATATCCCCAAAAGCGTGTTAGCCGCCCGGCGGCCACCGAGCGGCTAACGGTTTCACCGTTTAGTTTATGACTTGGGGCTAACCGTCGTGTAACAGCGCCCTTTCTATCTCTATTTTAACGATGCGCCTTCGTTTTGTCAAGAAACGGAGGTGTTTTTATTTGGGAAAGCAAGTGGCAGAGCTTACCACTCTGTACGACTTGGAACTTTATGTGACAGGATGCACAAGAACGCGGGCGCAGGTGTTGGAATATGCAAAGGCAAAGCACCCAGATTGCAGCGTGTATTTGCTGAACGGCGGCATGTGGAACGGAGACGGCACACCCTGTGTGGCGCTGAAGGCAAACGGAAGCCTGCTTTCCGCAGCGCCGAGCTGGAGCGGCATCTACGGGATCGGGTTCAACAGCGCTGCTGATGTATGTTATACCAACCAGTGGGAGGCATACCGGAATTTTCTCTCCTGCACATCGCTGATTGCGAATGGGAAGCAGGAAGCATTTTCCTATGCGCCTGCCCAAGGCGGCAAGCGGGGTCGCAGCGCGGTAGGCCTGAAGGATGGCAGGCTGTGCCTCTACTGCTCGCAAGATGGGACGGCAGACGCCGCCACACCAGAGGCGTTGGCACAGGAGCTGCTTACGCTTGGCTGGGAGTATGCTGTCATGTTAGACGGCGGCGGCAGCTCCATGTGCAGCTTTGACGGCAAAGGCCTGCCGGGAGACGGCCGGAAGGTACATAACTGGATCATCGCCTATGTCAAGGCGGGAGAAAAGGAGGACAAGCCAGTGAGCGAGAAGAAAGTGGTATTAGATCCCGGACATGGCAACCAATCGAATAACCAGAGCCCGGACGGCACGTATTCGGAACCCGAATTTGCCTTGGACATGGCGGAGCGGATGCGGGCCATCCTGACCCGGCATGGGGTGGCGGTGACGTTCACCCGCAGCGGGGCGGATAACCCCACGGGCAAGGCGGACACCAATGACCTGCAATACCGTTGCGACGTGGCCAACGCCATCAAAGACCTTGACCTGTTTGTAAGCTTACATACCAACGCGGCAGGCAGCGGCTGGGGCAGCGCAAGAGGTTGGGAGATTTACGCCAGCTCTCCCGGCGACACGGCAGGGCGGAACATCGCGGCCAAGGCCATTGCCAAGCGGGTGCGGGAGGCCGGTGTGACGGTACACGGGGAAGCGGTGAAGCATGAGCGGTTCTATGTGCTCAAGAACACCACAGCCCCGGCGGTGCTCATCGAGCACGGCTTCCACACCAGCAAAGAGGATGTGGCGCTGCTGAAGAGCGCGGATTACCGGAAGAAGTTAGCCGTTGCCCAGTGCAAAGGCATCTTGGACTATTTAGGGATTGCCTACGATGGGCAGGACAGTATTTCCACCGATACCCCGGCAAAGGATACCGGCGCATCCGCTTGGGCGCGGGAAGCGTGGGAGAAGGCGGTACAAAAAGGAATTTTAGACGGCAGCGCTCCACAGGGAAACTGTACCCGGGAGATGTTAGCCACGGTGTTAGACCGGTTAGGACTTCTGGATTAATAGGAGGTACATAAGATGGATTTCGGCATTGCGAGTGTGGCGGGCATCACCGTCATCTGCTATTTGGTGGCACAGGTGGTAAAGGCCACGGCATTGGACAACAAGTGGCTGCCCATCCTGTGTGGCGCGGCGGGCGCTGTCTTGGGCGTGGTGGGCCTGTACGTCATGCCCGAGTTCCCGGCGGGGGATGTGGTCACCGCAGTGGCGGTGGGCATTGTGTCTGGACTGGCTGCCACGGGAGCCAATCAGGTTTATAAGCAGCTCTCTGCAAAGGAGGGCTGATGCCCGTGGAATGGGTGATTTCTCTGCTCTCCCTGTTCGGGGTAAACAGCATCCTGCTGTTCTTTGTCAAGCGGTATTTCGACAAGCGGGACAAGCGGGAGCAAGCGGCGGAAAAGGAGAAGGAGACGCTTTACCTGCGCATTGACAATTCTTTGGAGACGCTGCGGCTGCTGTCCTATCACCGGATGAGCCAAGAGATTGAGCGGCTGTTGGATCAGGGCTATGCCACGCCGGCAGAGCGGCGGATTTTGGACGAGATGTATCACAATTACAAGGCCCACGGCTGGAACGGCGACATGGACGCACGGTTAGAAAAGGTGTATCGCCTGCGCACCGATGGGCCGGAGCGGTGAGAAATTTTCGGATTGTGTATTGACATTTGAACTTCCATGAATGCGGCAAAAGTTTTCCCTTATTTTTTCCCTTACGCGATTTAAAATCGTTTTATTGTATTTTCATAAAAGCTTGGAAATCATTGAAAACAAAGGATTCTATCAGCTGCATTTTATTTCAGTTTATGTTCCCTTTATAATTCGAGTCCTGTATCGTCCACCATCATAAAACCCTGTAGTCTCAATGGCTACAGGGTTTTTTTATGCCCGCTCGGAGGCTGTTTTCCCTTATTTTTTCCCTTACTGGCTCAAAACACGCTCAATATAGGCCTCCATTCGAGCAGCGCTGTCTTGCTTCATTTGGTCGGTGACATGACCATATACGTCAAGCGTAAAGGCGGCGGTAGCGTGTCCTAAATTGCCCTGCACTGTCTTGATGTCGTCACCGGAACGGATAGCGGCGACGGCGTAACTGTGGCGCAGGTCATGAAAGCGGGTTTCAGGCGTTCCGATCTGGGCCGCGATGCGCTTAAAGCAGTCGTATACCGTTCGATAGGAGAGAAAGCCGCCGGTCTCATTGGTGAATACCATACCGGAGCCTTCCCATAATGCCCCTATCTTAAGCCGCTGTTCTGCCTGCCGGGCTTTCTGTGTGTGGAGCAGCTTCATAATCAAAGGCGCCGGGGTGATGGTTCTGCCTTTCCCGTTCTTGGGCGTGGTGATATAGTATTGCCCGCCTTTTTGCTGCTGCCGTTTGAGCTGCCGCTTAATAGTGATGGTTCCCTTGCCGAAGTCTACGCAGTCCCACATAAGCCCCAAGAGCTCGCCTTCCCGCATGCCAGTGAACAGAGCCACTTTATACAAGATTTCATGCCTATGCCCCTCTATAGCCTTCAGAAAGGCGGCGCTTTGCACTTCATCGAGCGGGCGGAGCTCCTTCTTCTCCATTCTGGGCAGCGTACAGCCATCTGCCGGATTGAAACGGAGATACCCAAGAACTACGGCCTGCTGCAATGCTTTGTGGAGGATGCCATGCACATTTTTGATGGATTTCGGAGAGAGCGGCGGCTTCCCGGCCCGCTCGCGGCTCAAAGCGTTATAAAATCCCTGAATGGCATGCGCGTTCAGTGCTTCCAGCTTCACAGCGCCAAGGGCCGGCTTGATATGGAGCTTTATTTGCTGCTGATAGAGAAAAGCAGAAGATTCCTTTAAGCCCCCAAGGTAGTCTTTTACCCATATATCCAGCCATTGGCTAACCGTCATCTTACTTGGTTCTGTATAGGTGTCCTCGTTGACAGAGACTGCGGCGGCCTGCATCTTTTCCCGTACTTCCTTCTGCGTTTTACCAGAAAAGGAGCGTTGGATCTGTTTCCCGGTGCCCGGATCACGGCCAACAGTCACGCGGGCTTCCCAGTAAGTGTACTCTTTCCCCGAACGGGTGACCGTCTTCTTCCGAATGGTACCCGCGCCGGAAGCTGCTTTTCCCGCCATGGTAATTCCTCCTTCTATATTTATGTCCTACTTTCTAAACATCAGATAGAATGAAAGGGCAGACGGCCCGCAAAGCAATCTGCCCCTGTTTCCCGCTCTGGTGCGCCAACACCGGAGCGGGAATTTCATCACCGCTCATATTCTGCTTTATAAATCGGATTTGCCAGATGCATTGGCGGGTATGCGCTTTCTGCCTTTTACCAACCTGTAACTTCCATGATTCTGTAGGAATCTGCACTGTCATCTAAAATTATTGCTTCGAATTCCCACGTTTCACCCGGCCCAAGATAATTTACATTATCCAAAGTAGATCCTACCAAGGCATCGCCTTTATATAGGTTGATGCTGACTTGAACATAGGAGTATGTTTTTTGCGTGTTATTTTTGACGTGCCCGCTTACATACCTTACATATCCATCTACTGTCGTTGTATGATCCAATACTTCAAGGTCTTGCTGTTGTGTAACGGTTGAATCCGTTCCCGGTTCGTCAGATGACGTTACGGGAGGGGTTTGGCTATTTGTGTTGCTGCTTCCTCCAATAGAGCCTATAATCCCAATTACAATAATAATTGCAAAGATGGAAACTACAATTTTAAGGGCGGTATGTTTTTTCTTCTTTGGAGCAGCTACACCTGCTTCAACCCGAGTTAAATTCGTTCCGCATTTAGGGCAAAAATTCGATTCTCCTGCGTCCGATCCACATTTAGGGCAAATCATATATTTCTCTCCTCTACATTTTCCTTTGCTGGGTGTATCTTTATTTATGCATATGAAGAGAGAAGAAAAAGTCGAAAGAAGTCAAAATTTATAATTTTTATTTAGTATTTCAGCGTTAGACTAAAATTTCTATTTTAACCACTTTCCCATGCACCTTAATTTTAGTTTTCTGTAGAT
>ERZ1090878.130-NODE-130-length-41791-cov-9.285557_pt1 | contig 41791 bp, 30 predicted proteins | sample MGYA00478473_ERZ1090878 | MGnify/ENA primary metagenome ERZ1090878 (study PRJEB33644, sample SAMEA5815720) | chicken gut metagenome | biome: Chicken; feature: Gastrointestinal Tract; material: Caecum | place: Ireland | collected 2019-01-01 | study: A study of the... | reverse complement strand
CGTGATATCATTTATAATGATATAGGTAAAAGTTTTTTGTTCGTTGCTAACAAACGTTAAGGTATCCTGAGGTAAACTATTAACATAACATGCTAAACACTGTCTGTATCCCGAGGGAGCGGCGGACAAATACTGTATCACAATTTTTTATTCAGGGGCATTATAGATGAACAGAGAAGAAATTCTAAAAAAACTCACATTGCGTCAGAAGGCCGACCTGTTGACAGGTAAAGATTTCTGGAGCACGCAGGGCTATGAAGAGCTCGGCATCCCCTCCATATTCTTTTCGGACGGCCCTCACGGACTCAGAAAGCAGGCGGCTGCGTCGGACCATCTCGGACTGAATGCCAGCGTACCCGCAACGTGTTTCCCCACGGCGGTTTCAATGGCGTCCAGCTGGAACGATTCCCTTGCCGAAAGAATGGGCGAGGCGCTCGGCGAAGAGGCTGCTTCGCAGAACGTCAACATGGTGCTCGGACCCGGTCTTTGCATCAAGCGCAACCCCCGTTGCGGCAGAAACTTCGAATATTTTTCGGAAGACCCTTACCTCGCGGGCAAAATGGCTGCGGCATATGTGCGCGGCATTCAGAAAAACGGCACGGCGTCCTGCATAAAGCACTTTGCGGCAAACAGCCAGGAAGAGCGCCGTATGGTCACCGATTCGGTAATGGATGAAAGAACCCTGCGCGAGATTTATCTCACCGGTTTCGAAATTGCCGTAAAGGAGGGACATCCCCACGCTGTAATGTCTTCCTATAATATGGTAAACGGCGCGTTTGCAGATGAGAATAAACATCTTCTCCGCGACATACTCCGCGGCGAATGGGGCTTTAACGGCGTTGTCGTATCCGACTGGGCGGGCACCAACAACAAGGTTGCCTCCACAATCGCGGGCAGCGACATAGAGATGCCCGGCTGCCGCTACGGCGCTGACGACATAGTTGAGGCTGTGGAAAACGGCAAGCTCGACATAAAGTATGTGGATGAATGCGTAAACCGCGTTCTCGACCTGATAGAAACGACCACGAAGGGCGAAAAGGGCAAGGAATTCGATAAGGAAGCTCACCACGAACTTGCCAAAGAGTGCGCAGACGAGTGCGTTGTTCTGCTTAAAAACGACGGAATTCTTCCTCTTGCGGCGCAAACTAGCGTTGCACTTGTCGGCGATTTTGCCAAAAAGCCCCGTTACCAGGGTGCAGGTTCTTCCATAGTAAATCCCACAAAACTGGAATGCGTGATGGATGATACCCGCAACTTCCCCTTCAAGGTCATAGGCTATGCCGACGGCTTTGAAAGGTACGGCAAGCATAAGACCGTTCACATCGACCGCGCGGTAGAGCTCGGCAAAAAGGCAGATGTGACGCTGTTCTTTGCGGGCCTCGATGAATATACAGAGGCGGAGGGCCTTGACAGACAGTCTCTGGCCGTTCCCGAAAATCAGATAAGAACATACAAGGCGCTCAAGGCAGCGGGACTCAAAGTGGTAGTAGTTCTCTCCTGCGGCAGCGCGGTATATATGGACTGGGCGTCCGATGCAGATGCCATCGTGTTCGCGGGCCTTACGGGCCAGGCGGGTGCGGCGGCCGTGCTGGATATAATTTCCGGCAAGGTAAACCCTTCTGCGAAACTTGCGGAAACGTGGTCTCTTCCCGATGTTCCCTGCGCAAGCGAAACTTACTTCCCCGGCAAGCAGATGACCTGCGAATACAGGGAGGGTCTGTATGTGGGCTACCGCTATTTTGACAAGACCCAAAAGAAGGTTGAATTCCCCTTCGGTTTCGGCCTTTCGTATACGACATTCAGATATGACGACATATCTGCGGACGAAAACGGCGTAACGTTCACCATCACAAATACTGGCAACATGGACGGCGCCGAAATTGCACAGCTGTACGTAAGCAAAGCTGACAGCAAGCTGTTCCGTCCCGAAAAGGAGCTCAAAGGCTTTAAAAAGGTATTCCTCAAAAAGGGTGAAACAAAGAAGGTCACCATTCCGTTCGACGACAAGACGTTCCGCTACTTCGACGTGGAGAGCAACAAGTGGGAGACGGAAGGAGGAGAATACTTACTTCTCATCGGCGCAAGCTCGCGCGATATACGCCTCGAAACAAAGGTTGAAAAGACGGCAACCAAGACCGATTGCCCCTATGATATGGCCAAATTACCGTCCTATTACAGCGGCAACGTGGCGCACGTCGGCGATGAGGAATTCAAGGCTCTGCTCGGCAGGGAAATTCCCAGGAGCGGCTATGACTTCTATAAGAAGAACAGAATGATAATAACGGAAAATTCCACGGTGGCAGACCTTCGCTACTCGCGCAGATGGGTGGGCAGGCTGTTCTCGGGAGCGATACGTTTTGTTATTAAGTTCATGAATCTCATAGGCAACCGCTCTATGGCAAACACGCTTGTAATGGGCGTGCTTCATCAGCCCGTAAGAGGCCTTGCAAAGTTCGGCGGAATGTCCCGCAGACAGATGAAGGCCCTGCTGATGATGTTCAACGGACAGATGTGCAGAGGCATTGTAAAGTTCCTGTCCAAAGATAAAAAACAGAATAAAGAAGCCAAGGCTGCAAAGGCTGCGTAAATACATTTTGGTGAATGGAGAAATAATATGGAAAATAATGTAGTTAGCAGCGAAGAGCAAAGACTTCTTCCCAAGCCCCTTTCGGGCAACCCTTTTGTAGCTTTCTGGCAGAGAATAGGACGCTGGTGGCAGGGCGTGTGGTACGGCTTTTCTGAAAAGCACCCCAAGCTTGCCCCCTGGATATACAAGATATTCTTCTTCCTTGTATTTTCCTACGGCGTCACGATATGGCAGTTCATCGTAATGACCTTCCTGCCCTACGCCTTCCAGGGCCTGGGCACGGAACCGTGGGGCTGGCCCAATGCAGAGCTTTCCTTTGCAAACGATAACGGCGCCACGTACATACTGTTCGGCGACAGCGCGGGACTCGGCTACTTCATAGCCTACGAAATTGCCGTATTTACCGCACAGTGCATAAACTTCCCTCTTCAGAGGAACATAACCTACCGTTCGCACGGCAACCCCTGGTGGCAGGCGATGTGGTACTTTATCGGCTGGGTGCTCGTATCCGTGTTCACCCTTGCGATATGGGGCCTTATCAATGTATTCTTCACCAGCTGGGGCTGGTACCTTCCCGGTGAAGAGGGCCTTGCCACGGTTGCGGGTCTTGTAAAGACCGTGCTCACGGGCGGCGTTTCGATGGTGATATTCTTCTTCATCTTCCTTATCATATTCCCCGATGCGGACAAGACGGAGAAGTCCAAGGCTGCCAAGCTGGAGGCTGCAAAGGCTGCACTTGAAAGCGCAAAGGCGTCTTCCGACAGCGAGGCTGTTGCCAAGGCCGAACTTGCCGTTGCCAAGGCAGAGCTTGCATATGCCATAGCCGTAGAAAACCGCAAACTGTTCCACTCGGAAAAGAATATTTCTGCCGCAAGGTCGGTTGCCGAAGCGAGGATAAACGCTTACCAGGGCAAGCTGAATAAAATCAAAAAACTTACTGAGCAGGTTGAAGCCGCAAAATCTGCGGGAGATGCGCAGAAGGCAGAAAAACTTGCAAAACAGCTTGAAGAGGTGGAGAGCGGACTGGAAAAATCCCGCAATACCGCACTTGAGGCAGTTGACCAGCGCGATAAAGTCGTCCCCGAAGAAGAGGCGGTTATTGCCGAAGTAAAGCAGGCCCGCGAAAAGCGCGCCGCAGAGAAAAAAGTCGCCTAAAAATTTACGTTCGCAGCATGTAAAGCCAAGGTACACAAGCGGTTGATTGTGCCATATGTGCGCCTCAATCGTGATGCGGAGCGACTTATCCTCTTCGGCAAAAAGCAAGAGATTCGTTTCCCCAAAAGAATAAAAATTATGCGCCCCGCGCGGCTTCAGCCGCGCGGGGCAGAATTTTTTGCGTAAAAAATGTATGTCGGATATAAAAATATATATGTCAGGTATTGTATGGCGTTTAATGGCGCATATCTTTATCGCAGAGTATAAGCCGTTTAATGCCGCAGGCGAAAACTGTCTGATTTCAGATAAATTCCGACATTGTTTTTTGTGCATAAATTTTCTTTTTGCTATTGCAATGTGGTGCTTTATATGTTAAAATAAAGCATATAAACAGCATATATTCAGCCTTTTGCATGCAACATATGTTGCAACCCCTCGTACGCGGCATTGTATTTTTAACGCCGTTATTTTTTACAGGAGCGATTTGATGCTTAAAATTGCAATAGTGGAAAATGAACCCGAACAGGCCGACCTGCTCAGCGGCTACATAGCGCGGTACTCGCAGGAGAGCGGCATAAAATGCCAGGTGGTCACATTTTCTAACGGTCTGGAATTCATATCTGGCTACACTCCCGGGTTCGACGCCGTCTTCATGGACATAAAAATGCTGCTTATAGACGGCATGGAGGCCGCTGAAAAACTCAGAAAAATAGATGAGGACGTGGTTCTGATTTTTGTTACCAACATGGCGCAACTTGCAATTAAGGGCTATAAAGTAAACGCCATGGACTTTATCGTAAAGCCCGTGACTTACTTCGACTTTTCGCTCGAGATGGATAAGATTTGCCGCGCGCACGACCGCCGCACCCAGGACTATGTATGGGTAAAGACGGCGGGGGTGCTCAGACGAATAGACTTCAACGCCATATTCTATATAGAAATAATTATGCACGATGTGTACGTGCATACCGACCGCGAGACGGTAAATTTCCGCGGTTCGCTGAAAAATCTGGAAGAAAAGCTGGACCCTGCTCTGTTTTCGCGCTGCAATAACTGCTATATAGTAAATCTTCAGCACGTTACGGGCGTAAAGGAAGATGCCGTCATGCTTGAAAGCGGGGACGAACTGCATATGAGCCGCACCCGCAAAAGGCAGTTCATGAACGATTTAACCGCCTTCTTTTCGGGTGCTTCGGCAAAGTAAAACAGATGGTCTGCCGCAAAAACCTGCGCACAAAACGTGGCACATTTGCGGACAGTCTAAAAGGTGGTTATCAGCTCGTTCATTCAAATTGGCCTGCACATATGCTCAGATTATTGTATTTCACGGCGCGCGCTATGCGCGCCTTTTAAGGTAACAAATGTACTATTCGTATATACTTCTTGGACAGCTCAATTTTTATGTAGAAATGCTTATTCCGCTCCTGATTCTGATGCGTCGGCAGGAGCGGCGCAGTTTATTTGCCCTCAGACTTCTGCTTGTGGCTGCGGTGGGGGCGGGTTTTGCGTTTATGCCCGAACTGAACGTCGGCCCGTTCGGCATGCACTATCTGATAGTTATGGGTGTAGCATTTCTTGCGGGCTGGTTCATCTTTGATGTGTCCCCGCTGGACGTGTTGTTCTATACCATAGCTGCATTTGCCGTTCAGCATTGCCTTTGGGATATTCTTTTCATTGTATTCGAAACGATAGGCGAGCTCACCCAGGCGGCCGCGCTCGTCATATATTTTTCGCTCTATCTCGTGGCGTATGCGCTGTTCTGGTTGTTCTTCCCCGTCAGCGAGCTCAACGAGGGCGGCGTGAAGGGGCGCGGACTTCAGTTTGCCGTTTCGGCGTTCATAATCGCCTTTGTGTATGTGATAGCCTCGCTCGTGCCCTGGCTGTATTCGTGGAACATTCTGTACAGATTGTACGCGCTTATCTGTTGCATATTCGCGCTCGGATTGCAGTGCGGTCTGTTCGAACACACAAGACTCAAGGAGAAAAACCGCGAGCTTGAGCGGGACAAGTTCGTGCTTGAAGAACTGCTCATGCGCGAGCAGAAACAGTACGCCATAACAAAGGACACCATAGACCTTATAAATATAAAGTGTCACGACCTCAAGCACCAGCTGGCCGCCTTGCGTTCTATGTCGGAAGAGGAGCGCGAAAAGAGCCTCAAAGAGGTGGAGAGCGCCGTAATGATATACGGCAACATTGCCAAAACGGGTAACGAAACGCTGGATATAGTGCTCACAGAAAAGAGTTTTCTGTGCGAAAAATACGGCATACGTTTCACCTATATGATAGACGGCGGCAGTTTTTCCTTTATGGCGCCCGCAGACATATCGTCGCTGTTCGGCAACGCGCTGGATAACGCCATAGAGAGCGTTATGAAGGAGGGGGAAAAGGACCGCAGGGTAATCAAGCTCAACGCCTCTTCCAAGCGCGGCTACATCGCCGTGCACGTGGAAAATTACTGTACGGAGGTCATAAAGTTCAAAGACGGCGTGCCCGTGACCAGCAAGGCCGATAAAAACGAGCACGGGTTCGGCGTAAAGAGCATGAACTTCATAGTCAAAAAGTACGGCGGTACGTGCATAATGCGGCAGGAGGGTTGCCTTGTATATCTGGAAATAATACTCCCCGTGCCCGAAAGCGGAAGGCAGTCCGCCGTGCAGGCATAGTTTTTAGGCCGTTTTCATAAGTCGCTCTGCGGGCGTACATTGGTCTTGTCCCGCATAAAGTCAAACTTTTCCAATTCAGAATATATGCAAAGCTCCGCCGCAAAGCGGAGCTTTTTTGTATGCTGACCCCACAAAACTGTTTGTGCGTTTAACGTCTACGGGACGGACATTCGCGCGTTTTAAAAGCCTGTATAGTCCGTTTGTGAAAGTTGTTGCAATTTTATGATAAATTGAAATATCTATTGTATGAAATTTTTGTTATGTACACTCCTTTAGTGATATATTGTTACAGCTCGGGGTGCAAAACAAGTCAAATTTTGTGCGTAGTAAGGCAAAGGTCATTGTCAAAAAAGTGATTGTATGTATACTTTTTAACTGCGCAAAGGTTCATGCGCGGGTATCATACCATAATTCAATGGTAAAAACTTATACAGGAGGGAACCATGAACATCAGAACAAGACTGTTTCGCGGGCTGGTTTTACTGTTTGCATTCATTCTGGTGCTGTCTGTAACGACATCGCTGATAATGGAATACTACCGTTCGCCGCTCGATGAAAACACTGGCTCCATAAGCCAGGGGCTTGAAGTCAACGAAGATTATGGCGAGTGGACGTACGGCACTCAGTATACTTCCACCAAGGACGCGGTGGACAGCATGAAGGAGTTTGCCATCCGCGAGGCCGCAGAATCTTTCGTTCTCCTTAAAAATGAGAACAACTCTCTGCCTTTAAAGCAGGAAAAACCCAAGGTTACGCTGTTCGGCATCCGCAGCTTTACCCCTTACTATGGCAGTACTACAGGCGGCTCCATACCAGATAAGGCGGTAATAGACAACGATCCCAACCGCAGCACGCTTATAACCGACTTCCAGGAGGCATTCGACGTAAACCCCGCGCTTTTGGAGGCTTACAGAGATTACACTTCCGACTATACGTGGGGCAGCTCGGGCTTCGGTGCGCAGGCGCCCGCATATCAGGGACTTTACAGCACCACCGACCCCACGGAACCCACCCTTTCCGAACTGGGAATAACCGACAGCAATGACCGTTACCGCGAGTATAACGATGCAGCCATAGTAATTATCGGCCGCGTCAGCGGTGAAGGCTCCAGCTTCTTCCCCGGTCAGGAAGGCCGCACTACCAGGGACAGCAACGATCCCACCAAAATTTTAAATGTCGTTGAAACTGATACAGATAACATTCTCGGCATAAGCGAAGAGGAGCAGGCGCTCATCGATACGGCGGCAGCCAACTTCGATAACGTGATAGTGCTCATAAACTCTTCCAGCCAGATGGAGATAGAATCTCTCAAGCAGAACGAGGACGTTGACGCCGTTATGTGGATAGGTTATCCCGGCGTATACGGCTTTGAAGCGGTTGCCCAGGTGCTAAAGGGCGAGGCAAACCCCTCGGGCCGCCTCGGCGACATATATGCGGTAAACAGCGCGCTGTCCCCCGCAATGCAGAACTACGGCGGCAGCGAAGTGGGCACCGAAATTGCCTGGACAAACGCGTCAAGCTATTCGGGCATGAACGTAAACTCCTACCTCGTTGAGGCAGAGGGCATCTACACGGGTTATCGCTACTACGAAACCAGGTATGCAGATTCCCTGCTTGCAGACGATGCAAGGAACGCCGTCTCTGCAAAGGCGGGCACTTATGTCAATTACAACAAGGAAGAGCTCACCTTCAAGCCTGCAACTACCGACGGTCAGTGGGTTTACAGCAACGAAGTATCCTATCCTTTCGGCTACGGCCTTTCCTATACCGATTTTACGCAGACACTTACGAGCGTTGAAGTTTCTGCCGACCACAAGACGGCAACCGCAACCGTTACTGTAACGAATAACGGTTCCGTTGCGGGCAAGTCGGTGGTTCAGCTCTATGCGCAGCTGCCCTATGAGGACGGCGACGTGGAAAAATCGGCCATTCAGCTCATCGACTATGAAAAGACCGACCTTCTTGCAAGCGGTGCAAGCGAGACCGTGATACTCAACATAGATATGTCCAACCTTGCAAGCTATGACTATGAAGGCGCAAAGACCTATCGCATGGACGCGGGCACTTACTACTTTGCAATCGGCGAATCTTCTCACGATGCGCTCAACAACATCCTTGCCGAGCAGGGCGTCAGCGGTATGGTCAATACCGACGGCACTGCTTATGCAGCTCCTCAGGAGAATAAGGTTGACGAGTGGACGCTCGCCGAAGACGACACCACGACCTTCGCCGTATCCGATACTACGAATAAAGAGATAACCAACCAGGTTACCGAGGGCGACTACGCAACCGACGTAAACTATTGGCTTAAGAACGGCATAGACGCCGACATAGACGAAGTGATTTACCTTTCGCGCAGCGACTGGAACAACACCTTCCCCATAACTTATTCGAACTTTGCAATTCAGTCCGGTTCGCGCTTTGAAGAGATAATGAAGAACGACTTCATACCTCTTGCCTCAGGCGAGGACATAAGCGGCATAACCATGGGCGATTCCGGCGTAGAGCTCAACTTCAGCGACATGAAGGACGTAGCGTTCGAAGATGACAGATGGGACGAGCTCATCTCCAAGATTCCTCTTTCGGAGATGATGGGCTTCATGCAGAACGCATTCCACCAGATTTATCAGATACCTTCCATAGGTTTCAACGGTTTCAATGCAGATGACGGCCCCGGCGGTTCGGACTCCCACGATATGGGCGAAGCCTCCAACCAGGGCACTCTGTTCGAGGACGCAAAAGATTATGCAGGCAAGGTAGGTACCCGTATCGCACCCGCGCCCATCAATCTTGCGTACACCTTCAACAAAGAACTTGCATATGAAAACGGCGAAATTCTTCTCGGCGAATCTACGCTTTTGTACAACCTGCCCATAATGATAGGCCCCGGCATGAACATTCACCGCACTCCTTACAACGGACGTAACGTTGAATATTATTCCGAAGACCCCATACTTTCAGGCTTTACGGGCAGCGCGGTAGTGCAGGGCGCGCAGAGCAAGGGTTGCCTTGTAAACATCAAACACGTAGGCTTCAACAGCCAGGAAGCAAACCGTTCGGGCGTGAATGAATTCCTCAACGAGCAGGCGGCGCGCGAACTTGAACTGAGAAACCTTCAGCAGGCGTTCACCGCAAAGGGCCGCTCCTCCAAGAGCGAGGCCGAGGGCACAACCTTCCGCTATGCAGCCGAGGGCGCACGCGGCACGATGACTGCATACAACCGCATAGGCGCAACGGCCTCCAGCGCAAACTATGGCGTACAGTACGCGATACTTCGCGAAGAGTGGGGCTTCAAGGGTTACAGCGTAACCGACTTCACGGGCCTCAATCCCATAGCCGCACCCAAGGAATCTATATTTGCGGGCACAACGGCGTTCTGCGGATTCGGTTCCAGCACCTCTTACTGGACCGAAGCTGCGCTCAGTGGAGACGCTGACCTTCTCAAGGCAATGCAGAACAGCATGCACTATGCGCTGTATGCACTCTCCAGAAGCTATGCAATGGACCTTGTAAACACTCATACAGTATCCCTTATGACCTGGTGGAGAGCAATGTACATCTCGCTCATCACCATAAGCTCGGTACTCACCGCGGCGTCTGCGGCAGCGTATGTGGTGCTCAGCATAAGAGATAAAAAATCTGTAAAGGAGGCGTAAAAAGACCATGTTGAACTGGATTAAAAAACAGAGCGTGGCTGCGTGGATAATTTTAGGCGCGGCAATACTCACCGTAGTTGCAATGGCGATATATATCAATAACTCCACAACGGGCGTAATGCAGACGACACCCATGAACGCGCTTCCCATAGTATTTTCGGTAATTTCCATATTGCTGCTTGCGGGAATATTTGCGTCGGAGGGCAAGGTCAGCCACTGGATAGTGACGCTGGCAATGCTGGTTGTGGTGGTGTTCCTTGCGGTCAGCCTCTGCGTGCTCATCGATGCGAGGAAGGACGTAGCGGGCAACCAGTGGTTCATACCCGGTCTTGCCACGGACGACCAGGCGGCCTGCCTCAGCGGAGCCATTACCTGCGCGGTATTCTACGTGCTCTCCATCGTGGCAGTCATAGCTGCCTCCGTAATCGGAAAGTTTGATAAAAAAGCGGCATAAACAATAAAAACAGTCCGCGCTTTTGCGGCAAAGAAGAAGACTTATTACGGAGCGCGAGCCTTTAAGGCCCGCGCTCCTGATAAAGTTCAGATTACTGTATACGCGAAAAAAACGACTGCTTGAGACAATGATATTGACGGGTGCTGGCAATCTGATATAATAATTATGCTGAATTTTTGTACTTTTTGCCACGGGTATTGACAATTTACGCGTGCGACAATTATAATATAGTCGATGCGGCGCGGAGGTTTGCGCCGCCATATGAGCGGAGGTAATGAATGCAAAAGATTTCTTTTAACGAAGGCTGGCTGTTCGGCCGTCTCAACGAAGAGTCGCGCAGGGAGGTAACCCTTCCCCACGACGCCATGATAGGGGAAAAGCGCACCGCGGAGAGCGCGGGCGGCAAGAACACGGGTTGGTATGAAGGGCACGACTACGCGTATGAAAAGACATTTTCTGTGCCTGATGAATGGAAGGAAAAACATATAGTATTAGAATTCGAGGGCGTGTACCGCAATGCAAAGGTGTACATCAACGGTCAGCTTGCGGGCGGCCGTGCGTACGGCTACTCGAATTTTTATGTCGATGCCGATAAGTTTCTTGAGTTCGGCAAGGACAACGTTATAAGGGTTGAGGCGTTCAACTCCGACCAGCCCAACAGCCGCTGGTATTCGGGCGCGGGCATATACCGTCCCGTATGGCTGTACGTTATGCCCTCGAGCCATATACAGCTCAACGGCATAAAAATCAAAACTCTGGACTATGAACAGCCTGGCGTCCGCATAAGCGTAAATACTTCGGGCGCGGGCGATGTTAAAATAGAGGTGCTTGACGGCGGAAAGGTAATCGCAATGGCAAAACTCTCCTCCGCAGGAACGGCGGAGGCGGAACTCTCTCTGCCCACGGCAAGGCTGTGGAGTCCCGAAGACCCTTACCTCTACACCTGCCGCGTAACCTTCGGCGAGGACGTTGCCGAAGAAAAATTCGGCGTCAGGGTAATGGAATGCACTGCGGAAAAGGGTCTTACCATAAACGGAAAGAGGGTCATTCTGCGCGGCGCCTGCATACATCACGATAACGGCATACTCGGTTCGGTAAACCATCCGTTTGCCGACGAGCGCAAGATAAAGCTCTTGAAGGAGTACGGCTACAACGCCATCCGCTCGGCGCATAACCCCACGTCCAAGGCCACTCTGGAGGCGTGCGACCGTCTCGGCGTTCTGGTGATGGATGAGTACGTGGATATGTGGTACATTCACAAGAACAAGTACGACTTTGCAAGCTATTTTGCCGACGAATGGAAAAAGGACCTCGTCTCAATGGTGGAAAAGGACTACAACCACCCCTGCGTTGTGCTCTATTCCATAGGCAACGAAGTCGCCGAAACGGGTCAGAAGAAGGGCATAGCGCTCGCCGCGGAGATGACAAAGTACCTTCACACTCTGGATGACCGTCCCGTAACGTGCGGCATAAACATATTCTTCAATCTGCTCTATTCGCTGGGCTTCGGCATATACAGCGACAAAAAAGCCGATGCGGAACTTTCCGCCAAGAAAAAGAAGAAGTCCGTGGGCAGTGAATTTTTCAACGACCTTGCGGGCATATTCGGCGCAACCACAATGAAGATAGGCGCAACCCTTCCGGGCTGCAACGCAAAGACCAAGGACGCCTTTGCCGCAATGGATGTTGCGGGTTATAACTACGGCATAATGCGCTACATGCGCGACTTCAAAAAGCACCCGCAGCGCGTGATTTTAGGCAGCGAAACGTTCTGTGCGGACGCGCGCAAGTTCTGGCTCATTGCAAAGGAGCACCCCGCGCTCATAGGCGACTTTGTCTGGGCGGGCATGGATTACCTCGGCGAAGTGGGCGTAGGTTCGTGGGAAAATGCCGACTACGCTCCCGAATTCACGGGCGGCCCCGGCTGGGTCAGCGCAGGCAGTGGCAGGCTTGACCTCAACGGCAGACCGCTTGCAGAGGCGCTCTACACCCGCGTAGCGTTCGACCTCGACCCCATAAGGGTGGGCGTCGTGCGCGCGGATATGGCCTTTGAAAAACATTCGCCCTCGGCCTGGAAACTCTCCTCCGCGTGGGAAAGCTGGGCGTGGGAAGGCTGCGACGGCAAAAAGACTATGGTTGAAGTGTACACAACCTGTCCCCGCGCGGCGCTGTATATCAACGGCAAAAAGGTCGGCGAAAAGAAAGTCGGCAAAAATGCCCGCGCATACTTCAAAGTCACCTATGCTAGCGGCGAACTCGTAGCCGCAGGCCTCGATAAATCCGGCAAGGAGGTGTGCCGCACCACTTTAAAGAGTCCGTCAAAGGATACAATCCTTGCCGCCATACCCGAAAACGAGCTCATATCGCGCGACCAGCTTTGCTATGTAAAGCTCAGGTATACCGATAAGGACGGAATATGGAAACCTCTTGCCCGCGGCGACATAGGCGTAAAGGTTGAGGGCGGCGAACTGCTCGCTCTCGGCAGCGCCTGCCCCTATAACGAGCAGGGGTATCTCGGCGACACAACCGATACCTACTTCGGAGAGGCGCTTGCAATAATCCGCCCTTCAAAGGATGCGGAGAGAATTAAACTCAGCGCGGTCAGCCCCTACGGCAATGCCGAAACCGAAATTGAGTGCAGATAATTAAAGTGCGGGCGCGCCTCGGCGCGTCCGTACATGTCATGCTGTGAACAATATTTAAACTATACGGAGCCAGGACATGAATGATTTAAGTGTAGTTGTTGATAAGCTCGTAAGTTATGCGCGCAAAAACCTCATGCTCGCGCGCGAGAACGAAATATGCGCACGCAATGCCGTGCTCGATGCGCTCGGCTCGCCCGAATATGCGTATACGGGCGCGGAGTGCAGGGATAGCTCTCCCGAACAGCTTCTGCTGGAATTTACTTCCGTCTGCGAGCGCGAGGGCATTTTCTCCGAGGATGAGGCGGAAGAGTACACCGATAAGGTTATGGGTGCTCTCACCGCGTCGCCCCAGAATATCCGCCGTGCCTTTATGTGGCGCGAAAGGGAGAACTCAAAGTCGGCCACCGACTGGTTCTATACATATTGCGTAAAAAATGATTACGTAAAAAAGAGCAAACTGGATAAAAACCCGCGCTTTGAACAGGGCGGACTTATCATAACCATAAACAAGGCCAAACCCGAATTCCGCGACCCCAAAAAGGCAGTCAGCGGCAACTCGGTCAAGGGCGGCTATCCCAAGTGCGCCATCTGCCGCGAAAACGAGGGCTGCCCCGTGCGCAACAAGCGTACGCTCCGCACGGTCGACCTCACGCTCGATGGCGAAAAGTGGTTCTGGCAGTACTCGCCGTACGGCTATTTCCATCAGCACGGCATTGCGGTAAACTGCGAACATACGCCCATGCACGTGGATAAGAGCACGTTTGTAAAGCTTATGGACTTCGTGGATAAGTTCCCTCACTATTTCATAGGCTGCAACGCTCCTCTGCCCAGGATAGGCGGAAGCGTGCTCGCGCACGACCACTTCCAGGGCGGCGGCGAAATTCTGCCCATGCACAAGGCTGGCGCGTTCAAAGTAATGGGCCGCGCGGACTTCGGCGGCACTGTTGAAATTGTCGACTGGCCAGGCACGGTCATAAGGGTGGTAAGCCGAAACCGTCAGCAGATAGCGAAAATGTGCGAACAAATCCGTTCTGCGTGGGTGGGCTACACCAACACGGTGCTCGGAATAATAGCAGAGGACGAACAGGGCGTACACAATGCCGTAAGTCCCACCGTGGTAAAGACGGCGCGCGGCTACGAAATGAGCCTTATTCTGCGCAGCAACATAACCAGCGCGCAGTATCCCGACGGCGTGTTCCACGCTCATCCCGAATTCCATTCAATCAAAAAGGAATCTATCGGCCTTATTGAGGCGCAGGGATTGTTCATTCTGCCTGGCAGACTGGAAGGTCAGCTTAAAAATCTGGAAGAAATAATTGCCCGCAATGAGCAATTGCCCGCCGAATATGAGCCGTTCAGACTGGTTTTCGAGGAGGCAAAGGCCATATGCGCAAACGAAGGGGTTGACCCCTCGGCCGCAATGAAAAAGGAACTCGGCAGCGTGTGCGCCAGAATACTTGAAAACACCGCCGTATTCAAGGACAAAATGACTACGGTAAAATTTATGCAGAACATGGGGTTTGAACTTATATGATGCGCGAAGAAGATTTTGAATACAAAGTTGCGGCCTCGGGTCGCGTAAACATAATAGGCGAACACATCGACTACTGCGGCGGCAAGGTTATGCCCGCGGCGCTCTCGCTCAAAAATACGGTATATGTGCGTCCCAACGGCACGGATACCATAAACATAAGCTGGACCACGTTGCCCGATACGGTCAGCCTCAACATCTCCGAACTGGAAAATTACCGTCATCTGAAATACGGCAACTACCAGGCAGGCAGCGCATTGCTGTGGCAGAAGGCGGGTCATAAACTTGTCGGCTGCGATATGTTGCAGGACTGCAAAGTGCCCTTCGGCAGCGGTCTTTCTTCCTCTGCGGCGATAGAGGTATCCACAATCGCGGCGCTCGCCACCGTTGCGGGCGAAAAGTTCGACAACGTGGAAGTTGCGCTGTGCGCGCAGAGTGCGGAGCGCGAATATGCGGGCGTCAACTGCGGAATTATGGACCAGTACGCCTCCGCGTGCGGCAAAAAGGGAATGGCAATGCTGCTTGACTGCAAGACGCTGGAATGCGATTATCTCCCGCTGGAGCTGGGCGCATATTCGCTTGTTATAACTGACTGCTGCAAGCCGCACAGCCTTGCGGACAGCAAGTATAACGAACGCCGCAGCGAAACGGAGGAGGCGCTTAAAATTTTGCAGAAGAGGCTGGATATAACCTGCCTTGCGGACATAACTCCCGTACAGTTTTCGCAGTGCGCGCATATGTTGCCGCGCGTTCTGCGCATGCGTGCGGAGCACGTTGTAAACGAATGTCAGCGCGTGCGTACGGCCGCTCAGGCTATGCGTGCAGGCAATATAGAGCTTTTGGGCAGACTGATAAATCAGTCGCACGCCTCGCTTAAAAACCTGTATCAGACAACGGGTTTTGAACCCGATGTGCTCGTGGAGGCGGCGCAGAACTATCCCGAATGCATAGGCTCGCGCCTTACGGGCGGCGGCTTCGGCGGATGCACCATTTCGCTCGTGAAGACGGAGTGCGTACCCGAATTCAAGGACTATCTGTTAAAGGCGTATGCCCGCCGCACAAGCTACAACGCCGTGTGCTACGATGCGGAAATTTCAGACGGCATAACGGTGGAGAAGTTGAAATGAGCCGCAAGCCACAGATTTTCCGTCTTGAAAGCGAGGGCATATCGGCAGAAATTTCCGATTTCGGCGCGGCCGTAACAAGGCTGCGCGTAGGTGAGGGAACGCTGCGCGATGTCGCACTCGGTTTCGACGATGTCAATGAATATATTGAAAGCGGCTCCTATTGCGGAGCAACCATAGGCCGCGTTGCCAACAGAATAGGCGGCGCGCGTTTCAGCCTCGGCGGAAGGGAATATAAGCTTCCCGCAAACGATGGCGACAACTGCAATCACGGCGGCACGGAGGGCTTTGACAGAAAGTTCTTTACTGCCGAATGCCGCGGGGATATCATTGAATTAACCTATAAAAGTGCAGATGGGGAAATGGGTTTTCCCGGTAATTTAACGCTCACCGTGCGCTATAAAATTTCTCCCCGCAGACTGGATATAACCTATACGGCCGTGTGCGACAAGGATACTCTCTGGGCGCCCACCTGTCATCTGTATTTCAATCTCGATGGCGCAGAAAAAGGCAATTGCCTCGGCAATATGCTCAAAATAAATGCGCAGAAGTATACTCCCTTAAAGCAGGGAATGATTCCTTCTGGTGAAATTCTGCCCGTTGCCGGCACGCCGTTCGATTTTACTTCCTTCCACGCTCTCGGCGAAAGGATAGGCGAAAAGTGCGCTCAGCTTGAACTTGCGGGCGGCTACGACCACAATTTCTGTTTAAGCGGCGAACATGCCGCCACGGCATACGGTACTGAAAGCGGAATCAAGCTTGACCTTTATACCGATTTGCCCGGAATGCAGGTATATACGGGCAATTTTCTGCGCGGCAATTCAAGGTTCGGCGCGCTCGCTCCAAGGTCAGGTTTCGCACTTGAACCGCAGTTCTTCCCCAATGCCGTAAACACAAAGAATTTTGTTGTGCCCGTGCTTAAAGCGGGCGAACAAAAATCGCATTACATCAGCTATATATTCGGGTCAATTTAAAATTATGAACTATCTGGTTACGGGCGGCGCGGGCTTTATAGGCAGCAATTTCATAGACTATATGCTCGCACAGCACCCGCATTGCCGCATAGTCTGCCTTGATAAGCTCACGTATGCCGCGGATATGTCCAATCTGTCAAACGCTCTGCATTCTCCGCGGTTTACTTTTGTAAAAGGCGATATCTGCGCCGAACGCGCGCTTGACAAACTCTTTGAACGCGAAAAGTTTGACGCGGTCATAAACTTTGCCGCCGAAACGCACGTGGACCGCTCAATAAAGCGCCCGTCCGTGTTTTTCAGAAGCAACGTTCTCGGCGTGCAGGCGCTTGCCGACTGTTGCGTAAAGTACGGCGTTCGCCTTCACCATATCTCCACGGACGAGGTGTACGGCGACCTTCCGCTCGGTTCTTCCGTCTTGCTGAATGAAGAGAGCGCGCTCCGCCCTTCCAGTCCGTATGCAGCGTCAAAGGCGGCGGCAGACCTGTTGATTGCGGCATATTGCCGCACGTACGGGCTTAAAGCCACAATCTCGCGCTGTTGCAACAACTATGGTCCCAACCAGTATGCAGAAAAACTCATTCCGCTTGCAATCTCGCATATACAAAGCGGCAGACCCGTTCCGCTTTATGGCAACGGGCTCAACGTTCGCGACTGGCTGTATGTTGAAGACCATTGTCGCGCCGTAGACGTAATTTTGCAGAGAGGAGAGTGCGGGCAGGTGTATAACGTTGCCGCCCATTGCGAGCTGGATAACCTCACCCTGGTAAAAAAACTGCTTGCCGCAATCGGTGCGGAGGATAATCTTATAAAATTTGTGCCCGACAGAAAGGGTCACGACCTTCGCTACGGCATTGACGATGCAAAATTGCGCGCGCTTGGCTGGCAGATAAGTGTCGCATTTGAAGAGGGGTTAAAGCGCACAATAGCGCACTATACAAAATAAAATTTCCGTCCGCCGTGTTTTAAGCGGACGGTTTTTTATATGCCCCGCTTGACTGGAAAAACTTTTTGCGCTATATTATTAAAGTAATAAAATAAAAAATTTTATAATTGATGCGGCAATATGCCGCAACTATTTGTTATGAAGTATTCAGAAATAAACGGGGTCAATAAAAAAGTATCAAAAATTTTCTGCGGCACGGCGCGCGCTCCCTACAATAAGGGAGGCAACTGCAATTCACTGCTCAACGATGTGCTTGCACTCGGCGTGAACGCCTTCGATACCGCCAGAGTGTACGGCGGCGCTGAAAATGCGCTGGGCAGGTGGATAGCGGAGTGCGGCGTACGCGATAAAATTGTGCTGCTTTCCAAGTGTTGCCATCCCAATATTTTCGGAATGAAGAGGGTGAACGTGCGTGCAATGCGCGCCGACTTGAAAAAGTCGCTATCTCTTCTCAACACAAACTATATCGATATATATCTTCTCCACCGCGACGATGTTACGGTTCCCGTAGGCCCGATAGTGGAGGAGCTCAACGCCCTTCACGCCGAGGGGAAAATTGGCGCGTTCGGCGCGTCCAACTGGTCGCACGAGCGCATTGCGCAGGCAAACGAATATGCCGCGGCGCACTCGCTTATTCCGTATGCCGTGACAAGTCCCAATTTCAGCGCGGCCGAACAGTTGTGCGATGTGTGGGGCGGCGGAGTAAGCATTTCAGGCCGCGAAGGCCTTGAAGCAAGGCGTTGGTATGCAGACAGCGGCATGGCGGTTGTGGCTTATTCCTCGCTTGCTCGCGGACTGTTTTCGGGCAGGGTAGTCAGCGGTGACCCCGCGTCCTGCCAGATTCTCGATAAGTTTGCCAGAAGGGGATACCTTTCCGAAGGCAACATAAAAACGCTTTCCCGCATAGAAAAGGTTGCCGCCGAAAGGGGAGCAACGGTAGCGCAGATTGCGCTTGCCTATGTGCTCTGCTGTCCGTTCAACGGCTTTGCCGTGGTAAGCTGTTCGCGCGCCTCTCGCATGCAGGAAAACGTCGCCTCGGCAGAAATTGAACTCAGCGCGGAGGAAGTTGCCTTTATAGAGGGCGTCTGAAATTATTTTGCGGCAGCTTTTGCCGTTTATCAGCGTACACGGAGAAAAAATCATGACTTTAAGGGATAAGGTAGTAATAGTTACGGGCGCAACGTCGGGCATAGGTCTTGCCACGGCGCGCCTTATGAGCGCGAAAGGCGCAAAGGTGGTCTGCGTTGCCCGCCACGCCTCTGAGGAATTTTATTCGGTCTGCGCCGACGTCACGGACAGAGCGCAGGTCTTTGCCGCGGTGGAAAAAATAATCGGTGAGTTCGGAAAAATTGACGTGCTTGTCAATAACGCGGGTTTCGGCATTTCGGGTTCTGTGGAGGACACAGCCGAAGAGGACGCCCGCAGAATATTCGACGTTAATTTTTTCGGAATGCTCAATTTTATTCAGGCGGTAGTTCCGCATATGCGCCGCGGCGGTGGCGGGAAAATCATAAACATGAGTTCGGTTGCGGGCGAGCTGTCCATACCTTTCCAGGCCTTTTACTCTGCCACCAAGTCGGCGGTAATTTCGCTCAGCGAGGCGCTCAGGAATGAGGTTGCGCCCTTCAACATAAAGGTTTGCTGCGTACTTCCCGGGGATGTGAGAACGGGCTTTACCTCCGCGCGGAAGAAGAATGCATACGATAATCCCGCCTACGGCGACCGCATAACAAAATCGGTTGCGGCAATGGAGCGCGACGAGCGCGGCGGTATGTCGCCCGAAGTGATTGCAAAGGTTGTCGTGCGTTGCGCGTCGGTAAAAAATCCGCCCGTAGCGGTATCGGGCGGCGCAAAATACGCGCTGTTTATGTTTCTTGCACGCCTTCTGCCGCGAAGGTTTGTGAACTTTATTCTCGGCAGAATGTACGACTGAATGAAATCGATGCGCGCCGCGGTTTTGTCTGCGGTGCGTTTTTCTTTGGAATATTTTTATGACGCGGCGGCGGTTGACAAATTTTTTGCCTTTCCGTATAATAAAAAAGCGGGGCAAATATATTTAATATATAATTTATGTTTATAATTTAAAGGGATAAGAAAAATATGAGGATATGTATTTTCGGCGCGTCCAGCGCGCATATTGACAGGTTTTATATAGAAAAAGTTGAACAGCTTGCCGAAAAAATGGCGAAGAGAGGTCACTCGCTTGTGTTCGGCGCGGGAGCAACGGGAGTTATGGGCGCGGCGGCGCGCGGTACAAAGCGCGGCGGCGGATATATTCACGGCGTTATTCCCGAATTTTTCCGCGAAGAGGGCGTTGAAAAAATTTATACCGAGTGTGACAAACTCACCTATACATCCACCATGGCGGAAAGAAAGTCGCGAATGGAGGACGAGGCGGAGGCCTTTATAATTGCTCCGGGCGGCATAGGCACGCTGGAAGAGTTTTACGAGGTGCTCACTTTAAAGCAGCTTGGCAGACACTCCAAGGCAATGGCGATATATAACCTGAACGGATACTTCGACAGCCTGGAAAAATTTATGGAGGAGATGTCATCCAAGCATTTCATGGCGGAGGCCTGCCACGGTATGTATAAATATTTCACCGATGACGAGGAGCTGCTCGACTATATAGAAAATTATCGTCCCGAACGCACCCCCTGGCAGGTGCTTAAAACGGACTGAGAGAGGCTTTTGTGATTTCCGTAATATTTGTATGTCTCGGCAATATCTGTCGTTCGCCAATGGCCGAGCTGATTTTCAGAAAGCTTGCGGAGGACAGGGGGCTTGCGCTCTCTTTCGATATAACCTCCCGCGGAACCTCTGACGAAGAGGAGGGCAACCCCGTGTACTATCCCGCCGCGCGCGTTTTGCGCGACCACGGCATTTTCGGCACTCACAGGGCGGCGCAGCTCACCAAAAAAGAGGTGGTAAACGCGGACTACGTGCTTGTAATGGATTCGGGGAATTTATACGATGTATTAAACCTTACGGGCGGGCAGTTCAGCGATAAAATATTCAAACTGTGTTCTTTTACCACTCATCCCCGAGATGTGGCCGACCCGTGGTACACCCGCGATTTTGAAAAAGCCTACGCGGATATTTATGATGGGTGCGAAGCTTTTCTGAATTACATCGTGCATAAACACGGCGATATGCTGGGGTACGATTCGCGCCACTGACGCAAATTTCCGACAAAAATAGTCTGCTTTTTTATGCCTCTGATAAGGCGGCTGTCTGTCTTTAAGCCGTGCATAATAATTAAATAAATGCGGTATATTATGGGGTGTATAATAAAAATGCAAGAAGATATTAAAATTTTTTATAACTATTGACTTACCTGCCTTGCGGTTGTATAATGTATATGAGCTGGTAAAATTAACCGGTGTAAAAAGGGCGCGCATTTTTGCGCGGCATGCAAGGAGGACATGATTAAAGATGTCAAAGAAAAGTAAAAGCGGCAGTAAAGCAGGCTTTATTGCCATCCTTATTATTCTGGTATTGCTGGTAGTGGCAATAGTTGGCGTATGCATCGACTGGATAGGCGCCAAGACTTATGTGGACAGCGTTATCGGCGGAGGTGAAAGCGAAACCGTTTACTATAAACTGGAAAAGCTTTTTGAAACCTTCAAAGATTCCGAAACGGAAACCGCAGGTCTCTTCAGAACTATGGCGGCGTTCGGCATACTCACCGTAATACTTGCGGCGGCCACCACAGTGCTTTCGGGCATATGCAAGGTGCTCGGCTGGAAGCTGTTCAAGTTCATACTTGTAGTTGTTTCCATTGTCTGCGTAATCTGCGGCGTGGTAAGCATTATAACAACGTTTGCTTTCTGCGATAAGTTCACCGTAGGCGGCGGCTTTGGCGGCATTGTTGAGGCAGGCACAAAGGCTTCGCCCTACATCGGCGCATGGCTCACCGCGATAGGCGGCGCTCTTGCCGGCATCGTTGGCATATTCGCCGCAATTAAAAGCTGAATAATATCTCCGTCTTGAATCCCCCGCGCCGCGTGTCTTAAAAAGCACGCGGCGCGGGTATTTTTATGCCTGATTGTATATCTTTACGTAAAAAATCAGTACTGTCGCCTTTTTCAGTTGTTGTCTTGATTGTCACAATATTGTTTCTGCCTATGAAGCAGTGCGCGCGTAAAGCGCTCCTGTTCTGTTCAGTTAAAAAATAAATTTTATTATTTTTCTGTAAAACGGTTGACATTTACAAAACAAGATATTATCATATGATTAAACATTCATATGAGAGGAGCAAGGAAACATGAAAGATTCCTGCGAAACGCCCGAAGTACACGAGGGCGTGATAAAGGCGGCGCTTTCGGCAATGCCTTCCGATGATGAAATTTCTGTAATGGCGGCGCGGTTCAAGGCGATAAGCGAACCTTCCCGTCTTAAAATACTGCTTGCGCTCTCCGCGGGCGAACTGTGCGTGGAGCACATTTCAAAGGCGGTGGGAGGCGGTCAGAGCGCCGTATCTCACCAGCTTAAAACACTTAAAGACAACAGAATAATAAAGAGCCGCCGCTCGGGTAAGAATATTCTCTATTCTGTGGACGATGACCATATAATGGCCATGATACGTGCGGCAAAGGAGCATCTGCACCATGAATAAGGTAATTTTGCTTGAAGGGTTAGACTGTGCCTCCTGCGCCTCCGAATTGGAGGAAATTCTCTCCGCGGTAAAGGGCGTCAGCGATGTGTCTGTCGATTTTATCGGCCAGAAAGTGCGGCTTGACTGCGCAGACGAGAACGTGCTTGCCGAAGTCATAAAGCGTTGCAACGACTTTGAAGACGTAAAGGTGGTTGGCTCTCAGCAGGGCAGAAACTCTGCCGAAAACGGTGTTCACGAGTCTTGCTGTAAGGAACATACGCACCGTGAAGAAAGTTCGTGCGGTTGCGGTCACGCTCACGCGGCCTGCGGCAACGGGCATAAACATGGTTCGGCCTGTTGTTCAACGCAGGGCGCGGCCGCGGAAAAAGGCAATGCGGGTACGCTCATAAAGCGTGAAATTCAGCTTGAAAATATAGACTGTGCCTCCTGCGCCTCCGAACTGGAGGAGCTGGTTGCGGGCATAGACGGCGTTGAAAATGCCGCAGTCGACTTCATAGCGCAGAAAGTGCGTTTCGAGTGTGCCGACGACGCCACCGTGGATGAGGTAAAAAAGTGCTGCGCGGGCTTTGAAGAGGTGCGCGTAGTCGAACCCGCCGAAACTTCGGAGGGAAACGAGCGCAAAATCAAGATAAAGGGCCTGTGCTGCGCCAACTGCGGCAGGGAGCTGGAGGAAATTCTCAATAAGATTGATGGCGTTTCTGCAGTGGTGGACTTTGTGAACAGCACGATAAAGTTGAAGTGCGCAAGTGACGCCGCATATGAGCAGAGCATATATCAGATAACCCACTTTGAGGACGTAAAGATAGACGACGAAAAGAAACCCGCGGCAAAGAGCCTTGCAAGACAGCATATGCGCGAAATTATACAGATAGTAGTTTCCGCGGTGTTCTTCGTGCCCGCGCTTATTCTCAATCTTGTGGGCGGAAAGACGGGCGTAATCGTATCCTATCCGCTGTTTGCCGTATCCTATCTTTCGGTCGGCTGGGAAGTACTTGTAAATACCGTAAAAAACATCTCCAAGGGTCGCATATTCGACGAAAACTTTCTGATGACGATAGCCTCGCTAGCGGCCATAGTGCTCGGCATATTCTCCGGCGACGGCATTTACGAGGGCGTTGCGGTAATGCTTTTGTATCAGCTCGGCGAACTGTTGCAGTCCATTGCCGTAGGCTCTTCGCGTAACTCCATAGCAAAACTTATGGACCTCAAAAGCGACACGGCGACCGTACTGCACAACGGTCAGCAGGTTGTAATCAAGCCCGAGGAACTGGAAGTCGGCGACATAATGCTCATAAAGGCGGGCGAAAAGGTGCCCGCGGACGGCGTCATAGTAAAGGGCGAAAGCTCGCTCGATATGCGTTCGCTCAACGGCGAATCTCTGCCCACGGACGTAAAGGAAGGGCAGGAGATTCTGTCGGGTGCGATAAACATCTCCAAGGTACTCGAAGTAAAGGTAATAAGAAAGTATTCCGATTCGGCCGTGGCAAAGATACTCGACCTCGTGGAAAATTCCACGGCTAAAAAGGCCGCGCCCGAAAAGTTCATAACCAAATTCGCAAAGTACTATACCCCCGCGGTATGCGCAGCCGCTCTCATTGTGGCAGCCGTAGTTCCCACCATAATATGTGCGGTGAACGGTCTGTTTGCCTGGGCAACTTATTCAACGTGGATATCCAAGGCGCTGTCCTTCCTCGTAATATCCTGCCCCTGCGCGCTCGTCATCTCCGTGCCTCTGTCCTATTTCGGCGGCATAGGCAGGTGCGCAAAGTTCGGCATACTGGCCAAGGGTTCAACCTGTCTGGACGAACTCGCGCTTGCAACGGTGGCGGCGTTCGATAAGACGGGCACAATTACTGAAGGTTCGTTCAAAATAATAAATTCCTCCTCCGAAGAGGCCGTGCAGATTGCCGCGGCGGCGGAAAAGTATTCTTCCCACCCTATAGCGGTGGCGTTCTCCTCGGTAACTTCAAAGTATTCTGCCGAAAATGCGGAGGAAGTTGCGGGCCGCGGCGTAAAGTGCACCATAGGCGGCAAGACGGCTCTCTGCGGCAACGCCGTAATGATGAAGGAAAACGGCGTGGAGATTGAAAAGGCAGACAGCATCTACACCGTCATATATGTCGCGCTGGACGGCAAGTTTGTCGGCAGCATAGAGATAGGCGACGGCATAAAGCCTGATGCAAAGGCGGCAATAGCTGCACTCAAGGCGCAGGGCGTCACGTACTGCACGATGCTCACGGGCGACAACCCCGCAAGGGCTGCGGCCGTTGCAAAGGAAGTGGGTCTGGACGGCTACGAGGCCGGTCTGCTGCCCGACGGAAAGCTGGAAAAGGCCGAACAGCTTAAACAGCGCGGCAAGCTCATATATGTCGGCGACGGCATAAACGATGCGCCCGTAATGGCAGCCGCGGACTGCGCCGTGTCGATGGGCAAAGTAGGTTCGGATGCGGCAATTGAGGCCAGCGACGTCGTGCTTGTAACCGACAATCTCGAACTTCTGCCCAAGGGCAAAAAGATTGCAAGGGCCACGCGTTCGATAGTGTTCCAGAACATAATAGGTTCTCTGCTTGTAAAGCTTGCGGTGATGGTGCTCGGCATAGCGATTCCCTCATTCCCGCTTATTCTTGCGGTTGTGGCGGATGTGGGCGTAATGCTTGTTGCCGTGCTCAACGCAATGCGCACAAAACTTGTAGGCTGACAAAACTTAAAAAAGTCCCGACCTCTTTTCGTCGGGACTTTTTTTATAAACGGCAGAATGCGCGGCATAACAGACGGCGTTTTATGCGCTTTTGCACCCCTGCGTATGCGCAAACTGCGGCCCGGTACGACATAAAATATCGCCTGAAGACGGCATATTGCCGCGTATGCGCGGGAAAATTTTCCTTATTAACAAAATATTTCAATTTTTGCAAGAAAACGATTGTACATATCGCCCCGAATGTAGTAAAATATAAAGCGGATTATAATGTTACGTCTATATCCGGAATTTCCTATCGGATACCGGTTTCAAGGAGTTTAAATGGGACTTATCAGCTATATTCTCGGCTCCGACAGCAGACAGGCTGTCAAAAAGCTCAACAAGCTTGCGCTTAAAGTAGAGGAGCTCGAACCCAAGTACCAGAGCATGACGGATGAGCAGCTCAAAGACCAGACCCGCGTTTTAAAGGAAAGACTTTCCAAGGGCGAAACGCTTGACGACATAATGTTCGATGCGTTTGCCGCACTCAGGGAGGCCAGCTGGCGCGTTCTCAAAATGAAGCATTTCCACGTTCAGATAATGGGCGGCATCTGCCTGCACCAGGGACGTATTGCAGAAATGCGCACAGGTGAAGGCAAAACGCTTGTATCTACGTTGCCTGCATACCTCAACGCGCTCACGGGCAAGGGCGTTCACATAGTAACCGTCAACGATTACCTCGCCAAGCGTGACGCCGAGTGGATGGGCAAAGTTCACAAGTTCATGGGTCTTACCGTGGGCGTCGTAGTGCCCGGCATGGACGACAACCAGAAGAAACAGGCATACGCCTGCGACATCGTGTACGGCACCAACAACGAACTCGGTTTCGACTACCTGCGCGATAACTTAAAGACTTCTATCTCCGCAATGGTCCAGCGCGAGCTCAACTTCTGCATAATCGACGAAGTTGACTCCATTTTAATAGATGAAGCGCGTACCCCTCTCATAATTTCAGGCCGCGGCGGCGAAAGCTCCAAGCTGTACGAAGATGTGGACAGGTTTGTCCGCACGCTCAACGGTGGTTTCGACGACGATAAAAAGGACGCTGAAAAGAAGGCTCCTTCCAAAAAGAAGAAGGACCTTTCCAAGGAGGAGCAGGAGGCCAACGACCGTCTTGCCGCCATCCTTGAAGAGATGGAAAACTGGGACTATATAATCGACCGCAAGGAAAAGTCGGTAACCATAACCGAAAAGGGCGCGGAGAAGGCTGAAAGATTCTTCGGCATAGCAAACCTTGCCGACATAGAGAACGCCGACCTCAACCACCACATACAGCAGGCGCTCAAAGCGCACGAACTGTTCAAGCGCGACGAGGACTATATCGTATCCCCCGAGGGCGAAATTCTCATCGTCGATGAATTCACCGGCCGTCTTATGAACGGCAGGCGCTATTCGGACGGTCTGCACCAGGCGATAGAGGCTAAGGAACACGTAAAGGTGCGCAACGAGAACAAGACTCACGCAACCGTAACCTTCCAGAACTACTTCCGTCTTTACAATAAACTTTCGGGCATGACCGGTACGGCAAAGACCGAAGAGGCCGAATTCCGTACCATATACTCCCTGGACGTAGTTGAAATACCCACCAACAAGCCCGTTCAGCGTAAGGATTACGCGGACATGATCTACTCCACGGTAGAGGGTAAAAAGCGCGCCATAGTCAATGAAATTGTAGAGCGCCACGCAAAGGGACAGCCCATTCTGATTGGTACCGTAACGGTAGACAAGTCGGAGGAAATTTCCAGACTGCTCCGCCGCAACGGCGTAAAGCACAATATCCTCAACGCAAAGAACCACGAGCGCGAGGCTGAAATAGTTGCCCAGGCGGGCAGATTCGGCGCCGTAACAATCGCCACCAACATGGCGGGCCGTGGTACCGATATACTGCTCGGCGGTAACGCCGAATATCTTGCCAAAAAGCGCATGAGGGAAGAGGGCTACGAGCACGACATGATAGAAGTGGCCATCTCCTATGCCGACAGACCTTTCACCGAAGAGGAGCAGAAGGCGCGTGACCGCTATGCCGAACTGTACGCAAAGTTCAAGGCGGAGACCGATGCCGAAAAGGTAAAGGTTATAGAGGCGGGCGGCCTCTGCATAATCGGTACGGAAAGGCACGAAAGCCGCCGTATAGATAACCAGCTCCGCGGCCGTGCGGGACGTCAGGGCGACCCCGGCGTATCCATATTCTATATCTCGCTGGAAGACGACCTTGCAAAGCGTTTCGGCGGAGAAAGGATAAAGGCAATTTACAACGCATTCAAGCTGGATGAAGACCAGTGCCTCCAGTCCAGAATGCTCTCCCGCAGCATAGAGAACGCGCAGAAGGCAATCGAAGGCAGGAACTTCGCCATCCGTAAGCGCACGCTGCAGTACGACGAAGTAATGAACGAACAGCGCAAAACCATCTATGGCGAGCGTCTGAAAGTGCTCAAGGGCGAGGACGTACACGAGCAGATGCTCAAGTACATTCCCGACTATATAGAAAAGGTCGTTGCGGAGACGGTAAATACCGACGCAATGCCCGAAAAGTGGGATGAAGAGGCGCTCAACGAGGCGCTTAAGACAAAGGTATATCCCGACGAATGCACCTTTGAAATCACCCGCGAAATGCTTGAACGCTGGGACTACCAGAAGGCAATCAAGCGCATATCCAAGGAAGTTATCGAAGCTTACGAGCAGAAGATTGTCAACATCAAAAACGAAACTCACGGTCAGGTCGACTATCACCAGATAGAGCGCAACGAACTGCTCCGCAGCGTTGACCGCAACTGGATTGACCACATCGACGCAATGGACCAGTTGAGGAAAGGCATAGGCCTCCGCGGCTACGCCCAGCAGGACCCTGTAATCGCCTACAAGCAGGAAGGCTACGAAATGTTCACCGAAATGATAGACCGCGTTCAGACGACTACCATTTCAAGACTTCTCAAGGGCAGAATCGTCCGCGTGCGCCCCGGAATGTTCCCCGGCCGCAGACCCATGCCCATGCCTGCTCCCGCAGCAAAGCAGATACCTTCCGCTCCCGCGCAGCCTGCTGCTCAGCATGAGGAAAAGGCAGAAGAGCCCGCAAAGCAGAAAGCTGACGAAGAGGTCAATGCTCCCGCAGAAACGGCTGCACAGCCTGCTCCTTCGCAGCAGGAAGAGCCCGCCGCTCCCTCGTTTATCGGCAGCGGACTTGCAACCAAGCCTCAGGAGTTTACTCCCGACCCCACGGGCAAGCTCAATCCCCTTGTAAAGGGTAAAAAGGAGCCCGGCCGCAACGACCCCTGTCCCTGCGGCAGCGGCAAAAAGTATAAGGACTGCTGCTACTGGAAGGACCACAAGTAATTGAAATTATCTCCCCGTATATGCCGTTAGTTGCGGCATATATGCGGGGCAATTCCCATAAAAGGCCGCTTTTGCGGCAATGAATGCAGGGCGCCGAGGCGTTCTGTCACAGAGAGTATTTATGTTCAAAGCAGACGATTACAGATTAAGGCTAAAATCGCTTTCGGAAACGCTTGCCGAAGCAAAATACGCGCTGGATATAGATAACATCGGCGCAAAACTTGAAGAGCTCAAAGCCGAGCAGGAAAAGCCCGAAGTTTGGAACGACCTTGAAAAGTCCAAGCATATCGGCAGAGAAATCTCCGTAATAGAGGGCAAAATGGCCGCCTACAAAAAGGGCGAAAGCGCTTTAAACGACGCGCTCGCCTTTGTCGACCTCATCGAGGAGGCGGACGACGAATCGCTCATACCCGAGCTTGAAAAAATGATAAAGGCCGCCGAGGACGACATAGAGGAAATGCGCATAAAGGCGCTGCTCAAGGGCAAGTATGACGCAAACAACGCCATACTCAGCCTTCACGCGGGCGCAGGCGGCACGGAGGCGTGCGACTGGACGCAGATGCTCTACCGCATGTACCAGCGCTACTGCGAAAAATCGGGCTTTAAGGTTACCGAGCTCGACAGAGAAGACGGCGACGAGGCAGGCATAAAGAGCGTAAGTTTCAAGGTTGAAGGCGAAAACGCATACGGCTTTTTAAAGGCGGAAAAGGGCGTGCACAGACTTGTGCGCATCTCCCCGTTCGACAGCAACAAGCGCCGTCATACTTCCTTTGCCTCGCTTGAAGTTATGCCCGAAGTCGATGACGACAACGAAATTCAGATTCGCGACGAAGATATAAGAATAGACGTGTACCGCTCCTCTGGTGCAGGCGGCCAGAAGGTCAACAAGACAGAAACGGCCATAAGAATTACCCACTTCCCCACGGGCATAGTGGTAACCTGCCAGAACGAGCGCAGCCAGTTGCAGAACAAGGCAATGGCCTTCCAGTATCTGCGTGCCAAACTGCTCGAACGTCAGATTGCAGACCGCGAGGCGGCCGATGCCGAGCTCAAGGGCGAAATCAAAAAGATAGAGTGGGGCAGCCAGATACGTTCCTACGTGTTCTGCCCGTACACTCTCGTAAAGGACCACCGCACGGGTTACGAAATGACGGATATCCAGGCGGTGATGGACGGCGACATTCAGGGCTTTATCATAGACTACCTCAAAAAGGCTGGCTGATAAAGTTCTGCAAAGCCAATATGCGCTATGTGCAAGCGGCGGCAAAATAAATCTTTCGGGTTTAATGCCGCCTTTGAAATGCTTGCATTGAGCATAACAGAACAGCAAATTGCCGTGCATCGCGCGGCTGAATAAAGTAAGGAGGGGATATCATGGCGGAAAACGCTAATATTTCTGAAAAGTGTATGTATCTTGCCCGCAAGGTAGTCGGTTTAGGCACGGCCATCAACGGCAGAAGAAACGCGCAGATACTCTTTTCGCAGCTCTGCGAAGCAACAAGCGACCTCGGTGCGGGGCTCAGCGCAATCAACTATCTGCCTGCGCGTTCAATGCGTTCGCAGCAGTCGATTGAAATGGTCAAGTGCGCGCAGAAAGTAATTTTCATGCTCAATCTTGCCCTTCGCGAAGGCGTGTTCCTCAAAAAGCCCACAACCGAAGCGCTCAATCTTGCCATATCGGTAGCCAACGATATCAACGCACTCGTTCAGGCATATGTTACGGGCGCTCCCGCTCCCGCCGTGGGCGAAGTATCTGCCCCGTCCGATTCCGCAGAAGAGGGTGATGAAAAGCCTTCCGACCCCGATGGTTTCAACGCCCCTTACGAAGGCTGAACACCGTTAATCGGGCCATATGTCCGCACCAATTTCAGTAAAAGCTGCAGTCGCAAAGTCTGTGGCAGTGGTTTTGTGCGGCAATTTTAAAACATTTCACAAGAAATAATTAACGTGCGGCGCGCAACCTGCGCCGCACTTCGGTTTATATTATGTACGATAAAAGTAAGTTTACGGTAAAGGCCGAACCCGTAATGCTCGGCATAGAATCCAGTTGCGACGAAACGGCTTGCGCAATTCTTCGCGGCAGAAAAATAATTGCAAACCGCATAATATCCTCCGCGGCGGAGCAGGCAAAGTACGGCGGCGTAGTCCCCGAAATTGCCTCGCGCATGCATACCGAGGCGGTGGACGAGGTGGTACGCCAGGCGCTTGAAGACGCCAATCTTCAACCCTCCGATATAGACTGTGTGGCCGCAACGTACGGCGCGGGTCTGCTCGGCGCGCTGCTTGTCGGCCTGTCGTTTGCAAAGGCGTTTGCCTTTTCGCTCAACGTTCCGTTCATTGCGGTAAACCATATCCGCGGCCACATTGCCGCCGCCTACCTTGACAAGCCCGACTTAAAGCCGCCTTTTATAACCCTTCTTGCAAGCGGCGGACATACGGCCATACTCTATACCCGCTCGTTCACGCAGTTCAGCGTGCTTGCATCCACTTCGGACGACGCCGCGGGCGAGGCGTTCGATAAGTGCGCCCGCGTGCTTGGACTTCCCTATCCGGGCGGCCCTTCGGTGCAGAAACTTGCGGAAAGCGGCAAACCTTCAGTAAATCTTCCCTCCGCGCTTGTAAAAAATTCAACGCAGCTCCGTTTTTCGTACAGCGGACTCAAGACGGCTGTCATAAATGCCGTCCACAACGCAGAGCAGAGGGGCGAGCAGATAAATTTTGCCGACGTCGCCGCGTCTTTCCAGCGTGCGGCCGTTGACCCGCTTGTCAAAAAGACGGTGGAACTCGCCAAAAAGTACGGCGTAAAAACCGTGACGGCGGGCGGCGGAGTTATCGCCAACGGCTATCTTCGCCAGAGCCTTACCGAGGCCTGCCAGAAGGCGGGACTGGAACTTGTTCTTCCCGCAAAAAAATATTGTACGGATAACGCCGCAATGATTGCCTCGGAGGGACTCAACCAGTACATGGCGGGTAACTTTTCCGACCTGGACGTAAACGCCGCGGCTGCCATTCCCCTCCGGCAGGACTGAATAAAAACTCGTTTCGCCGCAAGCCTGAGCGGATAGGGCATATACTCTGCAACCGTTTCATAAGCAGATTTTTGCGGCGGTTCAGTTTCGGCGGCGTAAAGCTGCATAAATTTAAAACCCTTCAAAACGCTTTACAAATTTTGCGGCGTTTTGTATAATAATATCGTAAAATTTAATCTAAAGGCTATCACGGAGGACAACCGCCTTTACGTCAACCCTTAAAGAGAGCTTTCGGCAGGTGTAAGAAAGCAGGCGCGCGCAAAGGATATCACCTCCCAGCTTACCTTCCCAACCGCATGCGCGCAGTAAGAGGGTACGGTTTCATAACCCGTCACAAGTTATGGCAAATTTCAGTTTGTTTTGGTGGTTTAAAAGCACGCGTTTTCGGTGTCCGAAATAGACGTGCTTTTTATTTTTATTTTGCTGACCATAAGAGCCGCAAAATTGCCGCCGCAAGGAGTATTTTATGTATAAAAAGGTGGACACAACCTTAAATTTCCCCGCAAGGGAGCAGGAAGTAATCGACTTCTGGAATAAGGAAAACATATTCGAAAAGTCGGTGGAAAAGAATGAGGGCGCAGAGGAGTTTTCCTTCTACGACGGCCCCCCTACGGCCAACGGCAAGCCTCACATCGGCCATATTTTGACGCGCGTAATGAAGGATATAATTCCCCGCTACCAGACCATGAAGGGCAAGCACGTTCTGCGCAAGGCCGGCTGGGATACGCACGGTCTGCCCGTCGAGCTGGAAGTTGAAAAGATGCTCGGCATGGACGGCAAGCAGGACATTGAAAAATACGGCATAGAGCCCTTCATAAAGCAGTGCAAGCAGTCTGTCTGGAAGTACAAGAGCGAGTGGGAGAGAATGTCCGAACGCGTAGGCTACTGGGCGGATATGAAGCACCCCTATGTCACTTACGACGATAACTATATCGAGTCGGAGTGGTGGGCGCTTAAAACCATGCACGAAAAGGGTCTGCTCTACAAGGGTCATAAAATCGTGCCCTATTGCCCCCGTTGCGGCACGGCGCTCTCCTCGCACGAGGTGGCGCAAGGCTACAAGCTTGTAAAGGAAAATTCCGTAGTCGTACGCTTCAGGGTAAAGGGTGAAGAGGGCCGCTACATTCTCGCGTGGACGACCACGCCCTGGACTCTTCCCTCCAACGTAGCGCTCTGCATGAACCCCGCAGAGCCCTATGTCGAAATAGAGAGCGACGGCACGAGATATATTCTTGCAAAGGCGCTTGTCGGCAACTTCTTTGAAGATTATAAGGTAATAGCCGAAAAGAGCGGCAAGGAATGGGAGGGTCTTGAATACGAGCCCCTCTTCAATGAGACCACCGCGGAGATTGCGCGCATTTCTCCCGCAAATATGCCTGCAAAAGCGCACTACGTTGTATGCGACACCTATGTAACAATGGGCGACGGCACGGGTGTGGTTCATATAGCTCCCGCATTCGGCGAGGACGACTATAAAGTAGGCAAAAAATATCATCTGCCCGTAGTTCAGCTTGTCAACGAGCGCGGCTGCTTTGACGAACGTTTCCCCGAAGTTGCGGGCGTGTTCGCAAAGAAGGCGGATAAGACCATAATAGAAATGCTTGAAAAGCAGGGCAGTCTGTTCAGGGTAGTACCCTTTGAACACGATTATCCCCACTGCTGGCGCTGCGATACGCCCCTTTTGTACTACGCGCGCTCCAGCTGGTTTATCGAGGTTACAAAGGTAAAGGAGGCCATAAAGGCATCCAACCGCTCGGTAAACTGGATGCCCGAGACCATAAAGGAAGGCCGTATGGGCAACTTCCTTGAAAACGTAATTGACTGGGGTCTTTCGCGCGACAGATACTGGGGTACTCCCCTGCCCGTATGGGTATGCCCCGACTGCGGCGAGATAGAGGTTATCGGTTCCAAAAAGGAGCTCAAGGAAAAGTGCGGCATACCTGCCGACCAGGATATAGAGCTGCACAGACCTTACCTTGACAACCTCACCTGCACCTGCCCCAAGTGCGGCGGCAAGATGAAGCGCACTCCCGAAGTTATCGACTGCTGGTTCGACTCCGGTTCAATGCCCTTTGCGCAGTATCACTACCCGTTTGAAAATGCCGACCTGTTCAAGGAGACCTTCCCCGCCGACTTCATTTCCGAGGCGGTGGACCAGACCCGCGGCTGGTTCTATACCCTGCTGGTTGTAAACACCATACTCTTCGGCACGGCACCCTTCAAAAACTGCATAGTTCTGGGCCACGTAAACGACAAAAACGGCATAAAGATGTCCAAGCACAAGGGCAACGTAGTTGACCCCTGGTCGGTGCTCGATAAGCAGGGCGCAGACGCCGTTCGCTGGTATTTCTACACCTCGTCAGCACCCTGGCTGCCCTCCAGATTCTATGAGGACGCCGTATCCGAAGCTCAGCGCAAATACCTCGGTACACTCTGGAATACGTACGCATTCTTTACGCTGTATGCCGAAATAGATAAATATAACCCCGCCGAATATTCGCTCAAAGAGTGCAAGCTTTCGCTCATGGACAAGTGGATTCTCTCCAAGCTCAACAGCCTTGTAAAACTGGTGGATGAGCACCTTGCCCGCTATGAAATCACCGAAAGTTCGCGCGCCATTCAGGACTTTGCGGACGTGCTCTCCAACTGGTACGTGCGCCGTTGCCGCGAAAGGTACTGGGGCAGCGATATGACGGACGACAAGGCCGCCGCGTACACCACGCTCTACACCGTGCTTGTCACGCTCGCAAAGGTGACCGCGCCCTATACGCCGTTCGTTGCGGAAATGATATACCGCAACCTCGTTCCCGAATTCTTCAAGGACGCACCCGAATCTGTACATCTTTGCCGCTTCCCCGAGGCGGACGAAAGCCTTATCGATTCCGAGCTTGAAGACGGAATGGAGGGCGTGCTCGATATAGTTGTAAACGGCAGGTCTGCGCGCAATGCGGGCAACCTTAAAAACCGTCAGCCGCTCGCCGAAATGGTGGTCGTATCCGAAAAGCCTCTGCACCTTTCCGAAGAGGAAAAGGCAATCGTGCTTGAAGAACTCAACGTAAAGACCATGAAGCTCGCGACGGACGCGTCGCTGTATATAAAGCACAGATTAAAGCCCCAGCTCAAGACGCTCGGACCCAAGTACGGCAAACAGCTCGGCGCTATATCCAAGTTCCTTGCAGAATGCAACGCCGAGGAAGTGCTTGCAGGTATCCGCAAGGACGGCGGCTATTCAGTTCCCGGTCTTGACGGCGTAACGCTTGCGCTTGAAGATTTGCAGGTGTTCTCCGACAGCGCCAACGGCTATGTTGCACAGTCGGATAAGGGCATAACGGTAGCGCTCTCCACAAAGCTCACCGAAGAGCTCATCGATGAGGGCGTGGAGCGCGAAATTGTGTCCAAGATACAGAATATGCGCAAGGAAGCGGGCTTTGAAGTTACCGACAGAATATGCGTATTCTTCAAGGGCGAAGGCCGCGCCGCAAAGGTTATGCACACCGCAAACTTTGCAAAGGACGTGCTTGCCGACTGCGTGACCGAAGGTGACGCTCCCGAGGGTGCTTTTGCAAAAGAGCAGAACATCAACGGCGAAAAGATAGAAATTGCCGTAATCAGAAAGTAAATTTTTTAAAATTGCAGAGGCCGCGGATGGAATACCATCCGCGGCCGTTTTATAATTTTAAATTATGTCGGGGTGGGGTTTTTAGCGCGGGAAGAGCGCGGAAAAAAAAAATGTTAATTTTATAGGGGCGGCGGGCGCAAGGCTGACTGCGCTCGGCTTTGTGCGCGGCGCAAAGGTTTTGTCGGGCGGGCGTTCGCTTATGGACAGCAGCATACTTTTAATGTGCGGCGCGGTAAGGCTTGCCGCGCGCAGGTGCGTGGCCGAGCTTATCGAGGTGGCGCAATGAAGGTAGTGCTTGCGGGCAACCCCAACGCGGGCAAGACGACCCTTTTCAACGCGCTCACGCACAGTCGGCTTAAAACGGGCAACTGGCACGGCGTTACCACGCGGCCATATATCAAGGTACACTGCGGCATAACATATGCGGACGTGCCGGGCATGTACTCCTTCAACGGCTATTCAATGGAGGAGGCTTCCGCGGCGGAGGAGATAAAGTCAGCGGACGTGGTTGTAAACGTAGTGGACGGGCTGACGCTGAAAAATTCGCTCTCGCTCACCCGCGCAATTGTAAATATAAACAGCTGTACAATTGTGTACGTAAGCAAACTCGGCGCGCTGAAAAAGAGGGGCGGCAGGCTGGATTGCGCCGCTCTCTCCCGCGCCATAGGCCTGCCCGTCGTTACTGAAATTGCGCAGCTCAAAGAGCTTTTGCGCACCTTTTCATTGCAGAAAAAAAGCGATTGTCCGCAGATAAAAAATTTCAGCCAGAGTGCAATAGATGCGGCATACTATGGGGGCAATCTCAATTTCAGCCGTGCGGAAAAGCTGTTTTACAATAAATATTTTGCACTCGCATTTTTCATATTTTCAATAATTTTAATGTTCTTTATGGCCTTCTTCCCGGGTATGCCCGGCGACGCACTCAAAAACGCAACCGAATGGCTGATATCCGTAAAGGCGGGGGAGGCTGTAAAAAGTTTTCTGCCTGCGGGAAAGGTGCAGTCGCTTGTGTGCGACGGCATAATAGGCGGCGCGGGCGGCGTAATATCCTTTGTGCCGCAGCTCGCCGTGCTGTACCTTTTTCTTACTCTTCTGGACGAAAGCGGAATAATGTCCGCACTGTCGTTTGTAACGGACGGAGTATTTGCAAAGGTACATCTTTCGGGGCGTGCAGCCTTTTCGCTGATATCGGGTTTCGGTTGTACGGCGGCGGCCATTATGACTACGCGCGGCTTCACTTCGCGTACATCGCAGCTGAGAACTGTGGCCATACTGCCGTTTATTCCCTGCGGCGCAAAGATGCCCGTCTTTCTCACGCTTCTTTCGCCGCTCTTTAAAAATCCCTTTCCCGCAATATGCATTCTTTACTTTGCGGGCATAGCGGCCGCCCTCGGCGCGTGCGCTCTGTTCAAAGGCGGCGGGGAGGATATGCTCTCGGAAGTGGCTCCCATATCTCTTCCGCAGCCCGTCGCCGTTTTAAAAAAGTTGTATTTTTACATCAAAGGGTTTATAATTAAGGTAGCAACGGCCGTACTGCTCTTCTGCATAGTCAGCTGGGTGCTTTCCAACTTTACATTCACTTTTACGCCCTGCGAAGTGGAGGAGAGTATGCTTGCCTCCATAAGCCGCCTTGTACTGCCGCTGTTTGTGCCTATGGGATTTGACGACTGGCGCCTCGCATACGCAATGATATCGGGTTTTGCGGCTAAGGAAAACATCGCCGCCACGATAGGCGTGCTTATGCCCGAGGGTGCGGGACTCTCCCTTGCATCGGGCATTGCCGCAAGCGTGTTTGTGCTTGCCTGCCCTGCGTGCGTATCGGCGTTTGCGGCCTCCTGCCGCGAAATCGGCGTAAAATATACCTTAAAATTTTTCTTTGTTCAGCTCGTGGTGGCTTTTTTAAGCGCATATCTCATACATTTACTGTTATCGTTATGAAAAAATTTACCGTAAGGCAGCCTTCCGACCTCAAAACGTTCACAGATGAAACCTACCCGCAGGGCAGTTTTGCCTTTGCGGCGCTTCTGCGTTCACGCGATATAAGGGTGAACGGCGTGCGTACCGATAAAAACGTCCGTCTGTCTGTCGGGGACGAGGTGACTTATTACACCACGCCCGCACAGCAGTCCAAGCCAAGCCATAATGTGGCGTACGAGGATGATAATATTGTAATCTGCGATAAATTTTCGGGCGTATCCACGGAGGGACTGCTCTCTGAACTGTGCGAAAGCGGAACTTATTTTGCCGTGCACCGTCTGGACAGAAATACCGAAGGCCTTATAATATACGCAAAAAATCAGCCCGCAAAGGAGGAGCTGGAGGAGGCGTTCCGCCTTCACCGCATACATAAAACATACCTTGCGCTGTGCAAGAACAACTTTTCCAGCCCCGCGGCAACCTTGCGCGCATACCTCAAAAAGGATGAAAAGTCTGCCACGGTCACAATTTCTCCCGTTATGCGCCGCGGATTTTCAGAAATCATTACCGAGTACAAGGTTCTGGAAAGACGGGGGGATATCGCTCTCGTTCAGATAGCTCTGCATACAGGCAAGACGCACCAGATACGCGCCCATATGTCATACATCGGTTGTCCGCTCGTGGGGGACGAAAAGTACGGCGATTCTGCGCTCAATAAAAAGTATGGCGCGCGTCGTCAGCGCCTTGTGGCAAAAAAACTCACTTTCGAGCTTGCGGACGCGCTCTCCTACCTCAACGGTAAGACGTTTGAAAGCGCCTTTATGCCGGAAATTTCCCGCTGACAGCCTTTAAATTCGCTTTTTACGCTCAATTTTCGTTTTTATGTGAATACACAAATTAAAATGGCCGTACAAAGCAGTACGGCCAAATTTTTTTGGGAGGTCAGGCACCCCGCATATAATCACCGCATATATAAACGGACACCCACCCCCGCATATAGTAACAGATACCCACGATACAAAAAATTACCACGCATTGCAATAAAAAAGCCGTCCGCGATTTAAGCGGACGGTAATTTTATTTGCGTTCATCCATTGGAATATATTCGCAGTCGGGCTTTACGCAGTGGTAGGAAGGCCTTATAATTCTGTTGCCGTTTATAAGTTCTTCCATGCGGTGCGCGCTCCAGCCGCCCACACGCGAAATGGCAAACAGCGGCGTGTATAAATCTGTGGGCAGGTTGAGCATCGAATACACAAATCCAGAATACAGGTCCACGTTTGCGCAGACGGGTTTGGAAAGTTTGTGCTGTTCGTTAATCAGCCGCTTTGCAGAATTTTCCACCGTTTCGTATAAGTGGAATTCTTCCTCTCTGCCCTTTTCAACGGCGAGTTTTTCGGCGTACTTTTTAAGTATCTCCGCCCTCGGGTCGGAAAGGGTATATACCGCGTGACCCATGCCGTATACCAGGCCTGCGTGGTCGAAAGTCTCTTTCTTGAGAATTTTATCGATGTAGTCGGTGACCGTGCGCTCCTTCCAGTCGGCAACGTTCTCCTTTATGTTCTGCATCATCTGCATAACTTTAATGTTTGCGCCGCCGTGCTTGGGGCCCTTCAGCGAGCCGAGCGAGGCCGCCATTGAAGAGTAAGTATCCGTGCCCGAAGAGGTGACAACGTGCGTGGTGAACGTAGAGTTGTTGCCGCCGCCGTGGTCGGCGTGCAGAATGAGAGCTATGTCCAGAACCTTTGCTTCAAGGTCGGTAAAATCGCTGTCCTTTCTTAAAATATGCAGAATATTCTGCGCTGTGGAGTATTCGGGCTTGGGTTTGTGAATTATCAACGAACCGTCGTTCGTGCTGTAATAGCGGTACGAGCGGTATGCGTAAATTGCAATCATGGGGAACTGCGCAATCAGTTGCAGACACTGCCTTAAAACGTTGGAAATGCTCACGTTGTCGGGGTCGGGGTCGTAGCTGTAAAGGTTGAGCACGCAGCGCGCCAGCATGTTCATCATATCTTTGGAAGGCGACTTCATGATTACGTCGCGCACAAAATTGCGCGGCAGTACCCTGAAATCTGCCAGCATTTCAGAAAACTGTTCAAATTCCGCTCTGGTCGGAAGTTTTCCGAACAGAAGGAGATATACCGTCTCTTCAAATCCGAAGCGGTTTTCGGCTATGCAGTTTTTTACAATGTCCTTTACGTCGTATCCCTGATAGCGCAGTATGCCCGGTATTTCTTTGCGGACACCGTCCTTTACTTCCCAGGAAGTTACTTCAGAAATTTCTGTTAGACCGCACAAAACTCCCTTGCCGTTGCGCTCCCTCAGCCCGCGTTTTACATCGTATTCAGTGTAGAGCGAAGGGTCTATTCGGTTGGAAAGTGCGCTCTTTTCGGCAAGTTCTGAAATTGTGTAAGAATACTTGACCAAAAGGTTGGCTTCATTAAAATCCACTATATCAACTCCGATACTAAAATTTACGGCAATCTTTGCGGTAATTTTATATATAATACCACAAACCCTCGGCTTTGTCAAATGAATATTCAAAGCGGCCCTTCAAATATGAATATTTATGCAGAACCAATGATTTATTATGCAAAACGTTTTTATTTGACGCATTTATGTTTTTGCGGGCCCGCACAGGGTTATAAGTAAGTATACGCAAACACAAGTAGTCCCCGCGAGGCGCCGAAAGCGTTTTACGGGGCGAAAGGAGAATAATTTATGCAGAACGTTAAACTTATCTCTGCCGAAGATAAACTGGTTATTGCCCTCTATGGCGAGATAGATTCGGCCGTTTCGGATGATTTTTACGCGCAGGTAAGCGCCATCTATAACCACGATAAAAAGGATATAGAATTCGATTGCTCTGCGCTCACTTTCATAGACAGCACCACGCTGGGTACATTCGTTAAAATTTTCAAACATCTGAAGCAGGACGGGCACACGTTCGCGCTTAAAAACGTGCAGCAGAGAATCAAAAAACTCTTCCAGATCTGCGCGCTCGATACCATTATGGAGATAGACTGATGAAAGAATTTTCTGTAAGGTTCGACCTTTCGGACAGTGAATTTAATACTGCTTTAAGGCTTGTTGCGGGTGCGCTCTGCTCACTCGCCGAAAAGGACGTGGACGCCGCCGAAGATTTCAAAGTGTGCGTAACAGAGAGTGCGCTCATACTCAAAAATTGCGGCTTTAAGACGCTGAACGCCACATTCTGTGCGCAGGACGGCGTGAAAGCCGTACTCAGCGGCGAGGGCGGAACTCCCGCCGATGCCGATAACGAGCTTTCGCTTGCGCTGATAGGCGCTCTCATGAACGGTTGCAGCATTGACCGCAGCGGTGACGTCATAAAATCGGTGACGCTTGAATTATGATGACTAATGAACAGGCAAACGAGCTGTTCCGCGAATACCGCAAAACGGGCGATATAAAACTCAGGAATAAGCTCGTGGAAAATTTCATGTACATAGCCGAAATACTCGCAAAAAAGTTTGCGGGCAGGGGCGTTGAGTACGATGACCTGTTGCAGGTTGCGTCCGAAGCGCTCATTCTGGGCGTAGAAAAATTTGACCCGGAACTCGGCAACCAGTTCACAACCTATGTTACGCCCACCATAACGGGCATGATAAAAAACTATTTCCGCGACTATTCGCGTTCGGTGCGTCTGCCCCGCAGAATTTACTCGCTCGGCGCAAAAATCAAGGACGAAACAAACGAATATTACAAGCAATACGGCGTAAAGCCCACGGTAAAGCAACTTGCCGAAAAACTCGGTGAGAGCGAAGAGTCGATTATGGAAGCGATGGAAAGCCGTCACCCTGTAAGCCTGGACGGCACCGTGCAGAGCGAGGACGGCGACGGTGTTTTGTATGACGTAATCCCCGACCCCGTAGATTCGTTTGAAAAGTTTGACGATGCACAGTCGCTCAAAGATGAAATTAAAAAGCTGAACCCCACCGAACAGAAGGTGGTGGCGCTGAGGTTTGTGCAAGGCAAATCGCAATCTGAAGTAGGTAAAATACTCGGCGTAAGCCAGATGTTTGTTTCGCGCGCGGAGCGCAAAATAGTTGAAAAATTAAAGGAAGCATTATCTCAATGATTACATTCAGGGTGGACAATTTGAAGAATATGAACGCTTGCCTGAAACCGTTCCTCGATTATCTGCGCAGCGTTGACGTTGACGATGACGACGTATTCGACAGCCGCCTTGTATCCTGCGAGCTTATTTCCAACGTTTTGAAACATCTTGGCGAAACTGCAAATTTTGAGGGCGCCGTCAACGGCGAGGATATTGTCATAACGGTATCTTCGGAGAGCACGGACGGCACCAAAATGTGTGCCAAACTTCCCGATGTCTTTTCGGAGAGCGGCAGAGGGCTGTATATCATAAAAGCCATATGCGACCACATATCTGCCGACGGTTGTTCCGTCAGGGTAAGCATACGTCGCCACAAAGAGGAGGATGGCGGGCAGGGTAAGTGAACTTTGCCGAAAGTCCTCAGCCAATAAAACTTCAATTCCCTCTGCTTTCTGCAGGCGGTTTTTTAATGCATAAGACGCCCGCATTGTTGCGGGCGTCTTATGCAAATTGCCGGCGTTTTTGTTATTTACAGACTGCACAGCTATTATGTTGCACATTTTCTTTTTTATAGAACAATCAGTTCTGCATAGGAAAGTTTATAATTTATGGTAAAAAAAGCATTATGCAACGTATTGAAGAGAAGTGATTTGTGGGATACGCAACTGATACTGTCTCTTATACACATCTGACGCTGCCGGCGAAGCTAGAAGTGTAGATCTCGG
>ERZ1090878.123-NODE-123-length-42439-cov-63.243299_pt1 | contig 42439 bp, 67 predicted proteins | sample MGYA00478473_ERZ1090878 | MGnify/ENA primary metagenome ERZ1090878 (study PRJEB33644, sample SAMEA5815720) | chicken gut metagenome | biome: Chicken; feature: Gastrointestinal Tract; material: Caecum | place: Ireland | collected 2019-01-01 | study: A study of the... | reverse complement strand
ATGGAGCTGCTATCCAGATTTGAACTGGAGACCTCATCCTTACCAATAAAGGGCTTTGCCTTTTGCAGGGTTTTGCCATTTGCGAAAACCCGCGTAAATGCTGGATTTTTGCTTCACAGAATTTGTCTCCGTTTGTGCCATGAAGCGGGTTTTCGCATTCTTTCACCCCAAATTCACCCCACCTGGCAAAACGAAAAGCCCCTGTGTCACACCGTCAAGGTGCAGCACAGGGGCTTTGGTCGTCTCTCTTGTTCAGTTCTTGGATGATGCCATGCTCCCGCTCGGACAGGTGCCAGACCTTGGTGGGCAGCTCATCGCGGGCAAAGGTCTGCTCGGCAGCGGCTTTGCGGGCGGCGGCGGCGTCGGAGATCAGCAGCGCGCCGCCGAAAGCCTCCTTGCCTTCGGCCCGCATGGCGTCCAGAGCGCGGATAAACACAGCCTCCCGGCGGGGCAGCGCGTAGGAGATGCCGTTGCGGGCCAGAGCCAGCGCGGCCTGGGTGGTCATAAGGTTGGCTGGATACTGGTAGGCGACCCGGCGGATGCTGGGGCCTTTGCGCTGGGCAGCTTTGATGACTTCGCCGAGGTCGGGGGCAATCTCCACCACGTTTGCGCCGTAGGAGGTCGCAAAAGCAGTGTTGACAACGGCACCGTTGTGGTAGGTGATCCGGCTGTCAGTGTAGATGACGCCCGCGCCGTGCCGGGTCAGGCCCAAGGCGGTCAGGCCCGGCGCAAACAGAAAGTAAGGAATCTGGCGCTCGGTGTAGAAGCGCACGATCCTGGCCAGGCAGGAAAACGGCGGATTGTCCAGCACCACCGCCCCCGCAGGGTAGTCGAAACGCTCATAGTCGCCGCCGGGCCAGAAGGGCCGCACCGTGCGGGCCGGGTCGATGCCATACCGCCGGCAGGCCCACGCCTTGACGGCCTCATAGACCGCGGGCGGAGTATAGCAGTCATCGGTGGTCTTTTTGGTCTGGAACTTGGCCACAAAGCCCTCGTAGTCGTTGAACTTTTCTTCTCGCGTCATGACAAAAACCTCCTTGAAAACAGGAATCAGGCAGCCCCCTGCTGGAGGCTGCCTGTTACTCTAAACTGCTCTAAAGAAACTTTACAGCTTCTGCAATCTGACCTGCGCCTCGATGCGCTGGGTCAGGTAGGCGGCAATGTCGCCGTAGTTGTTGGTAATGAAGTCTTTGGCGGATTCGCTCAGCGACGCCATGCAGGCCGCGAGGGCCTTGGTGACGGCGATCTTCTGGGCGGCTTCATCGAATCTGCCCAACTCCTTCAGCTCGTCCACATAGGTCTGCGAGACGCAGGCCACAGCATCGGCCACGGCGTCCGCAATCTCAGACAGCAGCCGGTTTTCGGTGTAAGCGTTGGCGACCTGCCGCAGTGCGCCGGCAGCAAAGCCGCCCACTGCGGTGACGGCCAGCAGGAAAATACCGCCGATCAGTTCGTTCATAGTATGTACCTCCCGTTACAGCTTTTTCTTTTCGTCAGCAAGGTACGCATCCGCCTTGCGGGCTTTCAAGGTCCAGCTGTTGTTTTTCCAGTAGCCCCACAGGGCGGCAGCAGCCGTCCAGACGTTGGCAACGATCAGCTCGATGGTCTGGTCCTCGATGGGCAGGACACTGTGCCCGGTCATCACAAGCACCTGGTTGACCAGGGCAAGGGCAAGGCAGATCAGGCGGGCAATGGTGCCGGCGGTGATATTGTTGTTCATATTTTCCTTCCTTTCTTCAAAAAACGAACAAAGATGAAAATAAGATGTAACAAAGATTGAACACTTGCTAAAGAATTGTTACAAAAGTTGCTAAATTTGTTACTTTTCTTTAGCAACTTGCGACCTACTTGCTACCAATTTGCGACGTATTACTTCTTCTTGCGGTAGTCAAAGCGGCTCTTTTTGGAGCGAACGTCAACGTGAACAAAGGTATCGTAGATGCCTACACCGCCGTGTTCGCCCAGCATGGAATCAGCGACGGCGTAGACTTCTGCGGGGGTGTGGCCGTCCACGCGGATGTCTGCTGCAAGGCCATAGGTGTGCTGTGAGGTCTTTACGCCGCCCTCTTTGGCGTTGTGCTGCGGGGTGCGGTAGGCGCTGTTGATATGTACCGGCGCGTCAAAGTGCAGCCGGATAGCCTCAAGGATGCCTACAAGCGTATCCGACACAAACACCGGGTCGGTGCCGTCCTTGCAGGCGAACTCGTACACCCGGAAATGGTCGGTGATCTGGCGGCTTCCCTCGGCCTTGAGGGAGTAAACTTTGACGTCGTACATGGTTAATCATCCCCTTCCTTGAATCTGCCCTCGAGAAGCGTAATGCGGTGCTCGTGGTCATCCAGCTTTTTCCCTTGCCGCTTGTCCTCGTCCTTGAGCTCTTCCAACGTCTCTTTGTAGCGCTGTTTGAAGTCCTCCAGGTTGCTAAGCAACAGCTCGACTTTGCCGGATAATGTGTTTATCGTGCCGGTCAGCTTCACGATGGGTGCCGCCACCGTTGCAATCAGTCCAACGATTGCGACAATGACGGTAACTACGGTCCATTCGGTCATTTGTAAAAATCACCTCCCCACTTGAAAAGCGTGTAATGAGGCCGTTCCTCATCGAACCAGATGTAACGCAACCAATCATCCAGCACTACAGCAATGGCAGACACTACCACCCACAACAGCGTGAACGGCAGGCAGATTTGCCCCATGACGTTAAACGGAAGGTTGGAATAATCCCAGACATCCCAGCCCAGCCACAGATTGACGATACATCCAGTTACGAACTCCAGCGGTGTAACAATGCAGACAGAGCCGACCAGACCTTGCAGGGCCAGCGGCATCCCCCAGGGGAACAGCTCATTGATAAGCCCGATCAGGGAGAAGCAGAGCCCGCCCAATACGAACATCGTCCAGTGGCTCCTGCCTCTCACGATCAGCTCAAGCACAACATAGAGACAGCCCCCGCTGACTGCGAGGGCTGCGCACTTCAAAGCATTTTTCACGCCTGCTCACCGCCGTTCGTGGGTGCAGCAGGAAGGGGCACGGAATCGTAATCGACGGTGATTGCTTCCAGATCATCCATCGTTGCAGCATTCTGCATTTCAACCTCTTTTTCCTGCTGGTAGCTGACCAGAGATGTAACGCGGGAATCAATCGCGAACGCCAGGGAGGACAGATCAGGCAGCGTCCAGGTCGTGCATTCGTCACCGGTGCTGTTCCATGTCAGATTATACGGAACGCTCATGGTTTGGGCCATAGTCGCGCTCATGATTTTCGAGGTAAGCTGCTGCTGCTTTTCGGCGGTAATCGAGTAATACTTGCCGTCTGTCCACTGCATCGGATGGGCCAGCAAATAGGCCGCCAGAGAGGACTTACTGTCAGCAATACATTCCAGCTTGCGGGCCGCCAAAAGGTCTTTCTGGTGGGCCTCAAAGCCGTCCGTATTGGGCGCATAGCTCTTGACAGTCTTGCGCACAATCTCAGGCACAATAAAGCCGTCGTACTGTGCGAAGGTGTCCCGCTCCAGACTGTCGGGCCACCAGACGTAGCCTTGCGGAGGAAGCGGCTGTGCTGTCTGCTGGATGGGATCATACTGCCCCGCAGCGTTCGGTGTATCTCTCAAAATGTACATACGCTCACCCCCTTACAGTGCAGTCAGGTCGATTACGTGCGGCTGCGAAAGCGGCGTGAACAGCGCAGACGGGTTGGTCGCAACCTCCGCCTCGGCGTCGACCACGAACTTGAAATACTGCACAATAGCTGCATTGCTACCGTTGAGCGAGACAATAAACTTATCGGTGCTTGCTCCAATCGTTACATTTCCGTCAAGTGTTTTGGAAGCACTACTTCCAGCCGAGATAAGTACCATCGTAAAGTTTGTACTTCCTGCTGTGCTGTACATACCGAAGCAGTAATGGACGCCGCTCTCTCGCGGCAACTCAGTCTGAGCGCCTGCACTTCCCAGATACACCGCGTCAACCTGTTCTAGGTGTCCTGTTAGGCCCTTTAAGCTCTTTTCTATGGCATCGATATCATTCTGAATGGGGATGCCGTTCTTCCCGATGACCTGCTGGCTCGTGGTGCGCGGGAAGATGGGATTCCCCTGGTCGTCCCGCAGCTGTCCGGCCCGGCCGCCGGCCGGCAAGGCGTTGAACGGGATGGCGAACTGCCACGCCTTGTTGGCGGGCAGCAGGTCGGCCTTTTCGGCCGTTATCTGGATGGTGTGCTGGCCGCTGGCAAGGATGCGGGTGTCGACGTAGATTTCAGCGTTGTCATTCTGGTTGATGGTCGTGTCCAGGACTTTCTTCCCGTCCAGGTAGCCGGTCACGGCGATGCCGGTGACGCCGGTCTGACCGGAAACGCCGATGTTGGCGCTCAGAGTGAAAGGCTTGATCTGCTGGCCCATTGCGGTGCTGGGGCCGCCAATCAGCACCCATCCGACGTTGACGTCATACTGCTCGCTGGTCACATAGGGGCCGGACGCGCCGTCGTCGTCGACAGCCTTCGCCCGGTAGGCCACCGTGCCCCACTCGCTGCTGATGGTATCGGTGGTGCTCAGAGCGCTGGTGGTGGCGATAATGTCCCAGTGCGACGAATCGTCCACGCTGCGCTCATACACATAGCTCTCCACCGTGCCGTCGGGGTCGGTGGCCGCCGTGATGGTGATCGTCGCATCCTGGCCGCCCACAACGTTGGTCGCGTTGATGGACCCCGGGGCCGTCGGCGGCTGGTTGTGCACGACGGTGTACGCCTGGCTGGTCGCATACGGGCCCTCTGCGCCCATATTGTCCACCGCCTTGGCGCGGTAAGTCACGGTCGTCCAGCTGTCGTTGATGCTGTCGGTCACGCTGAGGCTGCTGGTGCTCGCAAACTGCGTCCAGCCGCCGCCGTCCACCTGCCGCTCGTAGATGTAATTGGCGATGGTGCCGTCCTCATCGGTCGCCGCGCCGAGGGTCACGGTGGCGTTCTGGTTGCCGATCACGTTGCTGGCCGAAATGCTCGACGGGGCGCTGGGGGGCTGGTTGATCGAGAGTGTGCCGTCGTCAGAGACCCAGAGATCAGAGTCCAGGATCAAAGCGGGCGCGACCGCACAAGAACCGTCGCAGTCCCAGTAGTCTGCACCCCCGCCCGCCTCCACCGTACAGACGTCGCCGCCGTCGTAGTCGTAGAGGTACGGCGACCGGGACCAGGCACGGGCGGGGGAACCATTGTAGTTGACGATTCGCCTGGACGCGCCCCCGCTCGAAAAATAGGAAAGAGTAGCGCCTTCCCTCGGGCTGTATCCCGGAGTAAGGCCAACTTCTAACATAGACAGCAGGAACGCACGGCAGCTCAAGCCGCGCGAGCCACTGTTGACGGTACTGCTCGTACCGCTGCCGGGTCTGTAAGGGATTTTTACATTCAGGACGCCCTGGGAGAGAATGTCGTCATCCAACGCGGCCAGAAATCCACTATAGGTGTTATTCAGCCACGAGTGTATGTAGGAGTTTGCGTAATCGTTATTGGAACTGTCCCATTCTTTTTCTGCCCCGGCGCTCTGACGGCGCACCCAGGTGCCGTTGCAGCTCGCATCATAGTTTCCGGAGGACGGGAGTCCCTGCTGAATGATGATATAGTTTACAGGACTCCCGAACTCATTCAGCTTTATGATGCTTCCGACGGAATTTGTTCCGAGTTTTACAGTCGGCATATACGCCTTCCTTTCTTATTCGCTCCATGGGGGAACTCCGGGCCGGCTGTATCCCGCCTGCATGGCAAACTGGCGTCTGCGCTTTGCTTCGATGCAGCGGTACTGCTTTTCCCGGCGCTTCTCCCTTTGGATGCGCGTCGAATTGATCTTTTTGTGGATTCTTATCGGCTCCCCGATAATTTCGCCCACCTCCTTCGCGTATTTCTGCCTCAAAGCGTAGGTGTCCCCAAAAGCCGCGTGGGCATCCCACGCCAAAAAGCTGCTTTTGATCTTTTCGGCCGTGATCTTTCCCTCTGCGTAGTCGTGCAGCCACCGCTTGATGCGCTTTCGGATGCGCTGGATGGAGGTCTTGCGCAGCTTCTGAACGACCGCGCCTGTCTCGGTCAGATAGGTGTGGTAGCCCAGGAAGTCCACGCCGTTGCGCATGGGAAAGATGGCCGTTTTCTTGTTAAGTTCGAGTTTGCTGTCATGGACAGCTTTTCGGATAGTATCCAGCAGCCGCACGGCGTCTTCTTTGGTCGGTGCAAGCACCACAAAATCATCCATGCCCCGCACGTGGAACCGAAAACCCAGCTCCTCCTCGATGTAATGATCGAGGGCGTCCAGCATCAGCAAGGCAAACAGCTGCGAGGTTTGATAGCCCAGCGGCAGGCCCTCTGCCTTGTCGATGTAGACGCACAGCAGGTCATAAATGCGCGGGTCGATGTCGTGTTTTCTGGCGACTTTCCGCAGTTTTGCTTTCAGAATGTCGTGGTCGATGCTGGCAAAGAAATGCCGGATGTCGCACTTCAAAATCCAGCCATCGGCAGTCTTATACTGCGCGTAGTAGCGCACAAAGCACTGTTTCAGCCTGATTACGGCGTCTGCGGTGCCCTTTCCGCGCTGGTTCGCGCAGTTATTCCGCACAAAGCTGGACGTGATGGCATCGTACAGACCATTGTCTGCGACGGCGTGCAGAATAACCTTATCCTTAAATGCCGGGGCTTCGATGTCCCGTTCCTTCGGCTCGAAAATTTTGAAGCGCTCAAACTCCCCAGGCTGATAAACGCCGTTTGACAGGTCGTCCGAAATGTCTTTCAGGTTTTCGAGCAGGTTCTCCTCGAACTCAAGCGTTCTCCGCTTTTTCCGCTTGCCTTTGCGGGCTGCAAGGTAGGCGGTGTAAAGCGTCTCAAAGTCGCAAATTTCTTCGTATGTCATGTTTGTCCCGCGTTGATGCAAGGACCCAGCACCGGCCCGCTTTCGCGGCAGCCGCTGCGCTCACACAGTGGGCGTCGGCCTCGGTGCGATGTGTTTGTCGTCCGCCTGCAACAAGCGGCAGGCATTCAACAGGAAATAGGCCCCCTTTGATGATGTGTTCTGCTTTCGCGCCGCGCGGCGCGGCGTTACTCGAACTCGCGTTCATCGGAGCGGGCGCGACCGCATAAGAATAGTCGCAGATCCAGCTGTGTGCATCGCCGTCCGCCTCCACCGTACAGACGCTGCTGCTGTCGATGCTGCTGAGGTACGGCGACCGGGACCAGGCACGGGCGGGGCCGTTACGGGCCATTCCCTAACGCAAGCGGCGGGGTGCTATCCCTGCCGCGTACATCCTTTGGTTTTAAGGGCCTGTGCCCTTTGGGCGCTGTTGATGCGCCAGCTTGCAGCCATGCGCTTGACGTCCACCGCCTTGCCGGACCAGATGCCGGCGGTCTGCACGCTGATGATTTCAGCTTCTTTGCAGATGGAGATGTACTCCAGCAGCAGTGCGGCGTTATTCAGCACCTCATCGATCAGGGCGATGCGCCGCTCAGGCTCGGTCGCAAACGGTATGTTGTTGGCTGCATAGATGCCGCGCAGGATATCTTTTGTGATGTCTCGCATATCCTGGCCAAAATCCCGGAACGCAACCTTGGAGAATCCATCTTTGCTGCGCTTTTTGAGCGCGCCTGCGGTGGCTGTGCAGACCTCTCGGACCCTGCCCAGGTCATCCAGTTCAGCGATGCGCCGCAGCAGCTTTGCCACGTCCCGCGCGTCCACGTCGCTGTTGACAGGCTTTGTCTTTTTGCGGGTGTAGATCAGCAGGTCCCTAGCTTTAGCTGCAAGCAGCAGGTCTTTGGCGTTACTCCCCATTGGGGCAGCCTCCCCTCTCCGGACAGCATCCGTTCATCGCCGCTTCGAGGTCGTCGGGCGGGCCGGTGTATACGCAGCGGTCTGCGTACACCCGCAGGACGGCGCAGTCACCGGTAGCCCGTGTTCTGCCAAAAATGGTCAGTACGTCTTTTTGGCCGCCGCTCATGCCACAGGGCGGGTCAAGCTCTGCGAAGAGATTGCCGACAATACAGCTCACCTCGCTCATAGGGCGGGAGAATTCGATCCGATCTTCCATGTCAGGTATAATCCGCGAGAGTCTCGCCGTAGAGCGTGTTAGGCTTCGGGCTGGCCGGGAACTGGCCGGTGTATTGAATGAAGCCGCCGGTCATATCATCCGGCAGCACGCTCGGCAGGACTTTGCCGTTTTCGTCAAGGCCCGCAACGCCGCCGGGGACGTTGACTCGCATGGTGTTGCCCATGTTGACGATGCCGCGGCCGTCGCCAGGGTGTTCTTCGCTGCCCGAAATAAGGGCCAGTGTGGCGTCCATATCATCGGTGGGAACGGCCTGCGCATAGAAGCGTGCGCTGCCTGCGAACGCCTGCATGATGGGGGCAACGCCGGCGGCCGCCGCGGTACTCAGGGCATCATCGTGCAGAGATGCCACCGGGAAGTGCGTAGCCAGTGCCAGCGCGCAGGCAACATCCGCCTGGTAGTGATACAGCCCGGTTCCTCCCGGCACCCACGCGGAGGCGGGGATGGTGATGCCCACCACATCGGAGGCGCCGACCACACCATCAACCATGCTTTTCAGCAGAGCTTCAGCTTCTTCGGCGGTAATGAAGGCATCTGCTGTGTACTGCACATTGACGTTGACCTCGTCCGCCACTACGATGGTAACGGGAAAGCGGCGGATATCCGGGGGCTGGCCGGGGCTATAGGCGTTGACCCACTGCGGATAGTCGCCCAGACTGCCGTAATAAATCAGGGTCTCTTCGGACGTCTCGGTTTTGGCAAAGACGCCGTATTCGTTGAGGTAAAAACCTGCCGCGAGCGATCCGTTGAGGTCGGAACGGTACTCGATGGTCATGGTCACAGTGCTCCCGGAATGGACCGGGGTTGTGGACGTCGCGTAAGCCATCGGCGAGATCAGATTCGTTAGCGCCGCCATCTGGTCCAGATTTTCGGGTTTGCCGGTGCCCACCATCACCTTGGTGATGGTCAGGGTCTCTCCTGCAAGCAGACCCGCAATCAATTCACGGCCGGCAGTCGGGCTTGTAAAACCATAGATATTTGCCATGTTATCCCTCCTTGATGTTCGGCAGCACGGTCTGCATAATGGTGCCGCACTGCGCAGCTCCCACATAGAGGATGGCTTGCACATCCACATAGGCCGGCGGGAGTGTGGTTTCCATGACGGTGCCGCACATTGCCGTCCCAATGTGGATGGGCGGTTCGGTGGTCATCTCAGTCACGGTCGTGATATCATCCAGCCAGGATGACAGACGCTTGACTGAGGCAAGAATGAGCCAAAATTCGCGCACGTCCTCCTGACTGATGCCAGCGGAAGTTTCGATGGTTGCCCGGAAATGGTGCGGTTCGCCGCCGTACTCATACCACTCAGCGATGTGGCCGCCGCCGAATATAGCTTTCATAAGCCGTTCGACCGCCCAGGGCGTGCCCATCTTGCAATAGAAGAGCAGCGATGCCTTGACCAGGTCTCGTTTGGTTTCGATGGGGTATGTTTCGCGGTAGGCCGGTGTCCGCAGCTCCACGGCCAGATAATCCAGCAAAAACTCTGGCGCAGTGTCAATGGCAGCATAGCTGCGGCAAGCATCTGCATAAGCCAGCAGCTTGTCGATTTGGATGTGCAGCGCATAGGCAAACGCCTGTGTTTCAACCTGGCTGGCCAGGTTGTCCGGCATGATCTGGGTAAAGAGACTGCCTTTTAGTTCAATCATCTTCCAGCCCTCCGTAACTCACGGACGGATCACCCTGCAAAACGCCCACTTTGGTGCCGGGCACCACCGTATAGGTGGGCGCGGTGACCACAATGCGCTTTGCGCCGGCGGCCATGATGCGGGCCCGCAGCTCGTCCGGGTTGATATCCCGGCCGATGGTGCGCTGCCAAGATACATATTCGCTGACAGCTACCGTGACGCTCTGCTGAATGGATACAGCGCGGGCGCTGTCGCTGCGGTTGATGTAGTAAGTCAGGGCGATGGTATAAGGCACTTCATCTGGCGCGGCGACCCGGACTAGGTCTGTCATCGGTCTCAGGTTGCGGGCGGACAGATAGTCGAGCATCCCATCGATGGCATCTTCATTCGGCTTGGAGCCGTCGGTCATGAGGAACACCACGTCCACGGTTCCGGCAGCCTGGTCGCTGGTGACTTCAACGTCGCCCACCGCAGGGCTGTAGGACTTGGCATGGTAGATGTAGGAATCTTCGGGCCCCGCCGTGGAATAGGCGCCGGGGGCAAGGTAGATGCGCTCTTTGTAGCTTTCATCACTCTCGATGTTTGCGCCGCCGCTGGTGGGTGTGATGTTGCTGGCGCTAGCCACATACGGCACCGGGTCCACAATGGTGGACAGATCGCCTATCTCGTAGCCGTTGCCCCCTTCCCCTGCCACCGTGCAGGTAGCCGGAACGTCAACGGTCATCCCGCCGATGGGGATTTCGGCATATTCGTCGGTCGCAAAGTAGATCACGCCCTCCATTGCCACCCGCGTCCCCTTGGGAATAGAAACAACTGAGGGCCGTTCTGCCGACAGAGTGAACCGGATGGTGGTGGAAGCAGCTGTCGCCTGGTTGCGGGTCGTTCCTTTGAACAGGCCGAGGTTGTCGAGGAACCCGCCGTAACTATACTTGAGCAGGTTCTGCTTGCCTGCCCGGTCAATGTACTGCATCGCCTGGTATATCTGGTCAGCTGCAGCGTACAGTTCCATCCGGTGCGGGCTTGATCTGTCAAGAGTGACGGTCTCGCCGGTGGCCGCAGAAATATAGGCCTCATAGTCAGCGACCATCTCGCTGCGGATATCGTCCACACCGCGGTTATCAATGAAGGAAATATCGGGGGTATTTGCAAGTGCGCTCTCCCAGTCAAGCACTCTTTACCACCACCTTTGCTTTGACGTGCCCCTCAACGTCCGCCGTCCAGTCGATCTGCTGGAGGCGGAGAAAGGGAAAAAACTTGGGGATTTTTTTGGTCAGCTCGGCCACATACCGGACCTTTGCCGTTTCGCTCGGCAGGTCTACATAGGACATATCCAGCCCAAACTCGCGGTCAAGCGGCATGGTGTGGATGGGGGTAGTAAGCAGCAGCTTAAGCTGCCGGTCGATATCGGCCAAGCGGTCATCTGCGAAGGTGTACTCCAGTTGAAAATCAAAGGTCACGTGTACTCCTCCAGTGTAATGGTCAAGCTTGCGCGGGCCAACTCGCCCTTGTTATAGATCAGGTCCCATGTCTCGCTCGCCCCAGTGATCCGGAAGCGGTTGGCGCCCACAGGTCGGTTGCCCAAGATGAAATATTCCGCCTCGCCGGTCTCCACCATCTGTTCGATGGATTCCAGCACAGACCGGGGACGGACGCCCAGACTTGCCGAAAGTGTAATGGGCAGGCTGATGGTTTGCAGCCCGGGGCCAAGGAACTCGGGCTTTGGCTTGATGCCAGGGGTCTCGTGGACGGCCCACCGGCTAGTCACATCCCGCGTCATGCCGTTGAAGGTGAGCGCATAGCTGTCGCTCACCCGAAATACGATATTTGAGCCCAGTGTGCCGATCATGGCTCATACACCTCCTATTCGAGCGGCGGCGATGTAGGCGCGCCCGCAGCCGGGCAGGTATGCACGTGATGGACCAGGCTCACGCCGCTGATGACGCAATCGCCGGACACGCCGGTGATGTTAACCGTATTCCCATCGATTGTGATATTCGGTGCAGTCATGGCCAGCTTGCTTGCAGCATCCACCGTAACCGTCCCGCCGTCGATGGTCACGGTGCAGCTGCCCACCTTGAGGGTCAGCTTGCCTTTGACTGTGACGCCGGCGTTCCCCTGGATGGTGACGGTCCTGTTTCCGGTTACATGTTCTTCGTTATTGCCCTCGGTCGTATCTTTGCGGTCCTTTTTAACGAGCGTTTCCTGCTTGCCAACGATCTCCACATAATCATCGCCTTCGGTATGGTAGAGGCTTTCCGGGATATTGGCATCGTAGCGGATGTAGCACTTCCACGGCTCCAAATCGAAATCCTTGCGGTACAAGCCTTCGTACCCCTCCGGGGGCACGTTTTTATCGCTCCACGGCCGCCAGAATACCACGCCAGCCTCGCTGCCGTTGGTCAGGTGTGCCACTGCGACAAGCGCGCCCACAGGAGGCATCATGTACTCGTGAGACAGCAATGGGATATACCGGGTGACCTCGTCGTCCTTGTCGTGGTAGACCACCTGGATCATACCGCGCTCATAGTCGATGGCCGAGACTTTGCCCACCCGAACCTCGTGTCTGGTCATCCGCTCACCACCTTTGACATTTCAAGGTCGACTGTGTAGCCGCCGCCTACGCGGCTTGTGACCTTGTCCAAAAAATACTTGCCGGAGATTGGGCCGCCCATATCGGCGATCTCGATGCACTGGGTAGACACCAGGTCAGGCCGGCCGGTGATGGTAACGGTCATCGTGATCGCTCCATGGTTGGCGTTGGCGATGGCGGCGTTGAGCTTGCGCTGGGCGTCCGCCTGATCGTCTGCTTTTCCATTGAGCTTGAGCGGGCGGGTCATATCGCCGACTGTGACCTTGATTTCCTCTTCGGTGGTCGGGTCGGTGTAGGTGTACTCCCCGCCCGTGTAAGTTCCATCCAGCGTTTGCCGCCAGGACCAGGACTGTATATTCGATGGTCGGATGGTGGCCACTGCGCCTTTGGCCTTATAATCCTCCCGGTCAAAAACCACAAGTTTGTTGGAATAAACCTTGACAAACAGACCGTAGTCCTGACAGAGAGAGGTGAAGAACTCGCAGTCTGTCTGCTCAATCTGCTCCACCGTTTGGATGGTCGGCGGCGACCCGCTCACCTCCCAGGACAGGGAAATGCCGGCGCGGGATGCAATCTCGCTGCCGATGGCCTGCAGGGTAGCTTTTTCCCACACCTTGTTCCGCAGACTGGCCCGAAAGGACCGGTCAGCCGGGACCGACACTGCCGAAATGGTCCCGGACCGGGGCCAGCCGGAAAAACTGAAATCGTCGAGGACGAACGCCCCGCAGTCCAGCTCCCGGTCATCCCCTTCCCCGTCCCAATCCTGCACTTTGATTTTTGCAGTCATGGTGTCGCCGGGCTGCGGCAGCCAGTCATCCGCCCAGTGGCCGTCCCGGTCGTTGATCTCGACGTCGATGCTGTCGGATTCACCCTCCGCAGGGTCGGTATAGGTCACAGTGCCTTTGTACCCCTCCATGTCGGTGGTGATGGCGGCGCCGTTCCAGGTCAGCTCGGCTTTCGCTTTGCGCGTCCTCATGCAGTAATCCTCCAGGCGGGCAGGTTGACAGTCGGGTCAGGGGCCGGCAAAGGCGGCGTCTGAAGGACGGTCCCGTAGCCAAACGCAAAGGTGTCGAGCAGCGGGAAGTTGTGCTGCATCAGCCAGCCGGTATACTTGACGTCGCCATAGACGCGGTATGCGATAAGGTCCCAGGCATCGCCCTGCTGTGTTGTGTAAGTGCTTGCCATAGATGCCTCCTCAAGTCACGCCGATGCGGAAATTCTTGCGCCGTTCTTCTGCTTTCATCTGGTTGTAGAGCCGCTTGAACTCCGCGAAACTGATACGGCCTACTTCTTCAGCTTCCTGTCGAGTCGGGGTCGAGCCATAGAAATTGAAGACCGGCGACCACACAATGGTGTCGCCGCCGGGGGGCGTCCCGGCAGGAGAAGGCTTTCCGCCGCGGCCGTCCAGCATGGCAGCCAGTTTGGACAGCGGCAGGACCGCCTCAGGCTCGCCGCCCTCGCCGATCTCGGCCAGGGTCGGCCCGGTGGCCACGCCGCCGTCGGCCAGCTGTGGGACCGACGGGATAGTCGGGATGGTCGGAATATTAAATCCAAGGGTGGACCCGCCTACGACCGGCACCCAGTCCGGGATGGTCACCGAGATGGAGTTGATCCCCTCGATGGCCTTGTTGATGAGAGCAATCACAGCATTGATAGGGGCTGCTACGATGTTTCCAAGCATCCCAAACAGGTTGCCGAAAATGTTTACGATGTTCTGCCAGGCGGCTTCCCAGTTGCCGGCAAAGACGTTGTTCACAAAATCGCACAGGTTTTGGATGATTGCTTGGGCGTTGCCTGCTGCGGCCTGGATGCCGCTCCAGAAGGCTTGCAGGGCAGCGGCCGCTGTCGGGAACTTTTCACTGATCGAAACAATGAAGCTCGTGACCGCCGCATTGACCTTGTCCCAGTTTTGGTAGAGCAGGACAAGCCCCGCGCCAATAGCCAGAAGGATGCCCAGCGGCCCCATCATGGCAGAGCCCAGCGCCTTGAATACGCCCACAGCTTTGGTCAAGCCGCCGGATGCCTGGAACAGTGCAAGGCCCGTCTTGATGCTGCTCACCCAGTTTTTGACAGTAGAAACGGCGTTCATGGCCTTGGTGACCGTGTTGACCGCCGGGCCAACCGCCCGCAGGCTGACGGCGAAGGCCATGACAGTACCTTTGTTCTCCCACAGGAAGTCCAGGAAGGGTTTCGCCTTATCGTAGGCCACCCCTGCCCAGTTTGCAAAATCGCGGATACCATCCACCAGCTCGGGCAGGCCGTCGGTGATGGCGTCGGTCGCCATATCGGCAAAATCCCCCGCGATCTCCTCGACCACGGGGGACAGATTGCTGATCGCGTTCGCTATTTCGGGCGCGCGGTCCGTGAGCGTGTTATAGACCCGTTCTGCGGCGGGCAGCATGGCGACCTCAAACTGCCGCCCGATCTGCCGTACTGTGCTGTCGAGGCCGCTCAGACTTGCCTGGTTAATCTGCTCGATGGCATCGCCGGTGGCGTAGGCGGCGTCGGAGGCGTCGGCCATGGCCTGCAGCGCGTCCACGCCCAGGTCTTCCCACATGGTGCCAAACAGCTTGACGCCCACGGCATCGCGCTGGACCTTATCGTCCAGGTCGAGCAGGCGGTCGATGACATCGAAGAATGCTTTATTCGCGCCTTCACCGCCCGCAGCGAACCTGTCCATCATCTGGTCGGCGTTCAGCCCGAGAGCCTGGTATGCCGCGATGGTGGTGTCGCTGCCGTCGATGGCGCGAATGGAGAACTCTTTCACAGCGTCGCCGACCTTGTCCAGATTCCAAGCCGTGCCGTCTGCGCCGGCCTGATAGACCTGGAACATCTGGTCGGCCGAGAAGCCGAGTTTGGCGAACTGGACCGAGTATTCGTTGATGGAGTCGATCAGTTCACCCGAAAAGTCAAGGCCGTTCTGCGCACCGGTGGCGATCAGGTTAAAGGCATCTTCGACCGAGACGTTGAAGTTCTTGCGGATAGCTTCGGCTGCGCGGGTGCTTTCCGCCACATCATAGTCAAAAGCCTGCTGCAGAGCCAGGGCGCCTTTGGTGGCAGAGGTCAGTCCGCCCTTGCTCAGGTCCTTCATGTTGCGGTCCACGATGGCGACAGCGTCGCCAATAGCCGCCACATCCTCGCCAAAGCCAGATGCGTAAACATCCTCCATGACGCCACGCAGCGTTTCAAGCTCCCGGCCGGCAGCCCCCGTGGCGTTGGCCACCTGAGTGGTCGCCTGCTGCCATTCGTTGGCAAGGCCTGTCATGTACTTGCCCGCCGCCAGCGCGCCGGTCCCCATCGCAGCCATGCCGGCCGCCACACCGGTGGAGACCCGGTTGGCCACCTTGACGATGGAGTTGAGCTGCTTGGATGAGGTCTTGACGCTCTTGCCGAGCGACTTATCGACCTTACCAGCGATTTTGATGGCCAGTTCCATGACCTTGCTTTTTGGCATACTCAATCACCACCCTGGCCATATCGTTCAGTTCGTCCAGCGGCAGGGACAAAAAGTAGTCCACGCCGCTGTGCAGTTGGAGAGAAAGTGCAATGCACCCTTTTTTGATCTCAGGCGGGGTTATTCCTCTCCATCCCCGCCGTACAGAAAAGCCGTGACAAGATTTTTCAGCTTGATGGCTTCCTTCGCCGGCAGCCGCTGGAAAAACTCCACCGGCTTGCCGGACGCCCGGGCGGCCATGTAGACGGCATAGTCAACCGTCAGCTCCGGCACGGGGGTCGCGCCCAGAGAGCGGGCGACCAGTTTGCCAACAGCGCACAAGTCCCCCGCGCTCATGTTTTCCAGCCCGGTCAGATCGACTTCACTATACTCTGCACCCTCAAAGCGATAGGGCTTTGCAAAGCGCAGGATCAGTTCGTTTTCCTCTGCCGCAGGCAGGACGATCGCGTTTTCGTTTTTCTCACTCATCAGGTCTGCTCCCTCACTTTCTGCAGTTTATCAACGCCGCGGATGGCAAAACGCGGGTTGAATTTGTTCAGTTCGACCAGCTCTTCGTCGTCGACCTCGATCTTGATGTACGCGATATTGATAGTTACCGACACGTTCATGGGGTTGGCGGGGTTCAAGGTGCCGGGGTCAAGGGTAGCGCATTTGCCGCGGACCACGACCCGCATACTGCGGAAATTCGTGACCATCTGGTCGTTCATTACCTGCTGGGAGACTCGCAGGGTCAGTGCCACACCGTTGGGGTCCATCAGGTCGATGGACTCACCGTCCAGCAGCCTGAACGGGATCTCCAGCTGCATATTGGAGAAGTGCCCCACGGCGGGGTCGTCGAACTCGCCCAGGATGCCCGCGCCGCTGACGGTCTCGGCCATCGACTCAAAGGGCGGCAGAGTAGTTTCCGCGCCCACGCCGATCAACCGGCCGCCCTGGTTGTCGTTGTAGACGTTGTAGTTGTTGATCTTGCTGGGGATGGGTCTCTGGCTCATGCGGCTTCACCTCCGGTCAGGGCGGTCTCCAGCGCGGAGACGTCGTACTCGTTGATGTTCTCGATGAACTCTGCAGGAATATAGGGTGCAAGGAACGTGTGGGTGGTCAAATGACCGCCCAACAGGCTGGTAGTGGGGTTCTCATCAGCGCGGAACTCGGTCTTGTAGCCCGCGCAGTAGTCCCGCGCCACATAACCGTTGCCCTTGATGTTCTGGCTGTCGATGACCGACTGGATCAGCCGGCGGTTACCGGATTCATCGACCTTCTGGAAATAGGTCAGGATGAAGTTGTTCGCGTCCCAGTTGAAGAAACGCCGCACCGCAAGCCACCGGTCCTTCGGGTCGGTGGTAGACGGATAGGCGGCGGTATTGTTGCCCCAGGACCGCCAGCCGTTGACATTGATGGCGGTGATGATGCCATTGGCATTCAGGGTGTCGTTGGCCTGCTGCTGGTCCAGCAGTACCTCGGTGCCGTCGTGCAGCACAGTGCCGGTGCAGCGCAGCGCCTTGTTGGAGGGGCTTGCATAAGGCACATCTTCGTGGGTGCTGTCGGTGTAGGCAGTCAGTGCGCCAAAAGCGGCAGAATAATAGTAGCGCTTGTCGCCAATGGCAATCATCGGCCACAATGCCGCCGCAAAAGCAGACGTAACGCCCAGCTTTTCCTTGGCGGTTTTGACACCGCTGTAGACCGCTGCGCCGTTCTCCTCTGCGTCGGTGGAGATGTCGATATAGGTCACCGCGCGGAACACGCCATTGATGCCCTCGGTCTTGGCCTGGAGAGCCGCTGCCACTACGGGCTGCTGACTCCAGCCGGGGGCAAGGAGGATGCCGGCAGTCATGCCCAGGCGGGGATAAATCTGCCGGATCAGCTCGATGCCGGTCTCCTGGCCGGTCAGCGCATCCACACCGCCCACAATGTCGGCGACGGTGACGCCGTCCGGCTTGAGACTCTTGCTGGATACCTTGAGGGTAGCCGCTTCCGCTGCCGTGTCGTCCAGAACAACGATATGGACAGAGCCGTCGTCCGCATGGCTGGCCAGGTAATCCTCGCCAGCGACCAGGGGCGTTTCTGCATTCTTCACCACGAGTGTGTTCAGCAGCACATAGGGCTTGTCGTACCGCAGGGTGCCGTCGGCCTGAACGGTGACTTCCTCTTCCGCGTTGGCGGTGGTGTGGGTGGACTTGTTGGGGTCCAGCACATTGACCAGGATGATCGGCGCCACGTTGAAGACACGAAAGCAATAGTCCATGCTCTGGCACAGGGTAAAGTTCTTGAAGTCGTCCGAGTACCCAAAGTTATTCTGGCACTCAGCGAAAGAGTAGCACAGAATGGGCTTGTTTACGGCGGCTGCAGGATCGTCCAGCATATGGATAGGCGCAGTCCCAAAAACGACCTGTAAGGCAGCGTCGCTCTCTACAGGAACAGTGAGGCTGGTCGCCTGTTCGGTCACGCTTACGCCATGATTATAGGGCATGGTTACACCTCCTGCTTGGGTTTCTCGGCCTTGGCCTTCTCGGCCAGGCCAGTCAGCACACGCTTATAGAGCGTGTAGATACGGCCATACTTGTAGGTGATCTGCTTTCTGGCGTCGGGCAGCTGCTCCAAAGGCAGTACCAGACCGGCGACGGCCCGGTCCTCTGCGGCCAGAGCAGCCAGCCCAGAGGTAAGCCCGTTGGTGTAGCAGGTCCACTGCTGTGCCACACCGTGGATGGTAGGGCCGCAGTAGACCAGGGTGCCGGACGCTTCGGCAGCCTGTTTGGTCTTGTTCATGTGTAATAGTCCTCCGTTCTAAAGGCCGGGGCGTCGAATTTGAGGGTCATTTTACCGGTGTAATAGGGCCGGGCGAGGGCTGTCTCCCACTCCAGCGGGAACTTGAACCACCAGGAACCGCCCTCGGTGCCCGAGGTGCCAGGCTTGATCTGTACCGCCGGGTTGCGGGCGTACCGCCCGTAGATCGTCTGGATGATGTGCATCACGCCGCGGTAGCCCTGGCGGTCAGACCCCGGATTCGGGTGGCCGTCATTGTACAGGCAGATATGGAGCGTGACGCTGACCTCCTGGGCGCTGTTCACGTCCGCAATCTTGCCCCCGGAAATGTAGACCTGGATGCAGGGTTCGGGGATGTCCCCGGCCCGGATCGTCTCATCGTAGCCGGTGGGCGCAGGCAGGTCCTGCAGGATGATGCGCAGCGGCCGCTGGTCCCCCGCAGAGCTGGCAAAAAGTTCGCCATCAAAGAGCCGTTCAAGGTCCTCTTTGATGGCGTCCTCCAAAAAGTCGATGGTCACTTGGCACCTCCATTCGCTTTGAGCGCCTTTGCGATCCGCTTGTCGATCTCGGCGTCGAGGGTGCGGTACAGCAGCACGCGGGCGCTCTCCTGCACCTGCTCGTTCGCCATCATGCTGGGCACGGCCGGGCCGAGCAGCTTTTTGATGCGGGTCAGGTCGGGCCACTGCCCTTTGTGCGGATAGCCGTACCGTTCAATGCGGCGGCGGGCGCCGTCCATCGAGTAGGTCTGCCCGATCTGCCGCTGCACGATGGCCCGGTGGCCGCTGGAAAACTGGGTAATAAAGGCCGGTGCGCCGCCGCGCTCCAGCGGCTTCATGCCGCCGGAACGCAACACCTTGGCCCGTGCGCCCGCGCTGGACGGCTGGACAAGGAAATCCATCAGGTCGTTGACCGGCCCGCGGGAGCGGATCACCGCCTCGATGGTGCCGGGCTTTGCGGTCTGCAGGCGCGGGGCGCCCATGTTGCGGTCACGCAGGATGGCGTCGTCGATGGTGTAGATTTCGGCTACGTCTTTGGTGAGCTGCTTGCGCACCTTGCGGGCTGCCGCATTGATCGACAGCCGCAGCACGTCGGGGGCCTCAAAGGCCAGTTTTTCAAGCCGCTGGCCGATGCGGACGATCTCGTCGTTGGTATCGACTTCCAGGTGGATCATGTCCTCACCGCCTCGATCTCAATGGCAAGGATTCCCGCCTCGTCGTCGGCCTGCTGCACATAGTAGTCACGGCCGTCAAGGTTCAGGCGTTTGCCCGGCATGGGGCGGCCGCCGTAGTCCCCGGTGGCCACAAAGATCAGTTTGCGCGCCCTGTACATCCCGTCGGGAAAGATGCCGCCGCGGGCTGCATCCCGCTCCAGCAGGGCGTTGTCGTCCACCACCACGTCCATTTCCCGGCCGTCGATGGTATGCCTGTCGGCAAACTCCATCGGGTTGAGAAAGACGTTGTGGACGTCGGCGGCAACGCAGTCCTTGAAAGAAAGCGCGCCCATCTTTAGCCCAGCAGTTTGACAAGGACGGTGGTGTCGGCGGATTCTGCCGCAGCGACGGCCCAGCCCGCCGGGATGTTGGCGGGTTCGGTGCCTGCGGCGGTGGAAATATTCTCGTCGGCCACGACCCAGTACAGGGTCTGGCCCAGGGTGACGGCGCCGGTGGCTTTGGGCATCTCAAAGACGCCGGTCACATGGACGGCGCCGGTCTCGCCGGCTGCGATGTCCGCGGCGGCCACGCCGATGCGGGTGGCCAGGTTCACGACGTCACCGGCGGCGATCTTGGCGGCGGCGGTATAGTCGATGGCTTCGCCTTTCTGCCAGTACTTTGCGCTCATGGTAGTGCCTCCTTACAGAGTGATTTTAGCGCCGGGGTTCTTCACTGCGCCGCGGTAGTCCACGACGGTGACGCCCCAGTCAAGCCAGATGTCCCACACATAGCCGAGCTGGCCGGGGGTCTCCATCCGGCGGATGGTCGGGGTCTCCTGGCCGTTGAGGTAGTCCACCTGGATGCAGCGGGCGTAGCTCGGGTCGGCGATGATGAACCAGGGCACTGCGCTGGTGCCAGCCAGGGTGTTCAGGGTGCCGTCCTCGATGACCTGGAGCTGGTTGCGGTACTGGTACAGCGCATTGGCAGTGTGGCTGCCGATGCCGTCCACCTCGATCTGTGCGGTCTGGAGAATCTGCGCCAGGGTGAAACCGTAGCCGACCGGCACCACGATGAAGCGGGGCTGCACGGTGATGCTGTCGCCGAAGGGGTCGGTCTGGCTCATCATCTTCAGGATCATGCCCTGGATGTTCTCGATGGAGGGCGCTGCGCCGGATGCCACGAGGTTGCCGTGGTCCGCGTGGAACAGGGCCTTGTCGTCGAAGATGGTGGGGTTCGAGTACAGGATGGAATAGACCTGCTTGTTGATGGTCCGCTTGGCGCTGGCGGCATACATGCCGGGCACCTGGGTGATGAAGCCGATGTCGTCGTTGATGAACGCCTCGCGAGTCATCGAGAACTGGCGGCCGTAGGTGCTGATCTTGCGCTGGGGCAGCAGGTCGGTCTTGGGGGTGTCGTGCTTGAGTTCACCGCCCTCACCGACGGGCAGGAACTCGCCGGCGCCGCCCGCCAGATACTCATGGTCCTTGGTGGGCTTGAAGTCGGTGACGCTGCCCTTGGTGGTCCAGAGCTGGAAGGTGGTGGGCACGGCCTGATACCGCTGCACGATGGCCTTGCGGATGGTGTTGTCCAGGATGGCAGGGAAGGCCGCGGTGGGGTTGAAGAACTGCCGCTGTGCCATGCCCCACAAGTCGTCCTTGGACATCCGCATCAGCGAGGTGGTGGTGCCCAGGCCCTCCCGCGCCATGCACTCGATGGCCAGGTCTCGCAGGGACAGCCCACGCATCTGCTCGGCGCCGGCGGCGGGGCTGGCGGTGCTGATGCCGCTGCGCAGCAGCATGGCGTCCGAGGCGGCGGCGCGGAAGTTGTCCTCGTCGCTGCCGCTTTCGGACATCCGGGCGCCCACGGGGCCATGGTGCTGGATCAGAAACTCCACCGCGGCCCTGCGGACATCCTCCACGCTGGAGCCATCCTGGATGTAGCCGGTGGGGTCCATGCCGGTCTGCCGGCACAGGTTGATGATGTCGCTCATCCGGCGGCGCTCGTTCTCCACAGCGCGCTGCGCCTCTGCCGCGGCGTCCTGGTGGGGTGCGGCCCCGTCCTCGCCGCGGGCGCTGTCATCGGCGTCGATCACGGCCTGGCAGCGGTCAAATTCAGCCTGCTCGTCCGCGGTCAGGCCGCGGCCCTCGCTGCGGGCAAGGTTGACCAGCTCCTGCTGACGGGCAAGTGCTTCCTGTCTAGTGTTCATGTTTACCTCCAGAGAGTTTATTCTGGTTGATCTTGATCTGCCGCTCCCACAAAGAGAGGGCGGCAGCTCCGTCTTCTTCGGACCGGCCGACGCCCACGGTGGCATCCGCCGGCACAGACACGATAGAAACTTCCATCGGCGTCCATTTTCTGGCGATCTGGCACGGGCCGGCAAAGCGGCCATCCTGCGACTTCTTGCCGGGGGCCACTTCCTCCCAGACATCGACGCGGTACCGCACCGACGTGGTCTTCAGGGTGCCGGACCGGACCTTCTCGAAGATACGCTCGGCGTCCTCGTCGGTGTCGAACTCCACCTCGGCCATGCCGCGGTTGTTTTCGACCCAGGCCCGGACCACCCTGCCGACCACCCGGTCCACATCGTGATTAAAAAGCAGCACCCCCACCTCGTTCAGCCGGGCAAGGTCCACGGCGTCCCCCGCGTGGTCGAGAATTTCAGGGCCGAACCACCGCTGGTACGGTTCCTCACTGGAAAAGCTGAGGATGCGCCGGCGGCTGTCCTGCCCGTCCTCCTCGCGGGCCAGGAACTGGCCCATGCTGCGGGTGGCGCGGTCTTTATTCCTCGGCTCCTTCGGAGTCGTCGCCCTGTTGGGCTGCGATCTGTGCGCCATTTCCAAAAATCACCTCCTCCATGTTCACGCCCTTTTCGCGGCCGTAGGCCAGCACCTCGGCGGTCTCGTCCACCGCCTGCCGCCAGTCTTTGCCGCGCTCGGCGCAGATGTCCTGATAGGTTTTCTGCCCGGACTGCAGCGCAGTCTGTCCGGCAGAGCTTTCTTTGGCCGGGTCGATCCACTTCTTGGGCGACTTGACCCAGGTGTGCGCCAGGTACTCGGCCTTTCTATCCCAGAAGCCGGGCAGATCGAGCAGACCGGCGAGATAGCACGAAATGACAAACTGTTCATACACCTCGGTCATGAACTCCTGCAGGAGTTCCACTTCTTCGGCGTAGGTGTCCTCGTCCTCGATGGCGTTCTGCCGCGCGGACGAATAGGTCGAGCCTTTCATATCGCGGGACACGGCCTCGTAACTGAGGCCCTGCCCGGCGCCGATCAGGCTCTGCTGGGTGCGCAGGAAGGCAGTGGCGTCGGTGGCCGCGCTGTGCGGGTCGATCACCTGGGCCTCGTCGCCGGCACCCATCTCCATCATCATGCCGGGGGACAGCCGCTTGCCGGCGTAATCGATCCGCCCGTCAGGGCCGCGGCCAGCCGAGCGCCCGATGCCGCCCCCGGTGGGGATGGCCTTTTTGATGAGCACCGCCAGGCAGGCGGCGATCCGCTCTTTAACCGAGACGGCGTTGATGAACTCGTTGACGTCCCGGATGCGGGTCAGGGTGTGGGCCATGTCCGAAATTTCCCGGATTTGGCTGGGCCGCCGCTTGGAGTACAGGAAGTAGGCGTCCTTGGCGTCCACATAGACGGATTCCAGCATCCGCCAGCCCTCGATGTCGTACTGCTGTATCCAGTAGCCGACCGGCCTGCGCCAGGCGTTGTACTCGATGCCGCCCACCACCCGGTTCCCGCGGCGGCGCGGTTCGGTGCGGCTCACGTCCAGTTCGTCCACCTCGATGGCCTGGAGCTTGAAGGGCACCAGACCGCCGGATGTGTGCCGGAACAGAAACAGGATGCCGCCGTCCACCTTTTTGCGTTCCACCGCCATGCGGAGGAGCTGGGTGAAAGACTGCTCGCCGGTGACGTCGCAGTTGCGGGCCTTGCACCACTGCCGCCACAGGCCTTCGATGCGCCGGTTGAGATCATCGTCGCCCGTATTCGCCCGCAGGGTGTAGCCCTTGCCCACCACATTGCGCTTATAGGCCAGGACGATGGCCTGCAGGATGTCGCTGTTGCGCTCCAGGTCGCGCGCCCTGGCCCGGATCACGTCCCGGCTGAACCGGTCGGTGGTCTCGGCGCTCTCGTTGACGGCGGCCCAGTGGGAATTGATACGGCCGTACCCGGCGGCATCGTAGTGGCGCAGGGCGTCATAGCTCTGCCGCCAGGCCTCCCGCTTGTAGGCCCACTGGGGAGACACGGCGGCGATCATGTCGTCGAGAAAGCTCACCCCCATCACCTCCCGTCAAAAAATGCCACATAGGTGCGGCCCAGCAGCGGTCCGCTGTCGTCGGCGGCGATCTGGGCTTCCAGGTCGTCCCGCAGAGATTTGAGCATGGCGAGGTCAGCCCGCGTCAGTGACCGGCTGCCGATCTTGTAGGACTGGCCGCCGACCAGGATGGTCTTGATCGCCGCGTTGACCTGCCCCAGCAGCTCGGTTTTGTCTTTGGTCGTGTTTTCCATGGGGTCTCCTCAGAGCCAGTTTTCGTTTTCCCTGATCCAATCTTCTTCGGGTGCGGGCTGATGCCGCTGCGCCGGCGCAGCGGCCGGCGGCGTTTGTGCAGCCGCTGCGGCATCGTCCCGCAGGTAGAGCGAGCGCACCTCCATGATGTCGGCGGCGGCCGCTGCATAGACCTCACAGTCCAGGTAGTGGTTGTCGGCGTGGGAGGATTTGACCGCCCACCGCTGCACCTCTCTGCCGTTGACCCGCTCGGTGACCTTGTGTTCAGACGTGACCTGCTCGGCGTAGTCGAGGTCACAGTCCTTGTGGACCATCCACGACCCGCTGCCGTTCGGGCGGCGCATCCGGGCGGCGATCATGTCCTTGTACTTGCCGCCGTCCACCAGGATGAGCTGCAGGCCGTTGGCCCGGCTGCCGGCCTTGTCCACGGTGGAGATGCGGTAATGCCCCTGCAGGTTGGACACGCCCTTGCAGGGCCGCACCCACTCGGTGTTGGCGATGCAGAAATTGTAGACGGCGTCGGTCTGGTCGCCGCTGTCCATCAGGGCGAGGTCTACCATCATGGACCCGCCGTCCGGGGCGCGGAACTCGGTGTTCATGATCCGCTCGACCTCGTCCATCGAGAGGGCCTGCCCGTGCGCCACGTTCTGGCTGGTCATGTAGTCGCCCCAGGCCCGGATGGTCCAGTACAGGCAGTTTTCCTGCACGTCGATGCCGCCGGTCAGTAGCTTGGCCCAGGCAGGCAGCTCCCAGGCCGGCAGGGCGGTCTGGCGCTCCATCACCATCTCGGCGTTGGTCCTGAGCTTGGTATCCTCCCACGGTTCGGCCAGCCACGAATTGACAAAGTTGTGCAGCAGGTCGGGGTCGTCCTTCGCCTTCATGAACTCCCGCGCGATGTCCGAGAAGGAGGTGAACGGGGAATAAAGGGTGTTCATCCAGTAGGCCACGCTCTTGGGCGTCTGCGCGTCCTGCCGGACGTACTGCCACCGGCCGGCGCGCAGCATGGCGCCCTTGTCCCGGTCGGTGATGATGCAGCCGCACTCCTGACACAGATAGGTCGTCATGTCGGCGCGCTTTGCCCGGTCGGGCACGTCGTCCTTGCTGGGCCATTTGAGCTGCGCGAATTTCAGCTCGATATACCTGCCGCAGTGCGGGCAGGGCACGAAATAATGCTTTTCGGCGTCTGCCTCCTCTTTGGCCTTCCAGATGGGGCCGGTCTTGAGGGTGGGCGTGGACGCCATAAAGATTTTGCGGTTGAAGATGTAGGTTTTGGTGCGCTCGATGGCCAGAGAGATGGGATCAGCCTCGCGCTTTGTTGCTCCGGGGTACTTGTCCACCTCATCGAGGAACAGGTACCGGATGGGGGTGGACGCCAGGTCGGCCGGGCTGTTGGCGCCGGTCAGATAGACGGTCATGTCCCGGAATTTCTGCGCGAGGACCTTGCTCTCATGCTCCCTGTACTTTGCCCGCAGCGGCTTGCACTGGCGGAACATCGGCCCCAGCTTTGCTTCGACGGTCCGCTCGGCCAGCTCGTCGGAAGGATAGACGATCATGGCTGGCGCCGGGTCCTGGTCGATGGCGCTGCCCAGAGCGTTCTCCATAGCCGACGTGCCGCCCACCTGGGTGGGCTTGACAAAGACGATCCGCTCGGTGGTATCGTCGCTGAAGGCGTCCATGATCTCGGTCAGGTAGGGGGTGAGAGCATTGCGCCAGGGGCCTGAAATGGAATTGCTGTCCGGGAGGATACGGTTTTTCTCGGCCCACGCGGACACGCTCAGCCGCTCCCGCGGGCGCAGCAGTTCAACGGCGGGGACCATCCACGCCGGCAGATCATAGGGCTTTACCGCAGGGCGACGGCTCACGCCTTCATCCCGCCCTGGTCGTCACCTTTCAGCCGCATCCCATCCGCAAAGGCATTCAGCATGGTATCGAGCTCCTTTCGCAGCGACCGCTGCGTACTTCTCACGGTGGTTGCATCCACATAGCCGGTCAGCATACCGGCCAGGCGCGAGGTCATGCCATAGGCGAATTTTTTGAAGTTCGCCATAAAGTCGGACAGTTCATCCACCGCCTGACTGACCTCGATGTACTCGCCCTTTTCAATGGCCGTTTTCAGCTTGTGCAGCTCGGCCTGACTGTTTTTCAGGGCAATTTCGGCCCGCAACTTCTGCTCCTTGAGTTCGGCCTCTTTGTCCGTTTTGCTGCGCCCGTAGGCCTTGTCGGATAGATAGGCCGTGTACTTCTGCACCGTCGGCACAAGATCATACCGGCGTCCGTCCGGGGTGTCGGTGGTCGGCAGGACGCCCTCCTGGGTGAGCTGCTGGATGCGCCGCACGCTCACTCCGAACAGGTCCGCCACAACCTCCACACGGTAGAGTCCACCGGCAAACGCCTTTCCATTTTCAACGTTTCTCATGCTGTCACTTCATTCCGCAAAGTTAGTTGTAACGAAGGGTGAATTTTGTTGAAATTTTTTCGCAGAAAAGCATCGGGCCTTCCGTGCCCCGCAGGGCCAATCCCTCCAGGAAGGACCCGCGAAACAAAAAATAAAGCGCACAGGCCTGTTACAGCCTTCCGGGGCCTCCGACCCGGGCGGGCGCGAAGGGGGACGCCCGCAACTCCCGGTGATGGGGAGAAATCGTGTAGAAAACCATCATGCGCTTTGTGGAACCGGTACGGGGTCCCGGCTAAATGGTGCGGCCGCCCGGACTTGAACCGGGCCGGGGAGAAAAGGAGGTAAAAAACGATGCCTGCAATCCAAGACCCACGAACAGCAAAGGAACCCCGGACCCCAACGGCCGGCCGCATGAAAAAGCCCCCGGTCAGTGGGGGCCTGCCCGTGAGCTGGGCTGCTGCCGGGGAACTTACCCGCCTCCGGCTGCGGGCTGGTAGCTTTTCTGTATGAATGCTCAGACACAGAAAACGCCAATGAAAAAGCCGCCGGCAGAGACTGTTCCCCGCCTGCAGCTTTCACGTGTACAGTTTACCACAGAACCTTAGTGGCTTTCTATGGTCAAATCCTCTACGGCGCGGCGATGCAGACGCAGCATCCAGCGCAGGTCCCGGTTGTTGTCCGCGGCGATCCGCTCCCACCGCTGGCCCAGGATGTACCGCCGTGTGAGAATGTCCCGCCGCAGCGGATCGGCCACCCCATAGATGGCGGCCGCCACCTGGGTGCGGCACTCTGCCGTCCGGGCCGCCTGGGCCTGGAGCTTTTCCTGGGCCTCCAGGATCTGCTCCACCGCCCGGGGCAGGGCCTGGCCGTCCCCGCTGCCGGGCATCCCGGTGAGGGCCTGGGTCACCCGGGCCGCCTGGGTACGCAGCTCCTCAATCTCCTGGAGGATGGTGTCCTCCTGCCGCACCGCTTCCCGGTAGCGGCGGAGAAAGGAAATCTTTTCCTGATAGGTCATCCCAGCACCTCCACCCGAATGAAAATCCCCGGGGTATTGGCCCAGAACTTTTCCGAAGTCTCACTGGCCACCTGGGCGTCGTCGTGCCAGAAGTGCAGCCGGGTCATCTCGTCTTTCAGGGCCTTGTCCAGGTTGTCAGTGTCGGGCTTGGAAGTTTTCCAGGCCCCGTCCGGGTGCCGGCCTTCAGCAGGGAACAGCCATTTCACCACCAGCCGCACCGGACCACCCATGGGGGCAGTGGGGGCATGGGGCGCAAGGCCGGCCCGGAGTTTGGCCCGGGCTTCCTTCAGCTCGGTGCTGTCATGGATCACCGCGCAGGGCCTTCCGCCCCGCATGAAGGCGTGAAGCTCCTTGTCGTGATGTGTGACGGTGGGCGGGCGCATGGGAATGAAAAACTGCATGGCGTTTATCTCCTCTCTCAAAAATGGCCAAGTGTTGGGAGGGGGTTCCCCGTGTGGGGCGGGGTCTGACGCCCCCACACAGGGGACACCCAACACAAGTGCAAACTTGCTATATATAAGCTATCCTTGCTGCGGATTTCGCAAAGATAGCGGCATTCTTGCTTTTTTATGCTGCAAGAATAGCGGCATTTTTGCAGATTTCGCATGCAAGAATAGCGGCATTTTTGCCGGATTATCCGGCACAGCCCGGCTCCTTGACGCCTACCTGTTCGCCGTCGATCCAGTACCGGCCATCGGCCCGCAGCCGCTTTTTGACCGTTTCGGGCTTCAGGTTCAGATACTCCGCCATGGCGTACAGGGTAACCCGGCCGTCCTGCATGGAGGCCTCGAAGGCTTCTTCCAGCTGGCGGCGGGATTTCTGGGCGGCGGCTTCCTGGCCGCTGCCATCGCCCCACCGTCTGGCGGCTCCCGCTCTGCCCAGCTGCTGGGCGGGGCTCTCAGGGTTGAGATCCTCTAGCAGCCCGGTGTCCAGCCGGTGGACCGGGTAGTCAAACCAGAGGTTCACCGGGTCGAAACGGGCGAACTCTCGGAGGGTGCCCTCGATCCGCCAGGCCTGCCCTGCCGGGCCGCGCCGAATCCGTCCACAACTAACCTTGCCTCGCCAGCCGCCCCTCGCCTCAACAAGCCTCTGCAAGCCTTGCCAAACCATGCCTGCCATACCACGCCGCACCTTGCCTTGCCAATCTGTTCCATGGCCCGCCTTGCCTGCCACGCCAGACCGGGCCCAGCCGCCCCTCGCCTCAACAAGCCTCTGCAAGCCTTGCCATACCAGGCCTGCCTTGATTTACCGCTGCTCGACGTGGTACATCCCGAACTGGCCATCCTTCTCGGGCCGCCATTCGCCTGCGCCGCAGATGGTGCCGCCGGCGTTCAGGATGTTCAGCAGGTTTTCCACGCTGAACTGGCCGTTTTTGTTGTACCGCATGGTGATGTCGGCCGCCCAGGTCTCGAACATCCCGCGGTAGCGGATGTCCGCCACACCCATGCCCACCCGGACCATATCCTCCCGGATGGTGGGAACGCTGCCGGTGATCTCCACCATGTCCCCGGAATCCCCGGCGGTGCCGTCCAGGAAGAACGCGCCCCGCAGCCCCATCTTGTCCTTGACCCAGCCCATCCGGTAGGCTGCCGAGATGGCCGCCTGTTTGAAGGCCGTGATGGGGAAGCCGAACCGCGCGCCTGTCTCCACGGCGGCGTTGAAGCCGTCCAGGGTGAAATCTGCGGGCATGGGTGTCAGCCAGTACAGGCTGCGGATGAAATCCTCGGTGGGGTTCTTGGGCTCTTTCTTGGTGCCCGCCTTTTTGCCCTGCTGGGCGTCCAGGATCATCCGCTTGGCCTTCTCGCTCCAGGCGTGGACGATCAGGGGGCTGTCCCCCACGATCCGCAGGGGGATGTCCACCATCTCGATGGGCTTGATCTCAAACAGGGCGGTTTCTGCTTTCTTTGCCATGGGTTTTACCTCCGTTTTGGTTTGTGTCGTTTTCCTGCCGGCGGGGGCAGGTCTTGTCAAAGCCCGTGCAGGGACGGCAGCGGGCGTCGTTGATGTTGAAAATATTCCGGCACTGGCCGGCCTGGAATCTCATTGCTGGGCCTCCCCGGCGGCCTTGTCCAGCCGATCGCGCCAGCGCAGGAGCTTTGCGGCCCGCTGATCGGCAGCCGCCACCGGGTCAGCACCATACCCGGCCCCCTCCAGCAGCTCCATGCACAGCTGCAGATCGGTCAGCTCCTCGCTGATGGCCAGCCAGCACTCGGGCGTGGTCTTGGGGGTGGGATTTTCGCCCCGAATCCGCCGGGCCTCTTTCAGGCAGGCGTGGGCAAGTTCGGTGCATTCCTCGGCAGTCTGTTCCAGCAGGGCCGGCTTGCCGATGCGTTCAACGATCGTTTTCATGGTGCGGTTTCCTTTCCTGTTCATCCAGCTTGTAGAGAGTAACGTCTATGCCCTGCATGGTCTCCTCGATGATCTGCCGTACCTCATTCCAGTCGCCGCCGCAGATGCCGCAGGAGATGCCGTAAGGCATGGCGACACTGGCACCCAGGCTCTTTGCCAACGCAGACAGGTTTTCCAGTGTCCTGCGCAACGCATCCGGCCGGTAGTCTGTTCCGGGGTGGAACTGTCCGAACAGGTTTGCAATGATCTTGCCGTCCGGCTGCTGGCCTGTCAGCTGGGCCATCCCCAGCAGGTTTTCGAGCCCGCCCATGAACTGCGAGCTTCTCATGGTGATTTGTCGGTAATCGTTCTTTGCGTCCGGCCATTTCTCGAACACATGGTAGGCCAGCCCGCCGGCCACGCCGAAGCAGTTCACCTGGTGCGCGATGATGGTTTCCTCTGCGTCGAGCAGGCTGCCCTGTTTTATCCGGATCATGGTTTGATTTCCTCCATTCCCGTGATCTCGATCTCCACCCGGGGGCGCTGCCGGTCAAGCAGCACCCGGCTGCCGTCGTGGCCGGCCACCACCGCCGCGCAGTCGTCGGCCAGGACCCCGGCCTTGACCAGGATGTCGTCGGTGGCCTCCAGCAGGTTGGTCAGGTCCACCCGCCGCCGGGTGGGCATATAGTACAGGCACTTGACGTTTACCGGCTCGGCCAGCGGCCGCGGCGGGCTGCGGATCTGCCACAGGCAGTCTTTTTCGTATTGGATGTACTCTTTGCTCTGGGCGATGGTCGGCTTCCCGCCTGCCCCGCGCAGGATGCGCTGGTGGTTCTTTTTGGTGCGGGGCGGGCCCAGCAGGGTGATGGTGTATGCAAGCACGGCTCAGCCCTCGCTTTCCATGCGGTGCCACACTTTTTCCTGCATCCGATGCAGTACCTCCTCCCGGATCAGGGACTCCCGCATCTGAAAGGCTGCCAGGTTTGCGGCCTTTTCGGCCGCTTGATCGACATCGCACATAAATTCCGTGTCGTTTTCCACCTCATTCAGCACCTTGCCCCAGAGGTTAATAACTGTTTGGTTGTTATGGGTCATGTTTTACTCCTTCCGTTTGTGCCGGCGGGGCCGGTTCAGGGCGTCCGCCAGAAAATCGTTACCGCTGGGCTGCGCCCGGTCCACCCGCTTGCCACCGCCGCCGCGGTGGGCCGCCTGCCAGGCGTCCAGGGTGTGGATGCCCTGGGCCTGGCAGCGGTCCAGGATGCTGCGGATATAGGGCAGGGTGGCCTTGACGTCGTGCTCGGCAGCCTCCCGCATGGCCTGGACGATCAGGGCGTCCTCCAGCCCGGCCGCCAGGTAGGCCCGCAGGGCCTGCTGGACCACCGGGCCCATCCGCCTGCCCAGGCCAAGCTCCCGCCAGGATGTTTCCAACCCATCCAGCGAGGGCGGCAGCGGCGGCGCGGCCGGCTGTTCCGGAGGTGTGTCGGGGGACGTTTGCGCTATAGCAGCTTTAGCTGCTACACTATCATTTACATTGGCATTAACATTTACATTAACAGCCGAATTTGCCGTGTTTTGCCGCTCTTTGCCGACGTTTGCCGGATTGGTTTCGGCAAAATCGGCATTTGCCGCTTTTGCCGGGATTTGCTGATTTTTGCTGTTCGTAACCAACGCACCGCGCCGCCCCGCTTCGCGCCGCTTTTGGCGCACATCGGTCCACTTTTTGGCGTTCTCATCCAGCCGCAGACGAATGAAGGAAAAGGCCATTTCTGCGGCGGCGCTGTCAAAATGTGGCGTTTCTCCTGTTTCTGAATAGGACAAAATCGCGTCAAAAATGCGGCCTTTGTCCTCTAAAGAGAGAGCTTTCAATGGCTGCGCCCATTCGGTATACAGGATAACGCTTTTCTTTCCCTCATCCATGCGGGCCTCCCTATCGCTTTAACGCTTGCGTCCAGCGGCGTAATCTTCCATGCTGGTCTGTGCGGTCGCGGGCTCTTTGAGCAGATACCCACTGCTTTCGGGGTCGGATTCCAGGGTGAAAACGCCATCCATCTTGCCCTTGATGCCGCATTTCTGCGTCACCGAACCGGAAACCGTGTGGACAAATACCGGTTCAACGTAAATCGTGCCAAGATCATTGACGTGATTTTTCAAAGAAATTTTGATTTTCCCGGTGACAGTCCCTTCAGAATCGCCGTTTTTCAGCATTTTTGTGATGGTATCAGTCAGCGCACTGTCAAAATCGTCTTTGAATTCTTCAAATGCAGGGCCATTCAGGGAAATTTTCATCCCACTTTTTTCGTTTTCCATAGGAAATTCCTTTCATTTTTATTCAAAAAGGTAAATCTTCCGCGTCTGTTGCATCGAGTTGGCGCGTCAGATCATCCTCGGGCACCGGCCGGCGGCTGCGGGGCGCATAGTCGTCCAAAGCCTCGCCGGGGTACATCTGCTGTGCCTCCGGGATATCCGGGGGCGGCACGTCGGGCGGATGCTTTGCGGCTACGGCAAAGCTGGCCATGCTGGTCTGTTCCGGCCGTGGGGCAGGCGTGTCGAAGGGGGTATCTTCGTCGGTCTCGGTCATCGCGGGCGGGGCCTGCAGTGGGCTGTCGGGGATCATGTCCACCACCTGCTGCATCCAGCGCAGGGTGACAAGGTCCCCGGGCAGGACCCCGTCCGCCGGCAGGCTGTGATAAAACTTGCCGCTGCCCTCGGGATACTCCCGGGTCTTGATCTCCCGGCCGAAGGCGGCCACAAAGTCGCCTTTCTGGTACATTCCGTCCCGCTCAGGCAGGCCGCCCCAGCACTGGACGTCTACAAAGAGGCTTTTCCAGCGGCCGGCGTCGTCCTTCTCGCTCTGGGCCTTGACGTTGAGGATCAACACGTCATTTTTGCCCAGCGTCTTGACCTCGGGCTCCCGGGCCAGGGTGCCCGCCACGAGGGCCCCCAGCCGCGTTTTGACGATCATGCGTCCTCACCCCCGAACGGGTCGTCCTCGCTGTCCTGGGGCCCCTCGGCGGGGCTGTCGGCGGGGCTGTCGGCGGTGACGATCTCCACCGCCGGCTGCGCCGGTGCTTTCCGGCTGCGCGGCAGGCTGCGAGGGGCCTCATAGTCATCCAGCTCCCGAGCGGTGGATTCGGCGTCCACGGTCACCTCGCTCTCGTCGTAGAGACCGCCGTAGGTGGAGGGGAACGCCTCCCGCAGGGCATGGACCAGGGCCACCTTGCGGATCATGGTGGCGGGCCGGACGGCCCACTGGCTCTTGCAGGTGTCGTACTCGCTCAGTTTGACCTCCTCATAGCTGGGGCGGGTGCGGTCCTTGCGATAAACCCGTGCCCAGCCGCCCAGCAGCTCCTCCCCATCGTAGACGATGGAACCTTCCCGGCCCTCGATCTTGCCATCGGTCAGGACGATCACCCCGGCTTCGAAGCCGTCGTAGTTGGGGTGCCGCTCGGCCATCTGCATATAGCAGCTCTTGCCCAGCACGATGGTGGCGGGAGTGTCGTCGCTCTTGTTGTCGTAGTGGATGAGGTAGGCCTCTTTGGTGAAGGGGTTGAGGTGGTAGGCCCGGCAGGTCTCCAAAAAGATCTTGCACTCGGCGTCGGTAGCCTTGGGGCTGATGAAGTGCCGCACGTCCTCAAAGCTGACGGCGAAATGCTGGCCGTCGGCGGCCTCGATCTCCACCGGCTTGGTGGGAGTGGCCGGGGTCATGGCGGCGCTGCCGGCCGTCTCAAACTGGGGTGCTGTCTGGGCGGCGCGAGTGGTGGTGCGGGTAGATGCGGCGCTCTGGCCGTTGCGTGTGAATGCCATGGTATGTACCTCCTGTATCTATGTACTTTTGTTGCTTATTTGATGGAGCCGAAGCGGAAGCCCCGCTCGGCGGCCGCCGCCTTGAACCAGGCGACATCCTCGGGGGTGAACTCCACCCAGAACCGGTAGCGGCGGCGCGAAGGCTCCTCCTGGGGCTGAGCGAAGGTCTGCAGCAGCTCGGTGTCCAGGCGGCCCTCAGGGGTCATGAAGGCGCTGGCCTGGGCGGCCTGGGCCGCCTCGGCCCGGATGGCCCGTTCCTCCTCGGTGGGCGGGATGATGACCGGCGCGGCCCGCCGGGCCTGTTCGGCAGCCTTGCGGGCGGCCTCGGCCTGAGCTTGCGCGGCGCGGGCGTCCTGCCGGCGCTGGCGCTCGGTCATGGCTGCGTTGAGGGAGAGGTCCCGCAGGTACTCGGTGGTGCAGGCTTCTGCATCCTCGCCGCAGGTTGTGCGGATGATCCGCAGGGCCTCCCGGTGGGTCTCCAGGGCCTTGCGCAGCTCCCGGCCGGCGGCGGACAGGCTGACCGTCTTGTTGAGCCAGCGCTTTTCTAGTACTCGGTCGAAGGGAATGAGCAGTTCCAGGTCCTCCCCGGCAGCGTCGTGGTAGATCATCTCCAGGGCGCGGCGCTTTTCCTCCCGCTCGCCCTCCTCCACCGCTTTGACCTGCCGGTCGATGGCGGCGGAGCACTCTTTGAGCTGGGCCTGCATGGCGTTGATCCGGCGCAGGGGCGCGTCCAGCGCCGCCAGGTAGTGCTTTTTGAGGGCCTGGGCAGCTTTGTTCAGCTGATCGTTCCAGTGGTTGACCTGGGCCCGGTCGGCTTTGGCCCCTTTGATGTCCTCGGCGGTGTACACCCTGTCGGTGTAAGCCGCCAGCAGCGCGTCGATGTTGGCCTGGACTTCGTCCAGGTTGCTGGTGGGCTCCGGGATGGCCGGGGCCTGTACCCGGATGGGGATGAGGTCAGTTGTCACGGTCGTTACCTCCTGTCAGCATAAGCGTGGCGGCATCCCAGCCGGACAGCCAAATGCTGGCCGCCTCATCGATCTGGGCCAGGGCCTCCACCTGGTCGGTACTGAAGGGGCCGTGGGGATCAGAGAGCACGCCCTCCCAGACGGAGGCGAACTCCTCCAGACCGCCCAGCGCCCGCCCCAGGGCATCCCGCAAGGTGCCGGATGCGGCCGGCGCATTTTGGGGCGTTGTACTTTTGCGCTTTGCCCCAGGCTTCGGCCCGGGCTTTTTGCGGGGCTTCGCTGCCGGTCCGGACTGCCCGGACGGGGCATCCTGTCCGCCGCTGTCCGGACGTGTCCGCATGGGTGCGTCGGGATAAGGTGTGGTAGGCAGATCCCCGAAGGACGCGACCCCCAGCGCCTCCAGCAGCTCCGAATCCACCAGGTACTCGTTGTCGGCTACCGCCTCCATTGCGGCCATCTGCGGGTTGCCGGCGCTGCGCACCTGCGCCACGATGGCGGGCAGGTCATAGGTTTTATTTGTCATGGTCAGTCTCCTTTGCTGTACGGTTGTGGGATGCAGTCAGCCCGCTGTCCACCCCGTACAGCCGCGCGGTGGATATGACATTGCGGGCCAGGTCGGTGAGGATGTCCCGATCGCTGGCCCGGTCCGGCGCGTCCAGCGCATCGACGGCCGCGTGGGCCTTGACGGCCAGACAGTAGACCGCGCCTCGCAGGGAGATCAGCTCGCTGTGGTCATCGGCGGCGCTGGCCGCGATCTGCAGCGCGTCGGCCAGGTCCTGGGCCTGCTCCCGCTCGCGGTTGTGGCGAGGCAGGCCGTCCTCCTGGTAGCGCTCCATAGCCCGGTCGGCCTTGGCCTGCCAGCGCTCGGCCAGGGCGGTGATTTCAACCTTGGTCATGGTCGCTTACCTCCTTTATCAGCCTGGCCACTTCGGCCAGCAGCTGCTTGATCTCCCACGGCTGCAGGCCGGTGTCCTCGTATTCGGCCAGGCGCTGCACAAGTTCTGCTTTGGTTGCGGGGCTCCAGTAGCCGGCCTTGATGCCGCTGGCCCGCTCGTGTGTCATTCGTTCCATACTTTCAAATTGACCTCCATTTTGCTATAATGAAGGCGAGAAGGTGTCACTTTCTCACCTTTTGGCCCTGCCCGATCCAGTCCATCGGGTGGGGCCGCTTTGCGTTTACAGGCGGATGCCGTCCACGACGCGGGCCAGGGTCAGCATCTGCCGGATATGCCAGGCAGCCAGCGCCAGCAGCACGGCGGCCAGGGCGGCCAGCAGGGCGCGGGTAGGGCGGTTCATGGGGTGCCTCCTTTCGCGGCTTTGTAGTCCAGGATAAGGGCCTCACGGGCGGCCGGGCTCTTGAGCATCAGCTGGCCGTAGGAGATGCCGGCCCAGTCGGCCACATTGGATAGCAGCCGCAACCGGTCCTCTCCAACTTGTGCTTTAGCTGAGGCGCGGGTGGCGATATCTGCGGGGCGAGAGTTGGTCATGTAAGGACCGGCAAAGCTGCGAGCGGACTTTTTGCGCTCATAGCTGGCCGCGTGTTGCTCCGACTCTACAATGGGTCTGCACGCAGGACAATACTTTGCTCTGGCATAGCCCGCGGATGGGACCTCGAAAGGCTGCTCACAGCGCTGACAGATCAGCTGCTTTGTGGCCGGGGCCGCCTCATGCCGGCGTATGTAAGACTGCCGGGATTGCTGCGACTTGATTGCTTTTATGCAGTCCGGACACCATTTCTGCCGGTGGGTCGTGTTCGTAATCTCGCACCCGCAGCGCTGGCAATAGACCGGCGTCCAGGTGGCTACTTTCCGCCGTTCATAGGCGGCACGGACCTTCTCGGGGTTCCGGGCCTTGTAATCCTGGACCATTTCTCGGTTGACCTGCGCCCGGCAGGCGGGGCAATACTTTGCATTGCGCCCTACGCCTTGCAGCTCCTTGCCGCACCGCACGCAAACCCGGATATACCCGCGCTTTCCGGTTGTTGTGATAATGGGCTGCCGCTCTTTGTCCGGCGCGCTCATGCGCTGTGCCTCCGAGAGCTGCGGCGCTCGATCTTGCGCACCGGCACCCGCCTGTAATCGTCCATGTCGCGCTTGAGGTCGTCCTCGGACAGCGAGACCAACGCGGCCATCAGCGCGGCAAGCACAAAGCACAGGGCTGCAGTCAGCGCGTACAGCCACCACAATGCAGGATACTCGGCGACGCCGCACAACAGCCACAGGCCAAAGCCGCCCAGGGACACGACGCAGAGCTTGCCGCCAAAGAGGGCTGCCTTGCGGATGTAAAATTGCTCCATGATGTCCTCCTATCATTTCAGCCGTGCGTCCAGCCGGCGGATGCCGCTGGGCGTTTCGGGGGCGTTGTCGGGCGGCGGAGTGCCGGCGCGCAGCAGGGCCAGCACGTCGTCCAGGTTGATGAGGGTCTTACTGCCGGCGTGTATAGCGGGCAGGCGTCCTTCTCGGGCAAGCTGGCGGATGTAGTATTCGGTGACGCCGCTGCCGGGGTCCAGGGCCTTGATCTCGGCCACGATGCCGGCGGCCGTGCGCATCCGGGGGATGGGTTCGGTCATAGGTCACTCCTCCTTCTCTGTGGCGGCGAGGCCGGCGGCCCGGATGGCTTTGCTGCACTCGTCGCAGTAGGTGAGGGTGTCCAGCAGGTCGCAGTCGCCGTCGGCGATCTCGGCCTGCAGGTCCACCGCGTGCAGCACCCCGCACTGCGGGCAGAATGCGTAGACGCGGTCGGGGTCGATGGGGATGAGCTTGCGCTTGTGCAGGATGTAAAACATTGATGCTCCTTGTCTTTTTGTTCACTTCCTCCTATACTTGAATTGCCGGCTGTTGCCGCAGCCGAGATTCAAGGAAAGGAGGGAAATTTTATGCGAATCAATATGGATTGCATCCGCGATATCCTGTTGTGTGTTGAGGAAAACACCGGACTTCAGCAGCGTTGCTTTTTCATCAGCTATGATCTGGCCAAAGTTCAAGAGCTGATTGGATTGCCAGCTATTGAACCTGCTCCCTATCAGATAGAGCTTGAGAAGCTCTATGCGAACGAAGATCTGATCTACCATCTGAAATATTGCTTTGACGCGGGTTTGATCGAGGCTCAAGACAACATTCCAAACTATCAAATTTGGGTGGCAGACCTGACGGTAAAAGGACACGATTTTATTGCCAATATCCGGGATGATAAGCTCTGGAATACGATTAAAAAGGTCTGTGCAGAAAAGGGCGTATCGAGTATCGGCACATTGTTGGAAGTAGCCGGAACGACGGCTCTGAAGTCCCTCGTATCTGGTATTTCGACGCTGCTGTAGTTTCGTCAAGCGCATCCGGGTCATGCCGGATGCGCTTTATATTGTTATCCCTTCGATGATAAACAGTGCGATGGGATAGTTGGGATCGTACTCAAACCGCACTCTCACCCGCTCGTCTTTTTTCATGAAAGGCGCAAGTCCTCCGATTTTCGCCCACCGGTCGAACACGTTGTTGCCGGCGTTTTTCCAGTATGCGACGTGACCGCAAGTATCTGACGCCCAGTCAGCCGGGTATCCGAAATGGACCAGTGCGGCCTCTTTTTCTGCTGACCAGCTGTCCGTATGCCAGCCGTCATGTATTATTTCAGGGTTCATAAAACGCTCCTATCTCTGCAAGATGCAGTCAGTTCTTCGTCTTTGCGACTTTATCGATACACGCATCGATTTCCTGTTTGGTCGGTGCCGTGTATCCTTTTTCTTTGTAAAGAAGCAGCAGCCCTTTCATCGCCAAATCTGTTGACCGCCACATCACGGCACAGAAAATCGCCGCCGCAGCCAACGCGGCCTCGAAAACAATTCTCATCATCTCACATCCTTTCACACGCCCGAAAGGAACTGGGCCGCAAGCGCTAAAGCCACGATCACGCCGAACACCGCTACGGTCGGAAGGACCAGCGATACCCACATCATGATTTCGGCCTTCCATATCTGGCGATTCGCGTATGCGATCAACTCAAAGTCTCTCTGGGTATTCTTTTCAATGAATTCGTTTTCGGTCATTTGTCCTCCTTGCGCTTGTCCTCTCCGCCGTGATACAATGGGCGAAAAGGAGGTTTTAGTATGACTGAATTTTTGGACGCCTTCACATCCAGCGTATCATTTGCGGCATCGGTCGTATCTATCGGGGCTGTTACCATCTGTTCCATGCTGACCGCTTATATTTCGCAAAGAGGAGCAAGAAGGGTTAAACAGACGGAACTTGTCTTTTCCGAAATGACCTCATCCTACTATGCTTACTTGACTGCAAGCTCTGAACTCACTCGATTGTCAGACCAGGCTCAACTATCGGCTTACATAGATGCGTATGGACGGTCAATGTTATTCGCGTCCAAGAAAACCGCAGGTCTTTTGGAACTGCACAAAGCAGCCATTTTTGATATGCTGGAGGCCGATGCCGGAAGCACGGACGCCGAACGCTACGCGATCCAAGCCGGGAATTTGAGAAAATTACTGACTGCATCCATGCAGAAAGACTTAAAAAAGTCCTAACTCTGCGGCCATCTTCTGGAGCTCCGCCATATTCTCGATGAAGTCGGTAATGGTCAGCGCCATAACGCCGATGGTCAGAACGCTGGCCGAGATGGCCAGCAGCCATTCAACAGCTGTGTTGCCGTCGCCATCCGCCGCGTACTTAGATGCCATGACGCCCACCACCATGTAGCACACCGACATCACAAGGTAGGTGGCAAGTTCTGCTGATACGTACATTTATGGTAAAATCCCCTTTCAAATCTCTGCCAGAATCTCCCGCAGCTTGTCCACCACGCACTCTTTGTAGCGGAAGCTGGGCACCTCTTTGCTGGAATACGGGCTCTTGTCGTGCATCCACTTGCCGTACTGGTCGGTTTTAAGGCCGTGCTTGTTGGCCAGCTTGCCGACAAGATTTGAGCTGATACCCAGCTTTGCGCCGACTTCACCGGCGCTCATAAGCCGCTCGCCGGCCTCCGGCAGGGGCAGCAGGTACTCGCCCGACAGGCTCTTGGTGGCGTGGGCGTTCAGCACTTGCTCGTAAGTGGTGCCTTTGTACCGCTTTGCCAGTTCGGTATAGATGCGGGCCTCCTGAATCTGCGCGTTCCGCCGCCGGGTCTCGGCCATCATCTGCTGATAGTCGGTCATGGACTTGGGCAGCTTGCCGGTCTTGCTCTCTCCATTGATATGCTTGCGCATTGCCTCAAAGGCTGTCACATAGGCCGCCGTGAACAGCACACCCTTCTCGCCGGTCATCTTGTTGGCCACCATGTCGCAGCCCTTCTTGGTCAGCAGGTAGCAGGGGAGCGTCCGCCCCGTGCTGTCTTTATACGTGCTCTCGATGAAAAAGTCACTGGGCGCAAAATTGCGCTCAGTAGACCTGTCGAGCGTCTCGACGTACTCGCGGATGCTGCGCATCAGGTCTTTGTGGTTCTTGCCCACCATCTCCGCCACCTGGCGACTGTCTACCACGTCTACATGGTCGTGTTCAAATACGGTCAGTTCTTTCATGAGTTTCCTCCTTTTCTTCACTCTCTGTCGGGTAAGCGATGTCAAGAACCTTGCAGATGCTGCGGATGATGGACGGGGTAGCTAAATCGCCGCGAAAAATCTTCTGTAAGTATCCGTGGTCAAAATAAAGCCCGGTATCAGCACGAACAGCGTTGATAAGCCAATCTTGGCCCTTGTCAATATCAACAAGTTTTTTCTTGACTATTTTGCCAAAAGGGCAAACTTTCAGCATTCAGTAAATCACCTCCTCAAAAAGCATTGACATTTACCAATATTAGTAATATAGTATAGGTGTCAACAATCTAAATTACTGTATTCGGTAAACTGTGGCTTTATTATATTACCGATTTTGGTAAATGTCAACGGCTATTTTACCGTTTTCAGTAATTTGGCACACTATACAATTTGAGGTGCTAAATTATGTCTGAACTGTACAATAGAATCGAGGCACTGTGCAGAGAGCGGAAAGTTTCCATTACGCAGATGTGCAAGGATAGCGGCGCAAGTCGCGCACCGCTTACGGAATTGAAAATGAATCGAACGAAACAGCTGTCCATTGAAAATTTGCAGAAAATCGCCACTTATTTTAATGTAACAACCGATTATTTGTTGGGAGCCGAAACAGAAAAAGACCCCGCTGCTCCTAGCGAGGTCTCTGAATCTGATCTGAAGTTTGCCCTGTTCGGTGGCGAGGCCACCGACAAGCAGCTGGACGAAGTGCGGCGCTTCGCCCAGTTTATCAAAGAGCGTGATGCAAAGTGAATTTGAATGACTTGTACCGTTTGGCCGAGGCTAAAGGAATCGATGTATCCAATTTTCCGCTGCCGGAAAGCGGCAGCCTTGCGCTGGAGCTGGGCGACCGACAGTATATCGGGATAGACAACTCCCGGCGCTACTCCGCCGGGGAAGAAGCCGCCCACCTGGGGCACGAACTGGGACACTGTCTGTACGGGGGATTCTACAACGAAAAATCCGCCCTGGACACCATCATGCGGCATGAGGTGCGGGCGGATAAGTGGTACATCGAAAACGCTATCCAGCGGGCAGAGCTGGAAAGGCTGCTGGCCGGCGGGTATGAGCTTTGGGAGATCGCAGAGATTATGGGCACGACTGAGGATTATATCCAAAAGGCGTGCGCATATTACGCGATTGGAAATATGTAGGGGAGGATGAATATGGGGTTACGCTTCCGAAAGAGTAAAAAAGTAGGCCCGTTCCGGGTCAATATCAGCCAAAAAGGCGTGGGCTGGTCTGTGGGGGTGCCGGGTCTGCGCTACACAAAGAAAGCAGGCGGCGGCAGCCGCGTAACAGCCAGCGTGCCAGGGACAGGCATCTCTTATGTGAAAGAGTCCGGCGGCAGCAATCAGAGGAAAAAGCCCCGGATAGCAGAAGGCAACACGGCAAAGTTGAATGCAGCCAAACCATCTGCGTCGCGTATGCCTGTTCCGTCCCCCGAGCTGACAGAGCCGCAGCCTCCCCAGAACGGCGGCAAAAAAACCGGACACGGTTGCTTATGGTGGGTAATGGCAATATTTTTCTGGCCATTTTTCCTATCCGCCTGGTTTTGGAAGACCGACAAGTTCAAGCTCAAAAAGCCTGCAAGAGCTTTTGCCCTGGTTGCAGTTTGGGCAATTCTTCTGGCTTCTTGGAGTGCTTCTTCTACCGAGTCCAATCTGGCAGTGTCCAGCTCCGCGGCGTCTTCCGTTGTATCGTCTTCTGCGCCAGCTTTGGAGGCAGAAAGCGAACCAGAAAGCCTAGCCGCATCATCTGAGCCAGCAGAAGATGTTGCGGACAGCCAGCCGGAAGAAGCCGCATCCGCGCCCATGCAGGAAGAGGCTCCATCCGAATCAACTCCCGCGTCCGAAGCGCCTGCTGCAGCCGCTCCCAGTGAACCTGCACAAGACGCAACCGCTCCCGACAGTACGGCTTCCGGCTCGCCTGCAGTGGTCCCCGCGCCCGTACCTGTCCCCACGCCTGCGCCTGCAGAGAGCAGCTCGGCGGCAGAGACGATCGAGGAACCTGAACCGCAAGAGGCGATGGTGTGGGTCACAGCGACCGGCTCCAAATATCATAGCCGGCCAAACTGCGGCAACACAAAAAGCTCCTCGCAGGTGCCGATCAGCCGGGCTATTGCAATGGGCCTGGAACCATGTAAACGCTGCTACTAAAACAAAAAGAACCCCGTCCACCTGTTGGCGCAGGTGAACGGGGCAACAGACCGGCTCCCCTCAAAGAGGATCGTCGCACAGCCCTAGACACTGTGAGTATAC
>ERZ1090878.122-NODE-122-length-42577-cov-13.284864_pt1 | contig 42577 bp, 36 predicted proteins | sample MGYA00478473_ERZ1090878 | MGnify/ENA primary metagenome ERZ1090878 (study PRJEB33644, sample SAMEA5815720) | chicken gut metagenome | biome: Chicken; feature: Gastrointestinal Tract; material: Caecum | place: Ireland | collected 2019-01-01 | study: A study of the... | reverse complement strand
CCCGACAGCCAGGACTGGGCCCCTGCCCGGTCTGGACATCCCCTGAAAAAATTGCGCAACGTTTTTTCACCAAAAACAATTTTAATTTTTTGCCCGTGGGCCATATACCGGGGGCACAGGTCGGGGGCCTCCCCCGAACCCCCTCTCAATCATGAAGTAAATATGATAGAGAGGACGGCGAGAGGGAGACGGAAGAGACCTTGTGAGAGAAGGAACTTTTTCCAAAAATGGATACCCATTTTTGGAAAGGCGGGGACTTCCCCCGTACCCCCTTCTATTTATGAATAAAAAATTAAAATCGTTCGTACAATGCAGGTATGAATAGGAAAGGTTAGGTGATCCAAATGACGATTTCTGAAAGATTAAGTAGGATTGCAAATAAAATCAAGAAAGCGAATCATGGAAAGATGAAGGAGCTTTCAACGGGGGAAAAGATCTTGAAAGTGGTTTTGATACTAATCAAGATCAGTATCGTTGCAACGATTGTTGTACTGTTCGGTGTGATTATTCTTGCGGTTGTGACAGCAGTCGGTATTATGAACGCTTTTACAAGCAGCGTAAATGAACAGATTGACAGGTCTTGGAGATATCATCACAGGAATAACTGGTAACAGGAACCTGGGGCAGGGTGGCAACATCCTGCCCCTTTATTTTTTTTCGGCGGATTTTTTTTCTTTTTCTTTCATAGCGCACACCATCTGCCAGAACACGGCAGATATGATAAAATAGAAAAAAACAAGGAAAGGAGATGACGGGATGAACGGACACCATCGGACGAAAACCCTCAAAGAATTGCAGCCCGGGGACATCATCCGGGTCCAGGTCCTGTTCGCCGAAAACACCCGAGATTATTACAATGGCTACACACCGGAAGAAATCCGGGGTGGAAAATATACCGACCGTTTCGGTCAGTCAGGAAAGAACCGCATGGTAATCTTTCTGGGACGGGACGGAAAAAGTATGTGTTTTTTACCCCTGACTACCAAGAACGGATCTCTTTATGACCTGGCTCATCAATATGAACTGAAAGATAACTCTATGACAGAAAAAGCATCCCCGGGCAAACGGTCTTTTGTGGAAATTGGAAATATTCGGATGTTGAAAGTCTCCTATCAGACAGACCTCTACTATGTGGGACATACGACACAGGAAGATATGGAAAACATCTACCACCGGGTTTCCAATCTGACCCTGCAATATAACGGAAATCGGGATCAGCGGGGATATGTGCCGGATTCCATGGTACCGGTCTTTGAACAGGAACTTTATAACACCGGATATCAGAAATCACAGGAAACGCCTTATAAGACCACCTATACCAAAGAGGAACAGAAACAGACAGTCACACGAACGAAAACCGGAATGGTCCATTATCACAAGGAGTTGAGCCGGGAGGAAGTCCGCTCACAGGTCATCCATCGGGAACAGCACCGGGACTATCGGACCAGAATACGGAGAGCCGAGCGCAGAGCACAGGCCTGGAAAGAAAACGCCCAGACAAAATTAAAACCGTCAGAACACAGACCGGAGCCTACTTTGACAGAGAGTCTCCAGGAACTGGAACAAAAGGAGGAAGTATCCAATGCAGCATCTTATTAACGGAATCATTCAACAGCCAGACGGCTATGCAATAAAAAATTTCCTGCAACCGTCCAAGCCACTTATCCAGATCGGACGCCTGTCCTTTCCAAATTACCGGACAGCCGTGGTCTATTTGGCGAACCTGTTGTATCCTCAGTCTTACAAGCCTTACCTGTTAGCAGTGGAAGGGTTACAGCCAACGGAAGATACCTGGAATAATTTGATCTATACCGGACATGCACTGGGGATTTATGATCACGAACAGCAGTCATTTTTAAGTGCCCGATCCCAGGACATGCAGGCGGCATCAGACGTGGAACTGGCGTATGTAGACGCTTTACAGGAAACATATACCAGTATTCTTTCTATGATCAGATCTTAAAACGTGTACAGCCGAAACCACGATACATCGGGGGAACACCCTCTTGTGTCGTGGTTTTTTCTATGCTATAGTAGACAGGAAAGGAGGAGAAGACCGTTGAACAAACAGGAATTTGTGGCGTCTCTTGCCAAGAAATATAACCTGTCCCTGGATGAAGCTGGAAAAGCTTGTGACATGGTATTTCAGGAACTGGTCACACAAATGGAACACAGAGAAGATGTAAGAATTCGAAATTTCGGGACGTTCTGCGTCCGAATCCATCAGGCAAAAGAATTTCAAGACTTTAACACCGGACAAAAGAAGACACTGCCTGCTCATTACCGGCCTGTGTTTGTTGCCAGTGACAGTTTGAAAGACCGGGTTCGAAAGGGGGTGTCAAAGAATGAAGGAAACCATCCGAATTCTGTTTGAATTGCAAAGATCCAGCAAAGGATCCCAGAATCTAAAAGCAGGGAATGAGATGATCAATTCCAATGATCGGCTAAATTTCCATGTACGGTCCGAATTGACAAGACATTTAAGAGAGAAAGCTGACCTGGAGGGCAGGCAGTTTATCGGAGATCTGCCGAAAGGGACAGCCCGTTATACGAAAGAGGAACCCTGCCACATCATTGTGTATATCTGTCCACCTACCAGACAACGGATGGACGCCCCAAACTGGTATCCGACCATAAAGCCCCTGATTGACGGACTGACGGATATGGGAATGTTTGAGGATGATAACGACAACGTGATTACGTCCTATACGTTCATCAATGGTGGAAAATCACAGACAAAAAAGTATGGTATTTTATTGGAAATCCGTCCCGGGCGGTTTTCCGAAGGAAAGGAGTGTAAGGAAAACAATGCCCGACATGAAGTATGAAGAGGAACAACAGAAACTAGACGCCCAGGAGGGAATCTACCCAAGCCTGATCGCCGGATGTGATGAGGCGGGGCGGGGACCATTGGCCGGTCCACTGGTCGCAGCGGCTGTAATCTTACCGGAACATCCGGATCTCCCGGAGATTACAGACAGCAAGAAAATCAACAAGAAACACCATCGTGCCTATGCGGAACATGTTCTGCGGGAGGCAACGGCCGTAGGGATCGGCGTGGCAAGTGTGGAATACATTGATCGCTTCGGGATTGGAATGGCGAATCGTTATGCGATTGAACAGGCAGTTGCCAACCTGCCGGTCAAGCCTACCCGGCTTTTGATCGACGGCAGCAACCAGCAGAGGATCCATACAAAAATCCCCCAGACCCAGATCGTAAAAGGGGACCAGAAATGTCTCTCCATTTCCGCTGCGTCTGTTGTGGCCAAGAGCATTCACGACGCCCTCATGGAGGAATATGCGAGGGAATATCCCCAGTACGGCTGGTTAAAGAACGCCGGGTATGGGACGCCGGACCATCTGGCAGCTATCGAGGCGTATGGAATCTGTGAATATCATCGGAAATGTTTTAAACCGATCAAAGAATATCTGAAACGGAAGGAGCACCAAGTAGCATGACAACAGCCGTGTATATCCATCAACAGCCTTCCAAAGAGGACCTGGCATTGATCCGGCAGGGAACAGCCAATGGGGATCGGATCATCTCAAATTTTTCCCTGTGTTTTCCTCATATCCGGTATATGCTCCAGAAGAAAACACCGAAGAAAAGTAAAGCAGCTGTATGGGGCAGCGGATATCCCACCCATACGTTGGACATGAAAGACTTTCCATTTAACTGGATGCTTACCGACGCAAAACCGGCAGCCCTGGTTTCGGCGCTGGCAAAGGATTCCGACCGGATCATGCTCCTGTTTCCAAAGAACCGGCCCATCCCTTTGCTTCTGGTCTTTCTTGCAATGGCATCAAACCAGACGGTAAAGGTATTTCGGGGCGGTGTGTTACAACGAATCACACTGGAAGATTTGCCCCAGGAACAGATCCGGCAGGAGTATGAAACCCTGCTTCTTCCGGCGATCAAGCCCCTACCAACACCCACACGTCTCATGACAACACCCAACGGGACAACGGTCCGTCCCTATCAGCAGCAGATGATCGACTTTGCCCTGGAACGGGATGCCTGCGGATGGTTTGTGGACATGGGGCTGGGGAAGACACTGGCAACACTGGTTCTCATTGACCAATGGATTCAGCGGGGTAAGATTGATCCGAGAAAACCGATCCTGATCGTAGCTCCGATCATGGTAGCATTGGACACCTGGAAACGGGAAGTGGAAAAGTGGGGATATGACTGGGATGTGGTCATCAACATCCGGCCTACACCGAAAAAGAGGGAAAAGTGTTTACAGAGCCTGCTCCTTCCTATGGAAAAGCCGACCCTGTTTCTGACCAACCCGGACCAGCTGAGACCCATCAAGGACTATTACTTTGCATCCAATACCCCGTTCCCTTTTGAGGTTTTGATCATTGATGAATTGTCCCAGTACAAGTCTCCCGGCACGAAACGGAACCAGGTTATCGCCTATTACCGGCAGCCGGTCAAGAAATTTCTGGGCCTGACGGGAACACCGGCGTCCAACCATCTGCTCAATATCTGGAATCAGTTAAAACTCATTGACCCAAAGGATACCGCCTGGGCGGGGCAGACCATTTACGAGTTCCAGAGCAAATATTTTACGCCGATAGCCAAAAACCGCAGAGGGATTGTGATCAAGTGGGCGCCCAAGTTCGGGGCCGAAGATCTGATCTTTCGAAACCTTGCCAAGGATGCTATTTCCATGCGGACGGAAGGACTGGTAGAACTACCGCCTATTTCCTACTCCACCCTCTACATCCAGCTGCCGGAGGGAGCACGGAAAGCCTATACGGACCTGGAAAACGAGATTGCACAGGAGCTGGAGGAACAGGATCAGGCTACCTATGTCACAGACGATGGGGTAACCATCTTCCTGCCAAACAGTGACGTTTTGAGTGGGAAACTGTTGCAGCTGGCAGGCGGCGCCCTTTATACAGACACAAAGACCCATGCCTTTACCGTATTTCATGACGAAAAGCTGAATGCCCTGGACGATCTGATCGAGACGGCAACATCTTCCTTGTTGGTCTTTTACTATTTCAACAGTGACCGGATCCGAATCGAGGAACGGTATCACAACAAGATCCCTGTCCTGGATTCCAAGGATAAAAATGTCCAGGATCTGATCGACAAGTGGAACAAGGGCGAGGTCCCGGTCATGCTGGCACATCCGGCCTCCGTCGGACACGGGCTGAATCTCCAGGATGGAGGGCATACCATCGTCTGGTATTCCTACCCAAACTGGGATAACGACAAGTACCGGCAGGCGAACAAACGGCTCTACCGGAGCGGACAGACTCATCCGGTCAACGTGATTCATATTATAGCGAAAAATACGATTGAAGAAGTCATGCTTCGGTCGTTGAATGCGAAACAAAAAGTCAATGATCGTCTGATGCAGGCCCTGGATCGGGCGGAGAGGAGGTAAATATGCCAAAGACAACAACGAAAAAGACAAAACATCGGAATGGCCGACAGAGGGAAAGACCGGGGATTTTTGGCCGGAAACCATTCTGGACCGGATTCTCCCTGGTCGTGATTTATTTTCTGATGGATGCTCTCTTATTGAACACCAATGAGGAAATGGATACACTGACCCTGGGCCTTTGCCTGGGCGGCGCCCTGGCACTGTTTTATCTATACTATGTCCATGCCAGAGTTTTCCGGCCGGAGAAAAAAGACGCCCATGACATTCCGTCCTTCTGTAAACATCCGAGAAGAGTGGCAGGAATCGGGTTTCTTATCCTGGCCCTGTTTTCTTTCCTGCTCTTTTTCGGATATGACCCTCTTTTCACAGACTGGTTTCCGGCTTTGGGAGACCAGTATTACCGTTCTTCCTTGACGCTTCTGATCCTCATTGCACCGATGATCGAGGAGCTGGCGTTCCGGTACTTTTTCTATGACCGGTGGGCCAGAAGAAAGTTCGGGGTCGTGAAAGGAATCCTGTTGACCGGACTGATCTTTGTGATCTGCCATCCGGTTACCAACATGGAAGGCGCGATCCTTTATTGGATCCCAACCCTTGCGTTTTACATGGTCTATGAAAGTTTTGGTTTGTATGGCTCCATAGCCGCACATATGATCTTTAATTTTGTTGCACTGTAATCATACAAGAAAGGAAAGGAGTATTTGAATATGAATCCCTTGCAGCGATTATCCGACATTTATACCATGACATCTTATATCATGGAACATATTGATAAGAATACAGCCGAAAAAGAGAGTGCCCGGCTGGATGAAATCGGGCAGACAACGCTTTCCATTGCCGACTTGCTGAAAACGATAGAAACCCAGACGGGAGCAGAGAGCAGGAAACAGTTTGGAGACTGCATTAAGACTTTGAACGAAGGAACAGAAAAAATTCTGGAGGAATTGACAGCGATCAAGACGTCCATGGATACGGATACCGACAATACCACCAAACTCTATGATCAGATTGAGAACGTTTATGTGAAATATACCGGAATTCTGGAACAGAGCACCAAGTCCCTGGAGCTTCAGCGCCAGTCCTACAATGCCAAGCTCTCCGGACTGACCAAGGAAATGAACGAACTGTTGGTTCTGATGCAGTCCTTGTATGACAAAGTAGTCAGCAAGGAAGAGATGGTTACATTGATCGACCAGGTGGAGGATCAGTTATCAGCCGTCCTGGAAGAGGATCGGACCCAGAGGGAACAGTATGAGAACAATACGAAAGAACTCTGTGCCATGGTATCCGAGATCCGTACATCGTATAAGGAACTGAATCAGACACTGGCAGCAACCGATGAAAACTTTAAGACTGCGGTCAGCCGTCTGGATGTACTTCTGATGCAAGCCAAATTGTTAGTGGAAGGGAGGAACCGGTCATGACAGATACCAACAAAACCTTAAATGAGCAGATGGGAGCGCTTCATAACTCGGTAACAGAGATTGCATCTGTTATGGCCCAGATTTATGCCACAAATAAAGCCATTGATCAGAAAGCGATGGTTATCGGCCAGGCATTGGTACGCCAGAAAGAGGCAACCCGCCAGATTCAGTCCAATCAGGCAGAACAGACAGATCTGGTAGTAGAATGTGACAACCAGGAGAAAGACCGCCAGAGAGAAGTTCTGGAAGCTGTCCGGGAAGTCGCCCAGTCACTGGCCAATCTGGAAGATACGGAAGTAAAGAAAGATCTGCTTACGCAGTCCCTGGAACGTCTTTCAGAAGAGCAGACAGCTTTCATGGAAGAGAACCGGGAATTTTCCAAATCCGCTGCGGAAGATCTTGCGCAGATCCGTTCCACGCTGTTTTCTATGAAACAGATCGCAGAACAGATAGATGTACCGGACCAGGTGCGGATCATCAACAGCAAAGTGGAGGAAATGAAGAAAGCCCTTGCTTCCTACACGGAGAAACGCAGCAAGATTACCCAGGCGATGGCAAAGCAAACCCAGGATACGCTGGCACAGATCGGGAAGATCGCATCCCTTATGGACGCCCAGCGGGAGGATGTTATGCGAATCGCTAAGATCAGTGAAGAATATGGAGATAAGACCATTGAAATGTGCCAGTTATTGACACAGCTTTTAGATGAAGTCCGTACGGTAAAAGCACAGGAGGAAAAGGCTCCCACTTTGGAAGATCTGTTCGGCAGCAAGGAACTCCTGGGCGAGGATGACTTTGACGATGCATCTGAGGAAGAACTGGACGCAGAGATGTCAGAAGATCTGGATGCTCCGGCGGAGGACACGTCCAAAGAAACCAGCTCCGGGCCAGAGGACACTATAAAGGAGGAAGATCTGGACGAGGAAATGGCTGAGACACTGGAGGAGGACACGCAAGAGGAAAAGCAGCCGGAACCGGAGAACGATCCGAAACCTCTGTTCCGTGATATGGATGACGATCTGACCTTTGTGGATGAAAACGGAGCAAAGGCAGTACGGCCGAAAAAGAAAGGGTTCTTTGCCCGATTGTTTGGAGGACGCTAAATGGACGAGATGCAAACATTTTTACAGGATACCGTGATTCCGGCAATGAAAGAACTCATCCAGATCACGAAGGGAATGGCAGACGGCTATTCCGAAGACCACCGGGAGCTGACCCAGCTCCAGGTGGCCAGTCAGAAGAGAGAACAGCAGAATCAGGAAGTTAGCACCATGTTGATCAAAAGCGTGGACACTTTGAACAACCACATGACCGATCTGGTAAACAGCATGAATGAATCCAACCGTCTGGCTGTGAAACAGAATCAGCTGCTGGAAACCATACAGGACACACTGGCGGAGAATACCTCCCGGATAAAAGCTCTGGCCCTGATCCAGGAAAAGCAAACGGAGGACCCGGGCACCAAAGCCTTGTACGACAAATTAAAAAGCGTATAGAAGGGGTTTTAATACCCCTTCTGTTTTAATAAGAAAACGAACAGAAAGGAACGATACTTATGAGCGATACCATCGCCTTACTTTCTTCCATTGAACTGATTCGGGAACGGCCGGGAACCTATATTGGGGATAATGACCAGCTGGGACTGGACACCATTGTCCGGGAGATCATCGACAATGCGGTGGATGAATATCCCAACTTTCCGGACCAGACAAAACCCATCCGGGTCACGCTGGAACCGGGAAACATTGTTTCGGTCCGGGACTATGGCCGAGGCATTTCCCCTTATCCCAGTGAGAAAGTAAAAGGGCAGATTGAAGAACGGCTGGCCTACACCCAGATCGGAGCAGGCGGAAAACTGCGGCAGAACCGGGAACAGAACAAGAACCGGTTTGCTGGAGGCTTAAATGGAACCGGAGCCTGTGCCACCAACGCCATGTCTGAATTTTTTGACATTGAGATCTGGAAGGACGGTTATTACTACCATGACCGGTTCGAAGACGGCGTTCCGGTAGTTGAATTAAAGAACGGGAAACTGCCGAGGAAAAAGCTGACAGAACCGGAAACCGGGACAAAGATCACATTCAAACCCAGTAAGAAATACCTGCGGACCACAAAGGTGGACGCCCAGGCCCTGGCCACCTGTCTGGAACAGCGTGCCTACTTAAATCCCGGGCTGAAACTGGTCTTTACCAACAACCGGGACGAGGAAGAAGAACAGGTCTTTTATTCGGAAAACGGTTTGTTTGATTATATGAAGACCCTGGCCATCAACGAGGACGATACCCCGGTATCTTTCCTGGTAGAACCTTTCCAGATTCATGGGACGGCAGAGGCAGAAGTTATGGGACAGGTCAACCATATGGAAGTAACCATCGTGACAGCGTTCAGCCGGGGAGAATCCTCTGGCGCCAGCGCCTTTACCAATGGCATTGAAAATCCGGCGGGAGGAACCCATCTCCAGGGCTTTTACCAAGGACTGGTGGAACTGCTGCGCCACTACTATGAGGAATTTCTAAGTGAGTTTCAGCAGAAGTACCGGACCCAGATCGAACTGATCCGGAAAGTCAACAACCTGTCCTCTGCGGGAGAGGTGTTCAAGCTGGTAAAACCCAGAAATATTGCAAAGAAAACCTATGTAGTCATTGATTTCAAACATGACGATCCTCTGTTAAAACCCCAGACCAAGGATGAACTGGCTTCCCCGGAGGCGAAACCGGCGGTGGCAAAAATTTTTTATGAGAAAGCTGTTCTGTACCTGGACAAGCACATCACAGCAGTCCATGAACTAATCGGGTTTCTGATCAAGGATCTCTATGAGAAAGCCAAGGCAGATGATACGAACATCAAGCTCTCCAAGAGTGAAACCCGGCAAATTATTTCCACGAAACTGGCGGCGGCGAAAGGGAAAGACCCGTCAAAGAAAGAACTCTTTATCGTGGAAGGGGATTCCGCAGCCGGAAGTATCAAAGCCAACCGGGACGCCCGGTACCAGGCGGTACTGCCCCTGCGGGGAAAGATCCTAAATGCCGAGCGTACGACTCTGGCCAAACTCATGGCCAATCAGGAGGTTGCTACCCTGTTTACTACCATCGGAACCGGGATCGGAAGCAAGTATGACGATAAAAAACGGCAGTATGAGCGGATCATCATTGCTACGGACCAGGATGTGGACGGGGAACACATTCAGACCCTGGTACTGACCCTGCTGTTGAAATACATGCCAGATCTGATCCTGGGTGGTCATGTCTATATCCTGGAAACACCTCTCTATGTAAACGTCATGAAAGGGAAGAAACCGGACGCCTATACCTATTCGGAACAGGAACAGGAAACATTCTTACAGAAACACCGGAAATCGGTGGAGGATGTCCAGCGGAACAAAGGACTGGGAGAATTGTCTCAGGACCAGGTGCTGACAACCATCTTAAACCCTGCTACCCGGCGTCTGACTCGGATCGTGATCGAGGATGAGGACGCTGCTTATAATCTGGTAGACCAACTCATGGGAACCGATGTCCAGTGCAGGAGACGATTATTTGTGAAAGGGGAAACAGTGGTATGACAAAGAAAAAGCAGCCGGAACAGGAAATCGCTACGCCCCAGGAGGCGGATTTCAACAGCCGGTTCAAATCCAATTTTTATGATTATGGTATGTCCGTGATCCGGGAGCGGGCCCTGCCGGATGTCCGGGATGGTTTAAAGCCAGTCCATCGGGCGATTGTCTATGAGATGCTCCAATCCCGGATCTTATCCAGTCACAAGACCGTGAAAGTAAAACGAATCGTGGGAAATGTGATCGGTAAGTGGCATCCCCACGGGGACAGTGCCGCAGAACTGGCCTTAGACGGCCTCTCCCAGGAATGGATCAATCCTCTGCCGATCCTGTATATCAAAGGGAACAACGGATCCATCTTTGGCGATACCCCAGCCAGTGGAAGATATACAGAGGCCAGGCTTACGCCTGCCGGAGACGCCTATGGCCACAACTTAAAGGAGGGGATCGTACCGTATGTCCCCAACTTTGATGACACGGAGAAGATGCCGGAAATCCTCCCGGCCCAGCTTCCCTACCTGCTCATCAACGGGATCACGGAAGGGATTGCCGTGGGTGTAGCGTCTACCCTGCCACCTCACAATCCGAGAGAAGTGGTAGACATGGTCCTTCACTATCTGCGGAAACCGAAAAGTAAAACAGAGGAACTGTTGGAAATTATGCCCGGGCCAGATTTTCCCTCCGGGGCAACCATCATCAACAAAGAAGACCTGCTCTCGATTTACGAAACCGGGCGGGGCAAAATCCGGATACGGGCCACACTGGAATATGACGAGAAGGAACACGCCATCCATGTCCGGGAAGTACCCTTCACATTCAGCGGTTCGGTGGACGCCCTGGTGGCGGAACTGGTCAATGCAACGACGGAGACCGTCAACAGCCAGAAAAAGAAGGTACCGCCGAAGATCACAGGCATCAACAGTGTCAACAATTATTCCGACAAGAACGGGATCGACATCTGTATCGAACTAGCACGAGGTGTAAACGGGCAGGAAATGATTCAGACCCTGCTCGCTAAGACTCGGTTAGAGGTTCCCATTACCGTTCAGTTTGCAGCCTTAAATGCCAAACAGCTGCATCTGTATTCCCTGCGCCGCTATCTGGCAGAGTATGTGGATTTTCAGCACGAGATTGTGTCCAATGAGTACCAGTTGAAATTGGAGGAATTAAACCGCAGGGCAGAGATTTTGATGGGTCATATTATCGCCGCTTCTTACATTGATGAGATCGTAGATGTAGTCAAACATGCGGAGAACCGGGCCCAGATCGAGGACGTCCTGATGCACGGAACCATTCTTCCGGGAACCAAAAAATCCTATCAGAAAACGGTTTCTTCCTTCCAGTTTACGCCCTTACAGGCAGAAGCCATCTCCGGCCGTCCCCTCTACCAGCTGAACCGCCTGGATACGCAGAAACTGGTCAAGGAAGGGCAGGAGATCCAGAAAGCCCAGGAGAAAGCCCGGAAGATGGTGGAAGACCGCTCTTACCGCCATAAGGAAATCATTCGGAGACTGGAGGAGGAGAAAAAGAAACTGCCGGATACCCCGAGAAAGACCCGGATCATATCAGAGGCTCCGGCCAAAGTTTCCATAGCAGAAACACCTGCGGTGGATCTCTACGTAGGAATGGATCATTATGGATATGTCCGGATCGAGGGCGCTCCTTTCGACGGGTCTCAGAAGACAGACAGTAAATCCCGGGTGGGCTTCTTTGATGCTACCGGGAATTGTTGGAATCTGTTCCTGGATCGGGTAAAGGAAACAAAAGGGCGAGGAACGCTGTTGAGCCAGCTCATTGACGGGCTGACCGACTGTATAGGCTTTACGACCAAGATCAGGGAGGACAGCGACCGGGAGGGTCTGTTCCTGTTTATGGACGGCGCTCTTCGCCGGATCCCCATGAAACAGTATTGGACGAAAACCCGGGCTACCAAGGTTAAGACCCAGACGGAAAACCATCCTCTGGCTGCGTATCAGGATATCCCGGAAGACATAAACGTAGTCCTATTTGACGAAACAAAGATTCCATTGCGGCAGATTCCACAAACCGGACGTTCCGGAAACGGAACAAAACTGCTCCCGGAAAAAGAGGAACCATATACCATTTCTTTTACAAAAGAAGACCTGCCGGAAGAACCGGAAAGAAAGAAACCGGACGGTTTTGACGGTCTTGCGATTTTTACAGAAGATGGTAAACTGAACTTTGACTGGAGTACCCTGGACACTGCCGGACAGGAAGGGCTGTATATTACCACGTATCAGGATCTCATCCGGGAAACACTGCTGTTTGTCCACACCGATGGGACAGCAAAACGAGTGGAGGGCAGCCAGTTTGCGGTAAAGACGAAACGGACCAGCATTGCAGCGGATAAAGACGGTGTTAAAATCCTGGATATCCGTCCAGCAACAGATGAAACACTGATCGGAACCTATACGGAAGGAAAGCAGAAACGGATCAAGGTATCCGACATCTCCATGCAGGGAAAAACCGGCGGAGGTGTCCGGGTCTTCTACACCACGAAATACACGTTATTGTCTGTGGAATCTGGCGAGAATTCGGACCTTCCGGTTGTCAGTTTTGCAACATTACCAAAGTAAAAAGAAATGTTCGAAATAAAAATAGAAAAGAGAAAGGAGAAGGTCACATGAAAACATTTCATGTCGGAGGGGTAAACCCCCTCCGGCGTTACAAGACATTGGAGGCAGCATTAAAGGAGGCAAAGGATGACGACACCATTGAGCTTCACAAAAACATTACCTTTGCCGGTACAATTTCCAAAAACATCATCCTGGAAGGGAACAACCACAGTATCAATGTAGAATCCCGAAAGGTTGGATTAGCCTGTGAAGTCCCGGTTGTGATCCGAAATCTGGTCTTCCTCTGTGATCCCCGTTCGAACGGGCTTCTGTTAAAGAAGGGGGGCAGGCTTCAGAATGTGAAGACACAGGTAAAAGGACCGGCCCGGGTATTATATCCCACATTGATCTGCAAGGATGGAAAACTGGAGATCCAGGACAGCACCCTCCAGAGGATCAGTTGCGAGGCAGACACCGCAGTAACGGTAGAAAATACAACATTGCAGGATTATTATGGGGGAATCTTTCATCTGCCGGGACACGAGAACCTGTCTGTATTCCAGGGAAAGACAACCATGAATAACTGTATGATAAGCTGCTGTTATTTCCAGGGCACCGCCCGATTAAACAACTGCATACTGGAAGTCTTTAATACCAATACCGGAGATCTGACCCTTTCCGGCTGTTCCTTAAAACCAAGCATAAAGGAACCGGCTGTGAACTTGAAGAAAGAACCGGCAGACGGGCCGCTGGAGCATAAGAATGAGACCTCCAAGTTCGTTCTGGAACAAAAGAGCGGTACCTGTCGAGTAATCAGTTATACCAGTGAGATCCCGGAAGAATTTGTCGGTTTTCATATTCTGAAAGGTTCCCTGGATGTACAGAAAACACAGAATGCAGACGCAAATGGATATCACATTATCCGCAACGCCTCCGTTTCCTTCCTGGACACCGTTGATGACGCATACTATGAAATTGACGGCGGAACTCTCTCCCAGGTACGAAGCACGGTCAATACCTCCATGCAGAGTGAGACAGCCATGGAAAAACTGGACAAGCTGGTGGGGCTGAAAAAGGTAAAAGAGACCTTACACTCCATCCTCAACACCATCCAGGCAAACCAGCAGAGCGGGAACGATAAGAACTTCGACTTTTCCTATCACATGATCTTCGCCGGAGATCCCGGAACCGGAAAGACCACGGTGGCCAAGATCGTAGCCCAGGCTCTCTTTGAGGTGGGCGCCATCCCGGAAAACAAGTGTACGGAAGTGACGGTGGACAGCCTGGTCAAAGGCTATGTAGGACAGACAGCAAGTCATGTCCGGGAAGTGCTGGACGACGCCCTGGGCGGTGTCCTGTTTATTGACGAAGCCTATGAACTGACGGTCAAGGAGAACCAGAACAGTTTCAACTCGGAAGTGATCTCCGTCCTCATCCGTTACATGGAGGACTACCGGGACCAGCTGGTAGTCATTGCCGCCGGATATGAGAAGGAAATGCGGGAATTTCTGGCATCCAACGTGGGCCTCTCCCGAAGATTCCAGTGGATCAAGTTTGAGGACTACACGCCAGCAGAAATGGCCCAGATCTTTGAACTGATGCGGGCGTCTTATGGCGAGGAATATGCATCAGAAAACCTGGCAAACGCTATCCCACAGTTCTTTGCAAAACTGACGGGCCTCTACCTGCGAAAACCGGACAACAAGGGCCGGGTAACCAACGGCGGAAATGGTGGTCTGGTCCGGAATGCCTTCCAGCAGATCTTGCAGGCAAGGAACAACCGGATTGCCGCACATCCTGGAGATGACAGGAAACTGACTCAGGACGATCTTACCGCAGGGTTCCGGAAAGAGATGGAAAAAGCCATTCAGATATAAGGAGAAAACACTATGAGTTATGCAGATACCGTTTTTATTCAGATGTGTAAGGACATTCTGGAACACGGAACCAACACATATCTATGATCGGCATGTGGACATTATAAAGGAACTGATCAGCCGAAAACCCCCTTCCGGCGCCGAAAGTGACCTTAAACCTGGACATTACAAATTTCTACGACTTTATGACAAAGGATATTCTCATAGAAAATTACGAGACCTATGAGCAGATCCGAAATATCCCGATTGCAGTATAAACGTGAGCGTCGGCCATTGGTCGGCGCTTATTCTATGGAAAGGAGTCTTTATGTATCCATTCTACGTGATCGAAGACGAGCTGGGGACACTGGCCCTGGCTGTTTACAACAAAAACCACACAGAACTGATCTATCTCTATCGGTTCTATCATATGAATCCAGGCATGCTTCAGACCGATCTGGCAAAACTGGCAGAGGGCGAAAACCCGGAAACGCAGTGGGATAACAACGAACTGTCCCGTTCCGACCGGGATCAGAAGGAACGGCTGGAGACCTGGTTTTTGGAAGAGGACCAGAAAAGTGATTATCACAAGAGGGGTACCCAGTGGCAGATCATCGCCAGCGACCAGGGCATTTACCCAGAACAGAGACGCATGACTGGAAAGCGCGAACTCTCGGAATCCTTTTATTACAGCTGTTTTCCGAAAGCGAAAAGAAATACCTGCCGAAACTGCCCGCATAACCGGCCGATCTTTATCGCCCAGATTCAGGGCGATATCTGTGAGGGAATCTGCTCTCCCGAGGGCTGCTATCTGGCTGATCAGGAACGATTCTAAAAAAAGCCTGTTCCCCATACGGGGAACAGGATCGCGGGGGGAATCCCCGCACCCCTTTCAACGTATGAAAGAAATAAAAAAAAAAGGAGCTTATATGAAACAAAGTAAAGTAGAAACATATCTCGGAAAACGAGTTCTCATCCTTTCTACGAAAGGACTGACACGAATGGGATATCTGGCAAAAGACGGGAACGGATACCGGTTGCAGGAAGAACATCCTCCGGGGATTTTTCTCCGATGTTCCCATATCAAAGAGATCATATTACTTCCGGAAAAGGAGGAAACTAGATGAAACTGGAATCAGGAGATATCATCCGGTTTCAGTGCTTTGGAAACACCAATCGACCGTGGCTTAACCGGATTGGAATTATCCGTACCGTTCAGTCTATACCATCCGAGGAAGGAGATCGGGAACAATATGACATTGATACCAATGGTGTTGACATTACAGCAACATCCGTACCGGGTAATAAAAGAGGAGCTTTAGGTTATATAAATATTCGAAACACAGGCATCATCATGCATCGGGGAACAATCCGGAAACTTCCGGTAAAACCTTTTCGGGAATGGCCCATCGGTACATTGCTTCAGCCTTTATTTCCCAGAGAGCAGCCAATTACTCTCGACTTTATGGCATCTTGTTATCTAAAAATTGGAAACAATCAGATTTACGATATCGTACATGGCCGGGTCGTTTCCTCAGATATGGAACAAAATACCCTGGCTTGTCCCATTCAAATGGAGATTGATATCAACGGACCGATGATAGAACAAGGTGGGGGAAATGCAGCAGAGATATTGGATCCGGAAGACCTTTCCGTATGCTGTCCAAAAACAATCCGGAAACAGACCTGCTACTGTTATGGACTGGTTAAGGTTCATTTTCAAAAAGATATCTGCTTAAATGGGGGTATTTTTGACCCAAATGGTTGCCATGACACTTTTTATCTGACAGAACATGAAGAATTTCTCTGTCGGACTGGTCCTGGGAAGTTTACAATTTTGATACACAGCAGCAAAGGAAAGGAGATACCCGGTTTCTTGTTCCCTTATCTGCGGAAGTACAGGTATATGGAGCCGTCGGAAAAACCGCATATCGGACTCTGGAAGGACTTGACGGATTATTTTTGAAAAGACTTGACGGATTGTTTTGAGAAAGGAGCGCACACATGAAGATAACAAAAGGAGATCAACTCGTACACCTGTCCTGTTATAATGGCAGACGCTTAGAGTTAGAACGGGTTGGACTGATTCAGGATATATCTAATCGAACAAATGGAAACTGGCCCTGTCAGGTTACGACTGTTCAGGCTCCGGATCTGACCTTTCAGCTGAAACAATATACCGATGTTCCTGACCGGGTGATCACCGGAAGGATTCAAAGCGGTGGCCAGATTCTTGAGGAACAGTCCTTTGACAAGATCATATTAAAAAGAGTTGCCGCACAGCCCTTTTCCAAACGTCCGATTGGGTCCCTGATTTCTCCCATCACGATAGAAAAGCAGGAGGGGGAATCCCACCTTTCTTATCGGGGAAAGTCCTATCTGTCTTTTCGGGAAACTTATTTGCTGAAAATTTCAGAACGGGAGGTACATGACCTATTGACAGGAGAACGGATTGGGATAAACCCAATGCAGATGACCTGTGAAAATAAAGGACGGATCACTGTGATCGGTACTTCCAGACCGGACGGTTCAGAAACCATCCCCATTCCGAATCCGAAACGGATCGAAAAGGGAACCAGATACCAGTATCCAAGGTGCCCGGTTTCTTTTCATTCCTCTATTTGTATGGCCAGAGGGCGTTCGGAAACGCAGGCGGGAGATGAGCGGTTCTATCTATCTACCCTCGGAGATTTTCTGTGTAACGTAGGCAATCACATGTTTTATGATTATGGGAGAGGTCAGATCCGAACCCGGATTTCCGGGGAACTGTTGATTCCATTATCCGTACAATTCTTCTTCGACGGGATGTTCGGGACCTCTTGTTGCCTGATATAACCATTGTTCTCTGCCTTCGGATAACAGACTATAGACAGAACAGGAAAGGAGCGATACACTGAAAGGAAAGGAAGTGATGCCGTGAATAAAACTCATCGAATTCTTCGTCTCTTTCTCTTGTTTCTCTGCCTGGGAAGTCTCCTGGGAGCCGGCCTACTTCTGTGGGGCCATATTCGGGAAGAACTCGCACAGCAGGACCTGGATAAAGAGACAAAGGAGGATTATGTAACTATCCCGGACGGCCTGATCCCAGAGGTATCTACCAGTGACGGATATATCTATGACTGGGATGCCATGCAGGCCACCAACGAAGATGTGGTCGGGTGGATCCGTTTCGATAACCCGGATCAGATTGACTACCCGATTGTTCAGGGTTCCAGCAATCAGACCTATCTGACCCATAATTGGAAGGGGGGATACTCCAGCTATGGTTCCATTTTTATGAATACGTCCAATGCGCCGGATTTCACAGACGCCAACACGCTCCTCTACGGTCATCGCATGATCAGTGGGGCTATGTTCGGCAGCTTGAAAAAGTATAAGACGCATACCTTTATGGAGGAAAACCCCTATTTTTACATCTATACTCCGGACGGAAAGAAACGGACCTATGAGATCTATGCCTATGCACAGGTCACAGACGCCGGAAGAGCCTATACCATCCGTTTTGATACTCTGAAAGAACGGCAGGAGTATCAGGACTGGATCCGAAACAAGGCTTCCGTTTACCGGGACATTACAGTCGGGGAATACGATTCCCTGGTTACCTTAAGTACCTGCGCCAGCTCCGGTTATTATAATCGAATCATTGTGCAGGGAAAGTTAATTGCAATCACACAAAATCAATAAAGTAAAGGAGATATGAATATGAAACGTAATAAAGTAGCAGCAATGTTTATGGCACTTGGTATGACACTGGCACTTTGCCTTGGAGGTTGTGGAAGTGCTTCTACAAAACCAGCATTGAAATCTGCCATTACTTATGAAAAAGTGGATAAGGACAAAGACACGGACAAGGAGAAAAATACCGATAAGGACAACGAGGCAGATGAGGGTACTGCCAAAGATACCAATAAGGACAAGGAAGATGCGACAACGGAAACTACTACAAAAGATACGAACAAAAAGACAACGGATTCCAAAGCCACAAAGGCAACGACAGATACGAAATCTTCCAGTTCGAAATCTAGCGGTTCTTCTTCCAAAAATTCTGGAAATTCCAGTAAATCGAATTCTGGAAATTCCAGTAAACCAAGTTCTGGAAATTCCAGTAAACCGAGTTCTGGTGGAACCAGTCAAAGCAAACCGTCCCAGCCTGCACACACCCACAGTTATTCCAGTTCGGTAACAACCCAGCCGACTTGTGGCAAAGCAGGAGTTCGTACGTATACATGTTCTTGTGGCAACTCGTACACGGAATCTATCCCGGCAACAGGAAACCATAAGTGGGAAAAACAGTATAAGACGGAAACAGTTCCTGCAAAGACCCATCAGGAAAATGTGTGGAAGGAAATCTGCTATGGATGCGGGGCTCAGTTTGATGATCCGGAAGATGCTCTTAGACATGTAATGGCCGTTTTCGGAGATGCTTGCAGCAGTTATTATTCTGATATTGTTGATACCATTACAGTCATTGATGAACCGGAGACAACGAAGGACGTTTACATCGGTAGTAAATGCTCTGTCTGTGGTGCATGGCAGTAAAAATCTATGTATGGAAAAGGGCAGTCCCTCTGCCCTTTCCCTTCTAAGAAAGGAGTTGCCTTTTATGAAACGTTCTGATCTGGAACAATACCTGGGTCAAAAAGTGACAGTCTCATTCCCTTTTGACACCTATACCGGATATCTGCATAAGACAGAGGAGGCTGTCTTCCAAAATGACCCGAACATTTATCTGAAACCAAAGTATTATTTTTTAACAGAGACGTCTGAGGCCGGGATCTGTAGCCCGTTATTTCGATGTTCTCATGTAAAGAAATTGCAAAGGAGTGTATAAAAAATGGGGATGAGAGAGTCTCTGCGAAAACTGATCATCCGAGTTACTTTTTTAGATTTTTCTTCCGAACTGGTTCGGTTAAAAGTCCCAAGTGACGTCACAGATCATCAGATTCAGGAAGAATTATCAAAAGTAAATGAAGAGCTCTTTGATAAAGATGTTTATGGTTCTTTTGGCCTTACTGCGGAAACGTTGTTGTCAAACGTTGTGAAGAAACATCCGTCCTGGAACTATTCTGTCATTGAATCGGACTTGGAATGGTGTGATGCATATCCGGGAGGAATTTCATAAGAAAGAGACATTTTCTGCTTCTTTCTCTGCTTCTTCTTAACGGTTGTACTGGACGACCTGACTCTGTCAGGTCTTTTTTTTTGGACGATTTTTACTGCCACTCAGAAAGGAGCATGCGCCCCACCATACTGTTATCGAAACCATGTACCCGGGCATTACAGCCTATCAGATACCGGTAGAGGACATGGTGTTACCTTATTGGCGAACACATCGGGAAGTCCTTCAGGAACATATAAAAAGAATGGACAGCTAACTTAGCTGTCCATTCTTAAAGAACCGGCTTATTTCCGACGTTTTCTCACAAAGAGATATCCACCGCCTGCGATCAGCGCTACGCCAACCAGGGCAAGGACACCGTAGAACGGAACCTGTCCGGTCTTGATGATCTCGTCTACATATTTCGGAAGCTCATTGACGAACTTATCCAGTCCTTCTTCCGAGGACTCTTCCTTTGCGGAAGGTGTCTCAGAGTTATCCGCAGCCGGAGGTGTCATTCCCTCTTCGGCCTGTTCCGGATGAAGGGCTACCGTCTGGTACATATCCTCGATATCCGTATGACCTGCAATTTTCGCATCGCCCAGATAGATCTCCTCAAAGGCAACCAGGGTTACATCACCCAGATCGTCTGTATTGAAGGTAAAGGTCACATGCGTGCTGCCATCTGCGCTTTCCGGTGTAAAGGTTGCAGAACCAACGACTTCCTCGTCATTTACAGCAAAGACGCCGCCGTCGGTTACCATACCGGACTCATCCGCCGTCTGCATATGCAGGGAACCGTTTACCGTATATTCCATATCCGGGATCAGGTTCTTGAATTCCACCAGGTCTTCAATCGTGATCTGCCCGCCGGAGATGGTCATTTCATGCTCATCGTTCTCTGCAAGCGCCCGGGTACGAACCCTTACAAAGTGGATGGTCTGATCCTCATCCGTCAGGTCATTATGCTGTGCGATTACCTGTCCGTCACGGCTTAATGTCTCAAAGACAACCACCGTTTCGCCGTCCAGTTCTGTGCCGTCGAAGGTAAAGGTTACCTCCACGCTGCCGTCTGCTGCATCAGCCGTAAAGATCGTCTGGGCTTTAGCAACCTCGCCGCCATCTGTCAGGTTCCCTTCCTCATCCTCAGAGAGGAGATGAATGGTTCCGTCCAACTGGTAGGACATGCCCGGAATCAGATTGGTGTAAGAGAAGGTATCCACGATAATAACCGGAATTCCTTCCTGCACCTGGGTCATCTGGGTACCGTTGTCAGTCACCGCTTTGGTATCCGCCGTTGTGAAATGAATCGCCTGTGCAGCGTCCGTAATGTCCGCATGCTCCAGGATCACCGTATCGCCGTAGGAGAGAGTCTCATAAACGACAATCGTCTTTCCGGCAAGTTCAGAAGCATCAAAGGTAAAGGTTACATCCGTTGTCCCATTCGCCGTTACCGGTGTGAAGGTGGATGTTGCCAGAACCTCCTGGTCTTCCCTGTTTGTTACAGCACCGCCATCCGTTACCGTTCCGTCCTCATCCACATCCTGTACATGAAGATTGGATGTCAGCGTAAAGGGCTGTCCCGGAATCAGGTTGGTATAGGAAACCCGATCTGTGATCGTTACCTGTCCATCCTCCGGAACCTGCATCTCCTGGAGCCCATTGGAAGCAATCGCCGAAGTGGAAAGTTCTGCGAAATGAACCGCCTGGCTCTCCGCTGTGATATCCTCATGGTCTGCTACCAGGACATCGCCCTTATACAGGCTTGCAAAGGCAACGACCGTCCGTCCTTCCAGACCAGATGCGTCAAAGGTAAAGGTAACCGGAACCACTCCATTCGCTTCCTCTGCGGTAAAGGTCGCCGAGGCTGTCACAGCTTCCTCCTCGTTCAGGATCGCTCCGGCATCCTGTACGGTACCGTCTGCATCTACACTCTGGAGGTGGAGGGTCTCCTGGATCGTATATTCCGTACCCGGAATAACGTTTCCAACAGAAACCTCATCGGTAATTGTTACCATACCATCCTCCGGAACCGAAGTAATGGTGAGGCCATTCTCCGCCTTTGCGGAAGTGGAAAGTGTCACAAAGTGAACACTCTGGCTTTCATCGGTCAGATCCTCATGGGAAGCAAAAACCTTGTCATCCACAGAAAGGCTTTCCGTTGCCACGACCGTCTTGCCTGCCAGGTCTGCACCGTTGATCGTGAAGATCACATCTACAGAACCGTTCGCCTCAGTCGGTGTAAACGGAACAGAAGCACTCACGGAACGTCCCTCGCCATCCGTTACCGGTGTACCGTCCGTAAAGAACAGGTTCCCGTTTGTCGTGTAAGGCTGGCCCGGAATCAGGTTTTCAAAGGTCAGGGTATCGGTAAGGGTTACCGTATCCCCGGTCACTTCCATCTCATGGAGTCCATTGACTGCCGTAAGGGAAGTGGAAAGGTTCACAAAGTGAACAGACTGGTCTTCGTCCTGAAGGTCTTTATGGAAAGCGACCGCCCAGGCTTCATCCAGATGCTCCGGATCAAATGTGGCATCCTCCCCATTCGGGAACAGGGACGCCCAGTCTTCCGGTACATCCGATGCCGGATCACTGTACAGGGTCTCCGAAGCGACCACCGTCTTACCTGCCAGCTCAGAAGCATCCAGCGTAAAAGTTACATTGGCTGTTCCGTTCGCTTCCTCTGCGGTAAAGGAGGTATATGCCTTCTTACCCAGGGAATCCTCAGAATCGGCATCCGAAAGGTCTCCTTCCAAGATATAGGCACATCCCGGTGTCAGATTTATGTAAGACACCTGATCGGTCAGTGTCACGGTCCCGTCTGCTGCCTGTGCAACATGCAGGCCCTGCTCCGTGGTCAGACTTGTCGTGATCTTCGGAACGGAAACTGCCAGATCTTCATCATCCAGCCGGTTGATGGTTCCAAGGGAAACCCAGGTACCGTCGGAATCCGTACGTCCGAACAGTTCCACAGAAGCTACCAGGTCTTTGCCTGCCAGTTTGGAAGTATCTACGTTTTTAAACGTCAGCATCGGAACATCTTCCGTGCCCTTCCATTCTACGCTTGCCTGGATCGCTTCGCCGTCAGCATCCGTAAGAATAGAATCGAAGGTACCGTCGCTGCCACGAACGGAAAGGGTTCCATTCAGTCTGTACTCGTAAGCGTCATTTAAGTTGCTGATCTTGCTGGCAACGGAAATGATCCGCCCTTCTCCAGCCGCAAGGTCTTTGTTGTTGTCGCTGCCATCCACGGCGTAAGCGTCCAGAGACGGGAACGCAACAGTCTGGTCTACATCAGCCAGGTTTTCATGAACAGCATAGATCACACCGTCACGGGAAAGGGTTGTCATGGCAACCACAGTCTTACCAGACAGATCCATACCGGAAATTGCAAAGGCCACATCCACAGAACCCTTCTCTTCTGTCGGAGCGAAAGTCTTGGATGCAGTCAGCGCATTACCGGATCCGTCTGTCAGGACGTCTCCTGTTGCTGCGTCATACAGCGTATCCGTTACCGTGAATTCCTTGCCCGGTTCCAGATTCTGGTAAGAAACCGTATCGGTCAAGGTAATCGTGGTATCTGTTCCATTCGCCAGGTGTTCCAGGCTACCGGTAAGCACCGTATCAATGGCCGGGAATTTCACAATCTGGTCCGCATCTTCCAGGTCCGTATGCTCGGCAACAGCCATACCATTCTCGGTCAAGTACTCGAACGCAACCACCGTTTTGCCGGCCAGTTTGCTGGCGTCTACAGTGAAATCAACGGAAACCTGTCCGATCCCGTCACCGGAGTTAAACGGTTTCTCTGCCGTTGCAACCACGCCGCTGTCCGAACCGTCTGCATTCAGGAGATGAAGTTCCCCGTTCAGCAGGTAATCTGTGTCGCCGTCCAGGTTATGGAAGGTAACCACATCGGTCAGGGAAGCATTGGCAACCGCCGGAGCGATCTTTTCTACCCCGTTGTAGGTCAGAGTTGTACCAAGGCTGATCCGTGCGTCGTCGATGGTTCCATAGTCAATATCCAGACCCGGGCCGTCATGGTCTGCGGTGTACCGGTGTAAGGTTACCGTGAAGTTGACCAGTTTGTAGCCCTCGTTGTTTGCACAGCGAAGTTCCTGGACTTTGTAAGTATCGTATGGGAAAGCCCGCAGGTCGTCGTTGACGGATACATTCACGCCATTAACAGAGTAGCTGGTGCCGTCCTCATTCCACTGTACCTGGTCATTGGCCAGTCCGGTAAACCAGACACCTGCGTCAAAGGTCAGTTTGGAGGAGTCCGCCACATACCAGTTTCCGTTTTCATCCACAGCAACCGCTCCGTTGGAGTTGGGGCTGTTCGGATCATTGGCATTGGTATTCTGGCTGTGTGTTACCCATGCAGAACCCCAGGTTCCGTTTTCATCGGTAACGATTACATGCTGCTCGCCCGTTGTCATGGAAGTGACAAGGAAAGCAATCTGGTCCATCCGTTCCATGGAATCCGCAGCCTTCTTCTGGAAGTGCCAGTCTTCCCGGATGACCTGATTGGCAATCGCCTGATCTCCGACCAGTTCTGCCATCTCGCCGTCCCCACGGATGGTTACCGTCTGGGTATATTCCTGAGAACTGGTGTTATAAAGATATCCGGTACCGGAGAGCACTTCATGGATCTCGTATGTACCGTAAGGAAGGACGTTATTTCCGGTGCTGGCACCGAAGATCGTCTCTCCGTTCCACTCCATCTCTTTGGCTGCCATGGTAAGAACGACATCTCCGACATCGAAGGTTTCGCCACCTACAACAACCGGAGCTTTGGAGCGGTTGATTACTTCAAAGGTTGCACCATCCAGGTGTGCTTCTCCAAGGGATAAGTGCTGCATCGTCTCAGCATCTACCTTGGAAACCACAATACCGCCACGGGAAACCGGATTCTCATTCCAGTTCTGGGAAGCGTCAAAGGACGCCATCTCCCCGTCTTCCCGAATGGTAAAGGTCTGGGACCAGGTTGCCTGATTATATCCGGTGGAAGCGCCGGATTCCCGGATTTCATAAGTACCATAAGGAAGAGAACCGGTTCCGGTTGCTGCCATATAGGCTTCCTCCGTCTTATTCCATTCCGTTGTCAGAGTCAGAACAACCTCACCCGGTGCGTAAGTTTCCCCAGTCTCTTTGGAGAATACGGCGTTGGCGGAACGATTGATGATCTCATAAGTCGTACCGGCAAGTGTCGCATCACCCTGGGGCGTGCTCTCATGCAGGTCTGCATCCGCTTTTGTCACGGACACACCGCCACGGAACACTTCATCCTCGTTCCAGGTATCTTCGGTGTTCAGACGAATTACCTGTCCCTCTTCCCGGATCTGTACGGTCTGGCTATAATCCGCCTGTGCGTACCCGGTCGGGCTTCCGGACTCCCGTACTTCATAAGTACCGTAAGGCAGCCCGCTCATGGTAGCCACGTAAGCGTTCTCAGCATCACTCCAGACGCTGGATACGGTTGCCACTTTCTCCCCTTTGTCATACCAGGAACCCTGGACATAGACAGGGGCGTTGGACTGATTGTAGATATCGTAGGAAGCGCCTGCCAGATCGGCATCGCCCTGGGGTGTGCTGGCCTGGAAATCAGCGTCTACCTTTGTGATCTGAATCGTTCCACGTTTCACATCGTCCTCATTCCAGTCCGGGATATCCCCGAAGGAAACATGCTGTCCGTTGGAACGGATGGTAAAGGTCTGGGACCATTCAGCATCATTGTAACTGTCATTTCCAGAAAGTTCCCGGATCTCGTAAGTACCGTAAGGAAGAACGGAACCGGAAGATGCCGTTGCAACACCGTCCGTTACCTCAGATTCCAGTACCATGACCTGTGCGTCTACGGCAATTTCCTTACCGTCTACCACCACTGGGGCGTCCGAACGGTTGATGATCTCATAGGAGATACCGTCAAAAGCACCATCGCCCTGAGGCGTTGTGCTGTGGCTGTCGGCATCCGCTTTGTACACGGTCACGCTGCCTTTCCAGATCGTGTTCTCATAGGTTCCGGCTACGTCAGCGTCGGTAGACAGATCCGGCCAGGAACCTACCGGGGTTACTTTGGAGTCATCCGTTACCGTAAAGGCTACCGGATCCCCTGCTTTAGAAAGGCCGTCAATGGTAGATCTTTCGGTCAGGACCACCGTACCATACGGAAGAACATTCTGTCCGTCCACCTGGTAAGGCCAGGAACCGCTGACCGGAGCTGCGTTTGCAAAGGATAACAGTCCCGAAGCATCCGTCTCAAAGACGGCGGAAGCTGTCGCACGGCCGCTGGCTAATGCCTCCTTGGCAGAATCATAAAGTCCTGCATAGTAGGAAACGGTAAACTGGATCCCGGAGAAATCGGAAAGGTCGCCTTCCGGTTTTCCAGCTTCTGACCAGTCGGAAATTCCCTTCTGGAGCAGGGCATCCATGGCAAAGGTTTTGGTGGGCTCTGCCATCGTACCGTTTAAGACGATCTGTTTTCCATAAACCCGTCCATCTACCTTAATCTCCAGGACCGCATCACTGACCTGGTAACCGGTTGCAGAACCGGGGAGCTCTTTTACATAGTAAGTTCCCTCTATCAATTCGATAGATTCATTGGTCCATCCGGTATTGTCCTGGACCGTTAAGGTATCCAGAAGCTGACTGCATCCGGCATCTGCATAGATCCCGTATTTAGCGCCGGTCTTGTCATAGGCCGGGTTGTTGTCCGTATACTCCGGATGGTCGGAAACCTTCTGGAGGATCACGGTACCGGACGGGTCTTTGATGCTCACACGGATAGAACCGCCAACGGCCTGGTAGCCGTCCTGGTCACCGGTCACAACATCGCCTTCATCGGTATACAGCTGGACATTAAATTCTGCTACGGAGATCCCTTCCGCACTGACGCCTGCATAGGTACAGGTGGCAATGTAGTCGGCGTTCACCTCTCGATGTTCGCCGGGGATCTGTGCCAGACTGTTCATACCGATCCAGTCATAGTAAAGTACACCTGCCAGATCACCGCTGGTCAGGGAGCCGTTGTAGAAGGTATTATCGCCTACGGAGTGGTCGTATTTGATCGTACCACGGCCTTCAATGGTATCCCCCACATCCGGGAGATAATCCAGTTCCACATCGGATGTATCGGTGTCTCCGGTGTCGGAAGTCATGCTTTCAATCAGGGCTTTCGCCTGATTGGTTTTTGTAAGGGGGAGAACTTCTCCCATGGTCTGATCCGTTGCCTGAACCACCGCATGGATGGAGAAGGAATCCGGAACATCCGGGATCACAAACTGGCAGTTCCGTACATTTTCTTTGATCTGGGGAACCAGAAGATCCACTCCTGCTTCATTGAGTACGGTACAGCCCATCAGCTGATGCCCTTCATCGGCAATGACCATAACCTTGACATCTGCCTCTTTTGGGAAGGAAATCGAGGTCTCGTCCGTTGCCTTGCCGTCGATCTGTACCTGCCCGTCCGTTACCGTGTAGGAATGTTCCCAGGAACGGTCGGATGCCGTAAAGATCACAGACAGTTCCCCGTCTTCGGAAAGTCCCTCATAGGAGATTTCCGCAACGGCTGTCGGCGGCTCTTTTGCATCTGCGGTCAGCCCAGGAATGCCGGAACCAAAGCCGAAGAAAGCCGACAGGGCCATCAATCCAGCCATGGCGCCGGCAAAAACCCTGCGTTTTCCGCGTCGTCTCTGCTTGTCCATAAGTAGTACGCTCCTTTCATGTTTCTGATTGATCATAAGATAGTACAGGTCCACTCTATGTGCTTCATTTTGATCCCTTCTATTATAACAGACAGGAAATGGAAGGACAACACGGTCTTGCGCCCGCAGGCACCCTCTGTTAAGCTGAAAACAGGCAGAAAAGACAGGCAAGAGGAAGGCCTATAATAGGGGTTTTTATACTGTCCATTATAATACCTTTTATAGTAACTCTGTAAAAAGAGGCAGAAAATGGAAAAGGTATATTATGTAGACACCCCATTGATACCTCTTATAATACACGTTATAATACACATTATATGGAAAGGAGCAGATTTATGCAGAATTTACAGACCATTGTGGAGGCCCAGATCCGGGCTTCTTTAGGAATGACGGAAGAAGAATTTTCCGAGGCCTGCCATCCGGCCCCTGGCCATCTTCGGGATCCCTTCCAGTACCAGAACATGTACGAACTGATCGTGGAACTGCGGAAACTGCGAAAGGAACAGGAGCAGGACCCCCATGCCCTGCTGGTTATTGACGGGGATTACGATACGGACGGGATCTGCGGTGCTGTGATCCTGGCTGCGGCCCTGGATGTTTTCGGGTTCCGTTACCAGATTTACATTCCCTCCATGGCGGAAGGCTACGGCCTGTCCCAGCTTGCCATCCGGAACATGAAACACCGGTTCGAACAAAACGGGGACCGGATCCATACCATCCTGACGGCAGACCAGGGCATCCGTGCTTACGGGGCCATCCGCTATGCCAGAAACCAGGGGATCCAGGTCCTGGTCACCGACCATCATCTGGGTACCGGAAAAAAGACGGAGGCATCTGCCATGGTAGATCCCAACCAGCCTGGGGACCGGTATCCCTTCAAGGGCAATTCCGGGGCCACCGTTGCCTGGAAGACCATGCTGGCCTATGCCGACCGGTTTGACAAGGAAGCTCTCCCCCTGATCCAGGATCTGATCCTCTTTGCCGGAATCTCCAACGTGGCGGATGTCATGCCGATGCGGGATGAGAACCGGTATATGGTCCAGGCCGCCATGGACCGAATCCGGAAGATCCGGACCGCCACATCCTATGACCAGGTAGCCCATACACCCTATCCGGTATATAACACAGTCTTCCACGGGCTTTATGATGTACTGCGCCTGTTGCAGGAGGAGAAGGACCAGAACCGGATCCAGGCCGGGAAAAAACCCGTCCCCCTGCCGGATAATGAGGAGCTCATCGGCTGGTATCTCTCTCCCATGCTCAATGCGCCCCGCCGGGTTCACGATACCTGTGCGGAAAGCCTGGCGGCCTTCCTGCTGGAAGATCCCGTGCAGCGCCGGGAAATGATCCGACGGCTCCTCTGGTGCAATGGGGAGAAATCCCGCCTCCGGGACCGGGTCCTGGAGAACCTGTCAAAAGAGGAAAAGGCTCTGCCAGCCCTCTGTGTGAATACCAGGAAAGGGATCGCCGGACTCATCGCCGGCCAGCTGTCCGAACAGAGCGGCGGCATGCCCTCCGTGATCTTCGCTTCCGACCAGCCGGACAATCCGGTCATTCATCTGACAGGGCCAGACCTTCCAGGGGAACAGGTTATCTCCGGTTCTGCCCGCAGTTCCGCTCTTTGTCCTCTGGATCTGTTGTTTACCCGGATCCTGGAAAAAGACCCCAACCTGTTTACCTGGGGCGGCCATGCAGGAGGCGCCGGATGTTCCCTACAGGCCAGGAACCTGCCACGGTTTACCGCCCGGATGCAGGAGACAATCCCGTTGGTGGTGGAGGAACTGCTCTCCCAGCCTTCCGTCATCCTGCTGCCGCCGAACCAGGTTCAGCTGTATCTCTCAGCGCCGAACACCCTGATCGCACTCTATCCGAGAATCAAGGATGGACAGCAGCGCACCCAGATGGAATCCGTCCAGACGGAAACCTTTACACGGGATGTGACAGAGACCATCGCCTTTCTGGACAGCTTGCGTCCCTTTGGCCAGGACTTTCCGGCAAACACCGATCTTATCCTGACCTTTTCCCGGGCGGCCTGCAAAGAAACCTTTGACCCGGATTTCTGGAAAACCTTCAAGTTCAAATTGTTCGGAGTGGAAGCCCTGACCTTTGACCAGGAATGGGCGAAACAGGTAAAGGAACAGCCGGAACAGACCTTGTTCTATGCCTCTGTGAAATTACAGATGAACAACTTCCGGGGGAAGGTAACCCCTCAAATGATCCTGACGCCAAGGGAACGTCCGGATACGGAACAGGCATCCTAAGGCAGACAGAACACAAAAAAGACAGGCCTCACAGCCTGTCTTTTTTTTTTATTCGGGAACCAGTCCCTGTTTCGGGTCCTTGGACGGAAGGGCGTCCGCCAGGTCTTTCCCTCCAGCCTTGATCTGGTCGGCCAGAGACTGGGTCTGTTCCTTTTTCAGGTTCTCCGCCGCCCGCCGTTTGGTCTCTTCCTGGATAGCATGGATTTTGGAATTCGTCGCCTTGGATGACTCGGCATATTCAATCTGCCAGGACTGCCGGTTCGCCCGGGTCCCATCCAGTTTGTACGGGTTGGGCGCCTTGGCCTGGTCCTTGGGAAACAGTTTCTCCGGCGGCCCGTAATGGAGCTTCATATCATCCAGAGTGATCTTTCCCTGGGCCACGGCAAGCAAAGCGTCATCCAGTCCTTTCTGGGCCGGATCCCAGCTCATGACCTTTACCTGGCTCTTTTCCTCCAGGCAATGATACGCCGTATGAATCCCGTTGCATACCGCCAGGTTGTCCCGCCCGTCGGCGTCCATGGCAATGTAAGTTCCATAGATCGGGTAAGCATCATAGACCGGTTTGACGGATTCTACGAAGGCTTTGGAAACACCGGGCACCTGGGCCACGATAATACCGTGATCCCCGGCGATGGTATCTCCGAAAGACGTTCCGTTTTTGTCCTTCACATCCACATACTTGGCAACGATCCGGCCTTTCAGCGCTCCTTCCGCTACCAGTGTAACATAGTCTGACTTTCCGTTCTTCGGCTCCCTTGCTACCACAAAACCGGCATTGCTGGGGGACACGACCTTGGACACCTCATCGGAACCCACCATCGTTCCCTTGCTCTGCCAGATGTACTTGGCATTAGGAACCACCTGGAGTTTTTCCATCATTGGGGGAAGTTCATAGCCACGGTCTTTTAATACCTGGGTCACATCATCCTTCATCTTTGCCTGGAACGTTCCCCGCCGGTCCTGGAACGTGGCTGTCCCGTCGATGGTTACATTCTCCACATGCAGACCACTGGGTTTTCCGTCCTGGGTAAACTTGTATTCATTCGTCTTCTTATTGAAGTATTCCGACTTCTGGATGGAAACACCGTCTGCTGCCTTGGCTTTTAACATGACATTGATCTTGGACGGGTCCGTAGCGATCTGGTACTTCGGGCAGTTCCCCTCCACATTGTTCATGGGGATCGCAATCCCGGACATCCCGACCGTCTTTAAACTGCGGACAGCTATGGGCTGTTCCTGCCCGGCGTTGGGTCCTTTCTGGGGAACCATGGTAAACCCGTCATAGTCCTGTCCTACAATGCCCGGCATTCCCACCATGTCATCGCCCATCAGGGTGGGGGAGAGGATTTTTCCCGAACGGAAGGACCAGAACTCGCCCAAGTCTTTCTTCTCCAGGCCACGGTTGGGCGCCGTCAGCTGGGCTTCATGGTTGGGGGCCCCTTTGTATTCCCCGTGGGCCAGCGGCATCATATCCGCCATCCGGGACCAGACATGAGCCTGGTGTTCCTGCCACTTCATATCAGATCCATAACGGTTATACTTCTCCATGACTGTATCGTCTGAGGGGGCATATCCGTGGGCTTTGGACTGGTCTTCATAGCTGGGATTCATCCAGTACCAGACACCATCATAAGCGTCATTTAAGACCGGTTTCTCTGCGCCGGTGGCAAACTTATTGACCTGGTTCATCTTGATATCCAGATTCTTGGCAACCCCTTTATCATTCAGGGGAATCCGCTTGTCAATATGGACCAGGACACTGTCATACCGGTCGCTCTGGATCGGAGCCAGGGCATTCACAAATTCCGGCCAGGATACATTATAAGGAATATATGCCCTCCGGCCGTTTTGCTGTACCGGCACATTTTTTTCTCCCTGGATCAGGTCTATAATATAGGGATTTTCGATCTTTTTATTCATCCGATACACTCCTTTCTGTTCCTATTATAACAGACCAAACACCCCTTGTCAGTTCTTTGTCCACTCCCCCGCACCCCGAAAAAGAACAGAAGAACGGGTGGTCGAAAATGACCGGAAAAAGGGTGTGTCTGACAATTTTTCTGGAAACAGCAAGTTTTCAGACAATATAAGAATAAAAGCTAAATTGTGAGATAACTGATAATGGCGAGTGAAAGGAGAATATTGTCAGACAATAATGGGAATTGTGTGTTAAAGAAGAGCAAGAGTGTAAGTTGTCAGAACGTGAGGGGACAAAATTTGGGCTCGGGGACAAAATTTTGTCCCCATTTTGTCCCCTCGTTTCAGCCGATACATCGGAAAGAACAGGATGCCGGGGACAAAGTTGTCCCCTAAAAATTTGGTACAAGCGTCTTGTTTCAGCCGATACATCGGAACGAACGAGGTACGACCAATTTTGTCCCCATTTTCAGCAATAACTTTATATATATATTTATTTCTCTTTTTACAAAGCTCATATAAGGAATATAGGGAGGGGACAAAATTTGTCCCCAAAATTTTTTTCAGCCGATGTATCGGGACGTTCAGAGTCAAAAAAGTTGTCCCCTTAATTTTCAGACAATTTACCTGACTTCCCGTTACATCGGGGGAAACGGGGCGGGGACAAAATTTCGATTTTGTCCCCAATTTTGTCCCCTTTTGTCCCCGAGGGCCTTATTTTGCCTCTGAACGCCCGATGTATCGGGAGGGGACAAAATTTTTGAGATCCATAACATGCGATGAGTTTGACAGAACTAACAGACCTTGACAAATAGTACCTTATTTTGCTATAATAATAAATTTTTCAAACGCAATGCTCCTTTTGGAACCAAGATGAACAGAGGCTCTTGTTCCGAAAAAAGCCCTGTGATACAATGGCAATATGGAAAAACGAACGAGAATTTATGACCAATCAGAAAAAGGCGTGGTATCCTTCTGCCAATACCATCTGGTCTGGTGTACCTGTTTCCGGAGGCCGATTTTAAGCGAGGAAATCTGTGATCTGTTGAAAGGAGAGATCCAGGACATCTGCCGGGAAACAGACATCCGTCTGCGGAGGATCCTGCTCTATCCGGACTGGATCGGGCTGACCGTGGAGGTTTCTCCGGAAACGCCACCCAGCCGGATCGTCCACCGGATACGGACCCATTGTGCCGGGCTGTTAAAACGCCGGTACCCGGAACTCAATTCCCGGGTGGCGTCCATCTTTACCCTGGACTATTTCGTGACCACTCAGGAGGAGTTTCCGGAACATGCAGTAGCAGTCTGGATCCGCAGCCGTCCTCGGTGGTCGAAACCAAAAAAACAGAAAGTGAGAGAATATGCACATGTCAAACGCATACGACTGGAATGATATCAAGAACCGGATCTTATCCCTTGGCGGTACCTTCCGGGAGGAAGCTGTCCATCCACAGATTGCCGCCTATATCCGGGAACTGGGTTATGAAGCCCATCCCCTGATTGTGGACGTCAGCCAGATGGACCGGATGGATGAGGACTTAGGTGTTTGCGACCTGGCCGTGGTGGTAACCAGCACCCAGTCGGAAACCAACAACGGCGTCTATATCTTTGTGTTTCTCCGGGATCATTCCTATGGGCTTATCAACCTGGTGCCAAGCACCATTTCCAAAGCACCCATGATCCGGAAAGTGACCGGGGATATGACGACCGCTTTGTTAGGGGTAGACCATCCGCCGCTCACACCGTTCGATATGGTGGAGATTGCAGGACAGCTTCTGGTCAACACATTCTTAAAAGACATCCAGATTGCTTACCGGATTCCCGACGATCAGAAGGAATCTTTCCTGCGGATGTATCTGCCGAAGTTCCTGGTCAATATTGCCTACTACTACACGGGGGCGGTGGATAAGAAGACCGGCAAGCCCATGGTCAACGAGGAGATCGTAGACATGCAGCCCGCTTACATCCGGGAACAGTTACGGCAGGGTGTCCCCGATATCTTCAAACCGGAAGAAAAACCCGGACCGGAAGAAACACCGTCTTCGGACGACTCATCCCCGGAGGAGATATCCACAGAAGAACCCTCTCCGGAGGAAACAAAGCATCCGTCATCCCCGGAAGTATCCGCCGGGGAAGAAAGGAGTTCCTGACATGTTAAAGAAAACCCATCGGGCCTTTGGCTTTCTGGCGTCTTCCCTGACCCTTGCCGCCTGTACGCCCCTGCTCTATGAAGGTGTCTGTGGCGGGGATCTGATGACGGCCACAACACAGATGATCCTGGCTGACGGCGTGGCAGTTCTTGTCAGTACCTGGCCGGACCGGCTGGAGATCATCCACCGGGGACTGAGCCATTCTATCTGGCCGGTGTTCCTGCTGGGGCTTGCCCTGGTTCCTTTGTTGACACATCCCCTCTGGTTCGGTGTTGTCCTGGGAATCCTGCTGGGCTGGTTCTTCCACCTCTTTGGGGATGCGTTCTCCACCGCAGGGATTGCCTGGTTCTACCCCTTCCAGAAGTATAAACGGTATGGCAGCGGAGCCTTTGTGGTCAAAGGGTTTCGGGGGCCATTTCTTCCGCTGTACAAGGTAGGGGATGAGTCCTTTTCCTTTATGCCGGCAGTCTGGTGGGTATTGGGTATTCTGGCATTTCTGTTCCTCTGGTATCGGTTAGGGGAACTGATCATTGACTGAAAGGAGATGTCATGAAAGCGAAAGCAACACAAAAACCACACCGCCATCTCCGGCGGTTTTTCCTCTTTTTGCTGATCAATCTGCTGCTCATGTCCCTCGTCCTGTTGGGCGGCATGCTCTACATCCGGCACCGGTTAAATTCCCTGCCGGCGGTGGACGCCCAGTATCTGGAGACTTATGAGCCATCCAAGATTTTGGACAAGGACGGGAACATCATCTGGCAGCCTACCGATCAGCGGACGGTGCGATTAACCTACGAACAGATCCCGGAATTTTATCAGACCGCTATCGTGGCCATTGAGGATGAAAATTTCTGGGACAGCCCCGGTGTTTCCATCAAAGGTATGGCCAACATGGTCTATAGCGTGCTCCGCAGTAAGGTGGACAGCGACTATTCCCCAAGAGGTGGTTCCACCATTGACCAGCAGCTGATCAAGAACAAGTATTTTGACGGCGGCAAAGGATATGAGGTAACCACCCGGAAGATCCAGGAACTGTTCCTGGCCATGCAGTTGAATGAAAATTTTACCAAAGAGGAGATCTTAACCTACTATGTCAATGATCTGGAGTATGCGGAAGGGTCTACCGGACTGGGAGCCATCATGCGGACCTATTTCAATAAAGGGCCGGAGAACTATACGGAACGTACCACAGAGACCATCGCCGAGCTGTCTTACCTGGCGGGCCTCTCCCAGGCGCCCAGCAAGTACAACCTGTATACTCACCCGGAGGCAGCCCAGGAACGAATGCAGACAGTGCTTGCGATCCTGCTGGAGCAGGAGAAGATCACCCAGGCGGAATATGACGCCGCCGCAGCCTATGACCTGACCACAAACTTGCAGCCCCGGGGCTGGGAGGCGGACGCCCAGGTACAGAAGAATCTGAAATACAAGCATTATACGGACGGCGTCATTGACGAGCTGGAAGATCTGGGCTACGATCTGACCCAGGTTTCCATGACCGTAAAGACGTTCCTGGACCCGGCCAAATTCGATGCCGTGACAGCACTGGTCCAGGACCCCAAGTATTATCTGGATGACCAGCAGCAGGTTGGGGTGGCAGTCATTGACAAGGACGGAATCGTAGTCGCTCTGGTGGGATCCTCCCATGCAGGGGATGAATTTAACCGGGCCTTATCTTCCACCCGAAGTTCCGGGTCCTCCATGAAACCCTTTACGGCTTACGGACCCCTGTTCCAGTATTTCGGCAATACCTATACCACAGCATCGACCTTCAGTACCGCCAATTATACCTACCCGGGAACCAACAGTGTGATGCACAACTACGGTGGCGGGGTGTATGGGGATCAGACGGTACAGCAGGCCCTCCGGCATTCTTATAACACCCCGGTAGCCCGGATCGACGATGAGATCCTGGGTTCTGTCCGGATGAAGACCTTCCTGGCAGGTGTGGACCTGGATTACAAAGACTCCTATTCTTCGGTGGACGGCATCGGCATCAACGTCTCCCCGCTGCGGAGTGCGGCTGCTTACAATGCCTTAAACAATCTGGGTGCTTACACGGAGCCCCGGTTCGTGGATACCATTACCTTCAGTGACGGTTCGGTAAAAACGGTAGAGGCCCGGACAACCCAGGCCATGAACCCGTCCGTTGCCTATGTGTTAAACCAGATCCTCCGGGGCGTTCCCGGCGGGGATGGGACGGCATCCCGTGCAGCCATTGACGGGTATGTGGGATATGCGGGAAAGACCGGTTCTGTCGCTTTTGATGATTCCGTCAACCCGCCGTCTCCTTACGGCACCGGTTCTTCCGACCTCTGGTACTGTTCCTACACCAACGGGGGCTATGCGATCTCCGTATGGACCGGATACGATACGCCGAACACATCGCCCCAGGTGCCGGACTATTTCAAAGGCCAGCAGACCATCAACAGGGATCTCCAGGTTCTCTTAAACGGGGATCGGGAGGTACCGGACTGGGAGATGCCGGAAGGCGTGGAGCAGATTTCCGGCAACGGCTTGTCCGCCCATTATCGGGTAACGGACTCCCAGGATCTGTCGGATACCGGTATTTCCTGGGCGGATGTGAGCGGATATGCAAATGCAGAGATCACAAAAGCCCAGCCGGATAATACGGTGCCGGAGGACTGGGAAGATTATGCGTTCTCTCCCTGGTACGATTACTATCTGGAAAATGGGACAGAGGTTCCGCCGGTCATTGACCGGGATCTCTATGCGAACATGAAAGGAGGGGACTCATGATCCGGAAAATCCTGATCGGGGCAATGGTCCTGGCCACACTGGTGACCGTAGGATTCATCGCCCTGATCGCAGACATTACCTGGGAACAGTACCAGGACACCAAAGAGTGGGAAGATACCTCCTTCGGGGAAGCGATGAGCGAGGTCCCGCCCTTTCTGGCACGGAACTATGTGCGGGCAGAGGACAAGGAGGCCGTCCTGATCTGGAATGAGGTCGCCCAGGCGTTAAACCAGATTGATGAGGATAAGGGCATCCGGGATGGGAAACGTTCGGAATATGAACAGATTCTGCAAAAGTCTAAGGAGGAGCAGGAGGCCTACGGACTGACGGAAGGGGAAGTTCCCCTCTTAAATGAACGTCTGTCCCTCTACCTGGAACTGGAGGACGCTATCCAGCAGGCATACACGGAACCGGCGACGGAAACGTTAAAGGGTGTATCCACCCGGCTGTACAGTCTGAACGTGGAGGTGCAGGCCCCGGTTCATGCGGTATATTTTGAGAAACTGAATACCATTGCCGCAGATTACCAGGCGCTGGCAGATTTTCTGTCCGATACCCTTCCGTCTCTGGGAACTTTACAGGAAAAGGTGCTGACGGTAAATACCAGCATTGATAAAGACACCACAAAAGATATTTTGAGTCAGCTGGAGGAGGGAAACCTCCGGAAGTTTCCTTTCCTGGAAAAACTCTACCGACTGTTATCCGGGGATTCCTGGAGCACGATCCTGTACCGGAACCAGATCTCCCGGCAGTATCAGGCATGGATGGCGGCCAAGGCGAATCTGGAAGCCCTTTCCAAAAGTTCTTACTACAGTGTTTCCAGTATCCAGACCTATCAGCAGGCAACAGACGCCGGATTATCCGTAAATGTGGAGGAGCGGGATGGCTATACCGTCGATCCCAACAGTCCGGTGGAGGCCATTTCCTATGACGGCATCGTCCTGACACAGGACCAGTATATCCGGTATGGAACGCCGGTTGTTGTAGAGCTGACGGAGAAATATATCCCCGTTCCGGAACCGGAAGGAACACCAACCTCGGGGGAGGGGACAACTTCGACTCTGGAAGGAACACAAACCCCGGAGGAGGGAATAACCCCGACGCCGGAGACAACACCAACGCCGGGGGGAGGGACAACTCCGACGCCGGAAGAGACACCCACCCCTTCTCCCACGCCGGATGACGGCTGGACGGAGGAGTGGTAAGAGAGAAAGGAGGAGATTTATATGGGCCGAGGCGGCAGCGGCGGAGGTCACGCATCTGGCGGCAGCCATTCTCACGGAAGTGGCAGTCATGGAAGTTCACACAGTCACAGCAGAGGGAGGGGCAGCAGCTTTCATTCCTCTTCCTCCCGGGGTTCCTACCATCGGGAATCGCAGTATCACAGTCACAGGTATTATGGAGGACGCAGGTATTACGGGGGAGGTGGATTTGGTCCCATTCGATTTTCCGGTCCGGTGAGCAGCCGGGCAGTTTTGATTCGGTCTTTGACCACATTCTTTCTTGTTCTTTTGATCCTGGTCGCCCTGTTTTTTGGTTCCGGGAACAAAGCAGATATCGCACCCAGTACCATCCCGAGGACTCCGGTGGAGTCCGGAAATGCCTATATCAGTGATTGCATCGTAGATGAGATCGGGTGGATTGACAATGAGGCATCCCTTTCCAGGGATTTGAAAACTTTTTACAAAAAGACCGGGTGTCAGCCTTATTTGATTTTGAAAGCCTATGATCCGGCATATACGAATACGGCAGCCTGTGAGGAATGGTCCAGGGACTATTATGACACCCATTTCAAGGAAAATCAGAATGTGGTCCTGTATACATACTTCTGTGATCAGTATGATGAAGGATATGGAAATGACACCCTGTTTTTGGGAACCCAGTCCGGTCTGGTCTTTGACGGGGAGGCCCAGGAAATTTTCTGGGACGAGCTGGATTATTACTGGAGCACCTGGGATCCCGATGACAATGACGGCATGTTTGTCAAGGTGTTTACGGAGACCGCAGACCGGATCATGACCGTTACAACCACGGGTATGGATGTGGCAAAGACCGCTCTCATTGTAGTCGGGGTTGTCGCTGTCGGTATTTTCCTTCTGATCTTTGTCATTCGGAAATACAGACGAGAGAAGGAGAAGGCACAGGAGACCATTGATATTTTAAACGCTCCCATAGATGAGTTCGGGGATGCAGCCGATGACCTGGCGGACAAGTACACATCCGGGACAAAGAAAGATACATAGGACCCGGTAACACAAAGAAAGGAGACGAAAACCATGGGAATTTTAGAACGGTTCGCAACCATTGTAAAGAGCAACATCAACGATCTGCTGGATAAGGCGGAGGATCCGGCCAAGATGGTAGATCAGACACTCCGGGAATTACGGGAGGAATTAGCGGAAGTCCGCAAGGAGACGGCCGGGGTTATGGCAGATGTAAAGAAAGCCCAGAAGGATCTGGACGATTGCGAGGCACAGATCAGCAAATTTGAAAAAGCTGCCTTCGCCGCCCTGAAAGCTGGGAAAGAGGAAGATGCCCGGACACTCTTATCACGTAAGCAGGAACTGGAAAAAGAGCGGGAAAGCCTGGCACAGACCGCTTCCCTGGCGCAGTCCAACGCCCAGAAAATGCGTCAGATGCATGACAAACTGACAGCGGATATTGAAACGCTGGAATCCCGGAAAAACACGATCAAAGCCACCAATGCTGCGGCGAAAGCCCAGGAGCGGATGAACAAGATGGTTTCCGGTACAGACACCGCTTCCAGCCTGGAGGCTTTTGACCGGATGGAGAACAAAGCCAATGCAAGACTTGCTTCTGCCATGGCGGAAGCCGAGTTGCAGGATACCTCTCATCCGGCGGAAGACCTGGCAGACACCTATCTGACGGGTACAGCCTCCGCTTCCGTGGAGGAAGAACTGGCAGCTATGAAGGAAAAACTGGGAAAGCAGGTGAATGGAAATGACCAGTAGTGCCCGTATCCTGCTAGTCATGGGAGTCTTATTTTTGGCTCTGGTTTTCATCGGAATCATCAAGCTGTGTAAACGGATCTGGGCAGCCATTTTGACCGTCCTGATCCTGGCTGTCTTATTCCTCACCGGGATCTTTATCACCGGAGACGAGGGATTAAAAAGTCAGGTCAAAGAATGGATCTACGAGTTAAATCCCCTCCTTGCGGAGGAAGAAATGGCTTGCGGGACCGAGGACCCTTCGGACGCCTTGTCCGATGACTTATCGACATACTATGTAGATCCCCTGCCTGCGAATACATCCTCCAATGTACAGGAAGGGTCGGCCCGATATGGCGCCATCTTACAGCTGGGGGAACTGGATGATCTAGGCCGGTCTACCTGGGCCCATATCCGGTTATCCGATGACCAGGAACCGGGAAACAATGGAGAAGAACGGAACGAATATATCCATGTGGATCCTGTCGGATGGAGGAATTTTAAGATCCATGGAAATTGGGCCAATAACCGGTGTCATCTGGTTGGATACCAGTTTTCCGGTCTCAACGACGAACTTCGCAACCTGTCCATTGGAACGTCCTATCTGAACAAAGGGACGGAAGGTTCCGGTACAGATGAGAATAATCCGGATGGTATGCTCTTTTATGAGCAGCGTTTGGATGCCTGGCTTTCCGGCCATCCGGACCGGGAATTGGACCTGTACGTCCGTCCGGTCTATGAAGGTTCCAACACGACACCCACCTGGTACTACATGCAGTGGGTCGGATTTGCCCCGGACGGAAAGTCCGTCATGATCCAGACGGGAGGACATGCAGAAGTGATAGTAGACACCGTATCTGCGGTTCTGTTAAAGAATCAGTCGCCATCCTATCAGATTGACTATTCCACCGGGATCATCACAGCGAAATGATCAGAAAGGAGAGACTACCTATGGACGATATTTTTGAACGGGTTCACGCACAGGTCGGATGCCCGTTTCTTTCCGATCTTCCAAATTATCCGTCTACGGTTTATCGCTATCTGCTTCAGATAGGACCGGAAGAACTGTCTCAATATCCCAGACGACAGCTGGAGGATTTTTCTACCTATGTGTTTTCCGTACCGTATGACGTATTAAGAGAAGCCCTGGCAAAAAGGGCACCGCTCCCTTTGCCAAAGAAAGAAAGGAGCGAATGTTAAGATTGTCTGTGTGAACGCCATCGGGTCAAAGTCCCAACCCTGGGATGGGTCAGGCTGAAAGAGAAAGGATACCTGCCTGTCACAAAAAGCGGGATCCTCATCCGGAGCGGGACCATCTCCATCAAGGCAGGACGGTATTACATTTCCGTACTGGCAGAAGCCCCGGACCATCCCCGGTTGTAAGACCAACCGGGGATGGTCTCGGGATTGACCTGGGCTTAAAAACATTTGCTGCCTGTTCGGACGGGAGGATGTATCCCAACATCAACCGGACAGACAGAGTAAGGAAACTGGAAAAACAGCTCCGGAGGGCACAGAAACGCCTTTCGAGGAAATACGAAAACAGAAAGAAAGGAGGAGCCGCTCAAAGAAATATCGACAGACAGAGACAAAAGGTTCAAAGGTTGTATCAGAGGATTACAAACATCCGCCAGGATTATCAGGATAAGGTGATCGCAGGGCTGGTAAAAACCAAGCCGGCCTGCATTACCATCGAAGACCTGAATATCCGGGGCATGATGAAAAACCGATACCTCTTAAAGGCAGTTGCATCACAGGATTTTTACCGGTTCCGGCAGAGACTTACGTGGAAATGCAAGAACCTTGGTATGGAACTGCGGGTCGCAGACCGGTGGTATCCGTCTTCTAAACGGTGCCATGCCTGCGGGAAGGTAAGAAAAGACCTGAAACTTTCGGACCGGGTGTTTACCTGTTCCTGCGGGTACCGGGAAGACCGGGACTTAAATGCCGCCTTAAACTTAAGGGATACATTGGACTTTGTGATTACTTGAAGACCAGGCTTTTACCTACCGGTGGCCAGCCGGGAAGTTACGGCTGTGGAGTGTACAGAGACCTGCGAGTAGCAAACCATTGACTGTGAAAGCATACACAGAGAAACAGCAAGGGGAAGGTCGTAAGACGCCCCGGGTCTCAGAATGTCGATATTTGAGTATATTTTGAGTGGCAGAATGTGATGAAACGAACCATTGCCCTGTTGTGCAGCTTAAGCATCTTATTGCTTACTGGCTGCGGCGCCGGAGATGATCCGGCAAAACAGATCCGGGATTTGGCCCGGGAAGAAAACCTGGAAAATGTCTTTGCCAAAGATACAACGACTTGTACTCTGACGGTCGGAGAACAGTCTCTGGGAATGATCGAACTCCCAAAGACAGAAACCGATCCGAAAGAGATCACAGAGGCGGACGGTGTGGTGGAAGTTACCACAGGGGATCAGTCCTTTTTCGTTCAGCTGCGGAATGGTTCTTCCATGACGGTATCCGATTTTGCAGACATGTATCCCGAAGGGACAGCCTTTACCTGGGAAGACCATGCCTGTTATCTGCTTGGTCCGGGAAATGGGTACACCGGTGTACGGCTGGGCGATCTGACCGTATACTATGAGCTGGACGAGACAACCGGCGCTTATGTGGCCTTCGGTTATGAGGGACCGTTCGCAGAACTTGCAGAGGAACAGGATCTGGCCGATCTGTTATGTGACTGGATTCATCCGGCAACATGATTTTTTATCTGGCAGCGATTTTTTCGCTGCCTTTCTTTCTATCTTTCTTTTTCTTTTCATTCCCCTTATACTGATGACAGATTCTTTTTTTTTTCGGTTTTTTTTTTATTTTTTTGGCCGTGCCCTACGGCACGGCCAACCCGGCGGGGGGGGGGTGCCCCCCCCCCCGTTGTTTTGGGGAAGAAAAAAAAGGAAAAAGGTAATAAAAAAAAA
>ERZ1090878.114-NODE-114-length-43614-cov-6.112698_pt1 | contig 43614 bp, 38 predicted proteins | sample MGYA00478473_ERZ1090878 | MGnify/ENA primary metagenome ERZ1090878 (study PRJEB33644, sample SAMEA5815720) | chicken gut metagenome | biome: Chicken; feature: Gastrointestinal Tract; material: Caecum | place: Ireland | collected 2019-01-01 | study: A study of the... | reverse complement strand
TCGGGCTGCCCTGCCTGTCTTTTTTTCTTTGGCCTATTTTGCAACAGGCCCTTTCCTATTTGCTTTTTCAGTCGCGGTCGTCCAGATTGATGTATTCGACCGTTTTAGCCAGCGGTTTGTAGGCCGGACGGATGATCTTGCCGCCGGTCGTGACTTCCTCCAGCCGGTGCGCCATCCAGCCGACGATACGCGCGGTGGCGAACAGCGGCGTATACAAGGACTTGGGCAGGCCGAGCATTTTGTAGACAAAACCGGAGTACATATCCACATTGGCGCACATCGGCTTGTCGCTGCCCTTCTTTTCGGCAAAAATCGCGGGTGTCAGCTTTTCAACCAGCTCGATCAGATCCATTTCCTTGGAAAAGCCGGTCTTTTCAGCTAACGGACGCGCCGCCTGCTTGAGTGCGACCGCACGCGGGTCGCTCTTGGTGTAAATGGCGTGGCCCATGCCGTAGATCAGGCCCGAACCGTCACCCGCCGCGCCGTCCAGAATGCGGCGCAGATAGTCTGCGACTTCGCCCTCGTCCGTCCAGTCGTGCAGGTTAGCCTTCATCTCTTCGAACTGCTTGACGACGCGCAGGTTTGCGCCGCCGTGACGCGGACCCTTGAGCGAGGAAACCGCCGCCGCAATCGCGGAATAGGTGTCCGTACCCGAAGAGGAGGTAACGCGCACGGTAAACGAGGAGTTATTACCGCCGCCGTGCTCGGCGTGCAGAATCAAGCAGCGGTCGAGCAGCTTGGCTTCGTCGTCGTTATACTTACCGTTCGGGCGCACCAGATGCAGAATGTTCTCCGCGGTCGAGCGGTCGGGGTCGGGCACATGCAGAAACATGGAGTCGCCGTCAAAATAACGGCGCTTGGCTTGATAGGCATGAGAAATGATAACCGGAAACTTGGCCATCAGGCTGATGCCCTGCCGCATGATGTTCTCGACCGTCGTTTCGTCTGGGTTCGCATCGTAGGAATAGAGCGCGAGCGTCGCGCCCGCCAGCTTATTCATGATATCGCGGCTGGGCGCCCGCATAATCATATCCTCGGTGAAGTTATCCGGCAGCGCACGCTCCAGTCCGATCGTATGCTGGAACTCCGCAAGCTGGCGACGGGACGGCAGCTTGCCGCACATGAGCAGATAGCCGACCTCCTCAAAGCCGAAGCGGTTCTCCTTTTCCAGACCGTGGATCAAATCGTATACGTTATAGCCGCGGTAGGTCAACCGGCCTTCAATCGGCTCGCGCTCGCCTTCGTTGAGTATGTAACCGTGTACGTTGCCCAACCGGCTCGCGCCCACCAGCACGCCCGTACCATCCGCGTTGCGCAGGCCGCGCTTGATGCGGTAACGGGAATACAGCTCGGGCGGGATTTGGCTGTTCAAACGAAAACTCTCGCTCAATTCGTGCAGGAGTTCCTCATTTACATAATTCGGCTGAATCGTCATCCGGCTTTCCCCTTTCCGTTCTTACCATATCTTTATGAATATATTTTACTCCTATCCTGCATCCATGTCAAATTTTGTTGCTTGTGCAACCATACAAAAAGCATTTTTCCGCATTTTTCGGCGTTGTTCACTCTGCCCGTACGCAAGATTTTATTTTTTTTGTGCAAATGTTTTTTCAATTTGCCTTGCAAAAGCGTTAGAAGTGCAGCGATAAAAAAATCACGGCGAAAAGCCGTGATTTTTTTATCTTTCTTGATGCAAAACGCATTTTTTACATCAGGTCAAGCAGTTTATAGCAGCGTGCCTTGGTGTAGCTCTGCTTAAAGCTGTAAGACGCAAGCTGGCCTGCGGTCTCATCCGAGCTTTCCTTTGCCGCGTTCGCCGCGCCTGAATCGCGTTCCTCTACCCACTGCTTGTAGCTTTCCTCCTCGGCGGCATACTGGTCCGCGTTGAGGATGGTCGCCAGATAATCATACATCTGTACCAACAGATTATCCCAGGACTCAAATGAGCTTGCCGTCAGCGCCAACTCATCCTCCGGTGTGGCGGCGGAGGCGATTTGCAGATCGTTCTGCTCAAGCTGATCCATCTGGCTGCTGAAATCCTGTTTCTGCTCGTTCTGCTTCTGCTCGTTCTCCTGCTGCTTCTGCTCGGCCTCCTGTGCCTGCGTCAGCTGGCTGCGCAGATCGGAAACCTGTTTTTTCTGGTCGGCAGTCAGCGTATCGTCCGCATCAAGCGAATCCAGTTTGGCCGCTGCCGCGTCATACTTTTTATCCGACAGATAGCTCTGCACTTCTGCAATATCGGCTGCAAATTCATCATCCGACTGCGCCGTCTGGGCCTGCTCGAGCAAATCCTCGATCGACTCATACATAGCAGAATCCGGATCGGTCACCCGGTTTTGCAGCTGTTTGAGCAGCGCAATCGCTTCGGTGTACTGCCCGTTGTCCACATAAGCCTGCGCGGTCTGGAAATCCTCCAACAGCTGAATGGTCGCATCCAGCGAGGACGGGTCCTTGGCCTCGGCCTTTGCCGCAGTAAAATACTCAAGCGCCTTGCTGAAATCACCACGGTTTAAGTACTTGTCGGCCATCGTCAGGTTTTCATCCGGCTGGCGGGACAGGACAAACCACACACCGCCGCCAATCAACGCGACGATCAGAATAACCACCACTGCGATCACCGCGCCCTTTTTGCCCTTGGAGGGCTTGCGGTACGGTCGGTCATCGGGGTCAGGATCGGAAAAATAGGTCGTGCGCGGCGTACCCGACGAACGGGATGCACCCGCTGCACGCGATGTGCCCGCTGCACGCGGTGTACCGGAAGTGCGGCGCATCGGCGGCACTTCCCCGGCCGAGGGGATGTGCGGGTCGGTCACGGCGAGCGGATCGCCCGTAGTGACGCCGTCCCCGGAAAAGCTGCCTCCGGGATGGTCTTCCTTCATCACCTCGTCAAACGCCGAAAGGTCGATCGGCCCTTTCAGCTCCTCGGGCAGCGAGGTAAAGACAGCGGTTTCATCGTTGACGCCCTCCTGCTCAACGACCGCGCCGCAGAATGGGCAGAACTTGCCCGCGATGGGCAACTCCCTGCCGCAGTTCTTGCAAAGCATGGATGGTTCCTCCTCTATCATAATGCAAATATAACAATCCGATAATAGTATAACATGCAGAAAAGCGCTTGTAAACCTTTGTGACGGGAACCGAACCACCGGATATTTCGTTCTCCATACGGCGGGAAATCAGGGAAAAACAAGCTTTGTATCGAAACTGAAACCGTGCTTTCGCTTGACAAGCCATAGCCCGTGACCGTACAATATACTTATTCTGGAACAAGGGTGATTATACCTTGAAAAAACGTCTATTCAGCGGCCTTTTGGCTGCTGTCATGCTGCTGACCACCGCATTCGCTGCGGGCGGCGACGCAGCTGCCGAACAACAAAACACCTCCGGCACCACGCTGACCTTTGCGGTCACCCTGCCGGATCAGATGGACACCGACCAGATGGAGGATGGCATAGTTGAGCAGGTGCGCACCGTGCTCGAGGACCGTCTGGAACAGCTGGCGTTGTCGGACGCGCAGATTACCTTCCCGGATGACCGCAAAACCGTCATCGTCACCCTGCCGGACGGCGCGGATGCGAACCCGGCAGACATTGCTGCATTCCTGTCGCAGACCAACGCCCTGTCCGCTGCGGATGCGGACGGTAAGGTCTGGCTGACCGGCGCGGATGTGACCGCGACCGAGGTTGGGCTGACCGATGACGGCAGCACCGCTTACATACAGCTGACCCTGACGGCCGACGCGCATACGACGCTTATCAGCGAGCTGCCAGCGGATTCCGTGCTGACCGTTTCGCTCGACGGCGAGACCATCGGCCAGATCGACACCATTGCAGCCGAAAATGAACCTGTCACCGTCACCGGCGCACTCACCGAGGACGCTGCCAAGCTCTATGGCGCGCGCATCATGGCGGGCACCCTGCCCGTTGCGCTGACGCTGACCGAGGACGTTCAGCCGGAGCAGCCCGTGGAGCCCGAGCAGCCTGCCGAGCCTGCGTTCCCGGATATCGCGGGCCACTGGGCGGAAAGCGCGCTGAATCAGGCAATCGATATGGGCCTGCTCAAGGGCACGGACGGCAAAATCCTGCCGAACAACACGGTTAAGCGCTCGGAAGCGATTATCATGCTCAACCGTGCGCTGGGCGCAACCATTGCAGACGATACAAGCGGCCTGCAAAAAATGCCGGCCAACGCATGGTATGCTGAGGATCTCGGCAAAGCCATTCACCTTGGCCTGATTGACGCCAACGACAGCCGCAGCTTTGACACCGCCGCTACCCGTGCGGAAGCGTTTGAGCTGCTCGCGCGCGCCTTTGTCTTTGACCGCGCGGAAACCGGCGCGGATGAGCTGAGCGCCTTCACTGATATCGGTTCGATGACCGCATCGCAGCAGCGGGCAGCGGCAGCGCTGGTGTCCGCGGGCGTGATTAACGGCGTAACCGATACCACCCTTTCCCCGCAGACCACGCTGACCCGTGCGCAGTTTGTCACGATGATTACGCGCGTGGCGGACCAGATCGTCACCACCCCGCAGGAGCAAACCACAGACGCGGACACCGCCGCGGAGACTGAGGAAAGCGCGGACACCGACACAGAGCAATCTCCTGCTGAAAATACGGAAGCGGATGCCGACACCAGTGCAGAGACCGATACAACTGTTGCGCCTGCCACGACCCTGACCGGCGGCACCATCCTTGCGGTGCCGGAATACACGGTATCCGATCTGGGGCTGGACGGCGACCTGATTTTCTCTACTGCCGCGCAGAATATCACGCTGAATACCGTCACCACTGGCGATCGCATTGCGCTCAAGGGCGCAGAAGCTGCTAAACTGACCGTGCAGACCGGCTCCCATCTCTCTACCCTCGCGGTTGATCCCGCAGGCACGGCGGATGTGTCTGTGTCGGAAGATTCCTCGATCAATACGCTGGTCATTGCAGGCACGGGCGGCGCGGTAAACTATTCCGGCAATGTCGGCAATATCGAGATCACCGCCTCGAGCCGCACGATCAACCTCTATGAGTTGCAGGCCGACACCGTAACCATCATCGGCAGCAACAACACGATCGTAACAGACGGCACATTCGGTTCAATTGCCATCAACGGCGGCGCGAAAAACAACAAACTGACGCTGAACGGCACGGCAGATTCCTTGCTGGTGGCTGGCGTCGGCACTGCGGTGGACGGCGAAGGCAAGGCCACCACGGTTGATATCCGTGCGGTGAACTGCACGGTGTCCGTCGCAGCGGATTCCATGACGGAAAACATTGATCCGGGTCTTTCCGGTGTGTCGCTTAACATGGGCGTGCCGGATAAGGTCAAGGCGGGCGGCTCGCTGGTGACGCAGGTCACTTTCCAAGGCATAAACGAGTCCAAGATCTGCTCCGCGCAGTGGTATAAAAACGGCAAGCCGATCGAAGGCTATACGAATGATAACTTCCTGCTGACTTCGGACGCGGTTTCCCGCATCACGACCTATTTCACCTTCACCAAGGACATGGAAACCAGCGTGACCATCGGCTTTAAGCTCACTTATGAGAACCCCTCGACCGGCGAGACCGAGGAGAAGTACGTCGAAAAGACCGTACCGATCGAAAACTATTCGGACGAGTGGTATTATCAGCGCGATGTCAACCGCATCCTGAATCTGGTTTCCTCGACCTACCGCGGCAATTACACCACTTCGTATGCTGTCAACAACGACTATGCGACCTATGAAAAAGAGGTCTGGGTGAACGCCAAGGGCTATTCGAGCAAGACGCAGTATCTGGTCTGGATCAACCGTGCATACCAGCATGTCAACGTGTTCCAAGGCTCCAAGGGCAACTGGAAACTGATTAAGTCCTTCCTCGTCGGCACGGGCGCGGCTTCTACACCCACCCCGACCGGCCTGACGACCGTTTCCTACAAGTCCGCAGGCGGCTGGACGACCAGCACCTACACCGTGCGTCCGGTTGTCGGCTTCTACCCCGGCACGGGCTACGCCTTCCACTCGCGTCTGTGCTACCCAGGCACGGATACCGAGTATGACTTCAGCGCGGGCTATCCCGTATCGCACGGCTGTGTGCGCATGTACAAGAATGACATCAAGTGGATTTACAACAACATCCCGGTCGGCACGACGGTTGCCATTTTCTAAAACCAAATGAAAAAGGCTTGGAACTCTGGTTCCAAGCCTTTTCCTATCTATGCCTTTTTACACCGCAGGCTGTCTGCCGGCAACCGACAAATGGAAGAAGGGTGCTCTACCAGCGGTAGAATGCCCTTCCAAAGTGCGTCAGTCAATGCAGATCCGCTTGAACATGCAGAAATGCAGGCCGTTTTCGTCCCGATATTCTCCGCGCTGTTCGAACGCGAATTTGTGATAAAAGCCCTGCGCACGCGCGTTCTCCGACGCGACACGCGCGCATAAGTAATCGCGGCCCAGCATGCGGTACACGCTGATCGCCTGTCCGAGGATTTGGCCGCTCAGGCCGTGACCGCGGTAATCTTTGTCAATGCAGAAGCCACCGACCAGACCCACGCCCGGCTCGTCGTCACACCATGTTTTGAGATAGACAAGCGACACGGGCGTGCCATCCTCCAGACAGCCGAAGCAGCACGAGCGCGGCGACACGCGCTGCGCGCGCGCCACATCCGCAAGCAGTGCCGCGGGGTCCAGTCCCGCATCCGTGCCGTAGGCATTTTTGTGCAGCTCGCGCATGAACGCGACAATCTTGGCCGCGTCCTCCTCGTCCATCGGATCGGCACGGCGAAACCAGATTTGCGGCGTAGTCGGCACACCCTTCTTGTCCGTCCAGCCGATGGAGGCAAAAGTGGAAAGCTCCTGCGGCAGGTGCGACGCATCGTTTTCGTACACGACTTCAATGTGCCCTGATCCGTCAAACTCGAATTTGGCAACGCAGGTGTTGTCGCCCCAGCCGATCTCGACCATCTGTTCGGGTGCGAAGCCGTGCGCGATCGTGAGCGCGCCACGGATGGCTGAGCCGTGCGTCACAACGGCGATTTGCTGCCCGTCGTGCTCTTGCACCAACCGCTTCACACCGTCCAGCATGCGCCGCCCCGCCTGCATGACACTCTCGCCATGCGGTGGCACCGCTTCCCATGGGCGCGCGCGCCAAACGGCGTATTCCTCCGGCCAGATGCGCGGCAGCTCGGCCCACGGGATATCCTCCCAATCGCCCATGTCGATCTCGCGCAGCACGGGGCGGATTTCGACGTTTAAGCCGTGCGGCGCGGCGACCGCCTTAGCGGTCGTGCGTGCGCGGAACAAGTCGGACGCATAGACCGCATCGAGCGGCACATTTTCAAACCGCTTCGCCAGATACGGCAGCTGCTGGTACGCGCGGGGCGTGAGCAGGCTGTCATACTGCCCGTGGCAGCGGCGATAGACGTTGCCCTCGGCCTCGGCGTGGCGAATGAGGTAAACCGTGGTCATGCGTTAGACCTCCACCGCGCCGGACAGCTCGGAAACCGACTTTACGCCGTGCGCGTCCATCCACTCCTCGAGCTCGCGCAGCGCCTTGACCGGCGCCATCGGGTCGGCAAACATGACCGTGCCCATCGCAATCGCGTCCGCGCCTGCGAGCAGCATTTCCACGATATCCTTGCCCGTGCGGATGCCGCCCATGCCAAGAATCGGCACCGAGACTGCTTTTCGCACCTGATAGACCATGCGCACCGCGACCGGGAACACCGCCGGGCCGGACAGGCCGCCCATGATGTTGGACAGAATGGGCTTGCGGGTTTCAATGTTGATGCGCATGCCGAGCAGCGTGTTGATAAGCGACAGCGCATCCGCGCCCGCAGCTTCGGCGGCGCGTGCGATCTCGGTGATATCGGTGACGTTGGGCGACAGCTTGACGATCAGCGGCTTTTTCGCCTTTTTCTTCGCCGCCGACACGACTTCTTCGACCATGTCCGGCCGTGTGCCGAACGCCATGCCGCCGCACTTGACGTTCGGGCAGGAGATGTTCATTTCAATCAGGTCCACATCAGCGTCCGAGATTTTTTCGACCATACCCTCGTATTCCTCGACCGTGTTGCCCGACACGTTTGCAATAATTGCGGTGTCGTACTGCCGCAGGAAGGGAATTTGTTCTTCAATGAAGCGATCGATGCCCGGATTTTGCAGGCCGACGCAGTTTAGAATGCCCGCCGGGGTCTCCGCGATGCGGGGCGCGGGATTGCCGAGCCGCTCGGTCGGAGTCAGGCCCTTGACGCCGATGCCGCCAAGCAGGGACAGGTCAAAAAACTCGCCGTATTCGTGGCCGAAGCCAAACGTGCCGGACGCGGTCGTGATGGGGTTTTTCAGCTCCACGCCGCAGAAGTTCACTCTCAAATCCGCCATTACCACTCGACCTCCTTTGCGTCAAATACCGGTCCATCCTTGCAGACGTGGCCGTATCGGGTTTCGCCGTTTTCGCTCTTGAGCGCGCAGGCGCACACCAGACAGGCACCGATGCCGCAGCCCATGCGCTCCTCCATCGAGACCTGACAGGGCAGGCCCGCCTCGTCCGCAATTGCGGCGATGGCCTTCAGCATCGGCTTCGGGCCGCAAGCAGCCACACCAGTCGCGTCCTGTACCAGCTCTTTCAGCACATCGGTGACAAAGCCGTGGCGCACATACGAGCCATCATCGGTGGTGACAAACGCTTCGCAGACGGCCTTGAAATCCTCCTCGAGGATTACGGCATCCTTGCCCCGGAAGCCGAGAATCGCGCGCGGCTGCGTGCCCTCGCCCGCCGCCTTTTTGACGCACGCGAGCATGGGCGGCACGCCGATGCCGCCGCCGATAAAGATTGGCTTTGCGCCGAGGGCTTTGGTGTCAAACCCGTGGCCGAGCGGCCCGAGCACATCCAGCCCGTCCCCTTCCCTGCGGTCGGCGAGCCACTTCGTGCCCTCGCCCTTGACCTGAAACACGATGCGTAAGTCTCCGTCCTTCCAGTCGCAGATCGAGATCGGACGGCGCAGCAGATTTCCCTCACCGCACGCGATGTGCACAAACTGACCGACCTGCGCCTGTGCGCAGATGGCGGGTGCATGCATGGTGATGGAATATAAGCCTTCGCCCAGCCGCGCACATTCCACGACCCGGCAGATTTCCTGAATCGACATACCTCTTTCCCCTTTCAGTCATTGCTGCTTCTATTGTACAGGAATTTCGCGCAAAAGGAAATAAAAAAAGGACAGGCAAGCCTGTCCTTTTTTGCTATTTTACTTTTGCTTGACTGCGCCGTCCTTGATGATGTCCCAGTTTTTACGCAGGTAATCCCAGCCGGAGTAGATCGTCACCAGTGTGATTACCCAGCCAACCACGGAAACCACGCTGAACATCTGAATGGATTCAGGTAATTGCTGTATATACTGCGGCGGCATGAGCCACATTGGGTCACCCAGCCCGATGCTGGGAAATGCGATGTAATACAGGTAAATCACGATAATGCCGCCGATCTGCACACAGGTCTTGACCTTGCCCGTCCACGTCGCTGCAAGCACGCGGCCTTTATTCGCCGCGACCACACGCAGCGAGGTGATGATCAGCTCGCGCGCGAGGATGACGCACACCATCCAGCCCGCCATTGCGCCCTGCTCGGCAAACAGGATGAGCGCCGAGGACACGAGCAGCTTATCCGCCAGCGGATCGACGAACTTGCCGAAGTCAGTCACCTGATTGTACTTGCGGGCAACATAGCCGTCCAAAAAGTCCGTAAAACTTGCCACGCAAAACAGAACCAGCGCCACGACCGTCGCCGTCGGAAACACAAAGGTCGGAATCATCGTGTGAGCTGTAGTATCTTTATCAAAAATATACATCGACTGAGATGCGAAATACAGGAAAAACGGGATCATCGCAATGCGGGTCAGCGTGATTTTATTGGCTGTTGTCATTTTTCTTCTCCCTTCTGCCGAACGCCGAGCAGGTCGGGCCCAAGGCTTTCGGTAATCAGCACCGGCACAAACTCGCCTTCTGCGAGCGCGTCGTCGCTTTCAAAATACACATGCCCGTCCACCTCGACCGAATCAGCGTAGGTGCGGCCAAACCAGAGCTGCTGCTCGTCGTCCCAGCCTTCGCACAAAACGTCCATCACTTCGCCGTGGCGCGAGGTGTTGTAATCGTCCAGCACGCCGGACTGCAATTCCTCCACAATCAGACGGCGGTTGGCTTTGGTCTCCGCGTCGATCTGGTCGGGCAGCTCGGCGGCTTCCGTCCCCTCTTCGGGCGAAAACTCGAACACACCGACGCGCTCGATCTGCGTCTCCTGTAAGAAGCTGCACAGCTCAGCAAACTCCTCCTCGGTTTCGCCCGGCAGGCCGACAATCAGGCTGGTGCGCAGCACCAGTCCCGGAATGCGCTCGCGTAGCTTGGCAATCAGCGCCGCGAACTCCTCTCCGTCGCCCGGACGGTGCATGGCGCGCAGAATTCGCTTTGACACATGCTGTAACGGAATGTCCAAGTATTTTACGATCTTGGGCTCAGTTGCGATCACGTCGATCAGCTTATCCGTGATCTGGTCGGGGTACAGATAATGCAGGCGCACCCAAGTGAAATCCAGCTCACAAAGCTGCCGCAGCAGTTCGGGAAGCAGACGCTTATGCTCTGGCAGGTCCATACCATACTTGGTGATGTCCTGGGCAATAACGATCAGCTCTTTCACCCCGGCAGCCGACAATTCCCGTGCTTCTTCCAGCAAAGCCGCCATTTCGCGCGAGCGGTACGGCCCGCGCAGCTTGGGGATAATGCAGTAGCCGCAGCGGTTGGAACAGCCTTCCGCGATCTTGAAATACGCGGTGTAGGACGGGGTCAGGCGGCTGCGGTCGCCCTCGAGCGCGGCCGACGCCATGTCCGCCATGTACGCGGCATGATGGCCGCCGATCGCAGCGTTTGCCGCGTCCACAATATTTTCATAACTGCCCGTGCCGCAGATGGCGTCAATTTCCGGCAGCTCCTTCTGCATTTCCTCCGCGTAGCGCTGCACCAGACAGCCGGTGACGACCAGACCTTTCATCTTGCCAGTCTGCTTATACTGCGCAGTCTCGAGAATGGTCTCGATGGCCTCGCTCTTGGCCGCTTCGATGAAGCCGCAAGTGTTGACTACGCCCACGTCGGCCTCGGCCATATCTTCCGTAATCTCCCAGCCCGCCGCGCGCAGCAGGGCCAGCATATGCTCGCTGTCCACCAGATTTTTGGCGCAGCCGAGCGAGATCAATCCGATTTTCGGCATTCGATCTCTCCTCTCCAATATCTCAACTCATTATACAGGATTTGCGCGCGTTTGTCACGCGAGAAGCGCTTCCATCTCGCCGATCAGCTCGTCAAACAATTTGGTTGCGTCCTCGACCGGTGCGGGACTTGCCATATCCACGCCCGCGCCGCGCAGCAGCGTAATCGGGTCGGCCGAGCAGCCGCCCGACAGGAAGCCCAGATAGTCGCGCACCGCCGGTTCGCCCTCACGCAGAATGCGGCGCGACAACGCGATTGCCGCAGCATAACCCGTGGCGTACTGATACACATAATAATCATAATAGAAGTGCGGGATGCGCGCCCACTCGAGCGCGATCTCGTCGTCAACTACCATATCCGGCCCGAAATACTGCACATTCAGATCTTTGTACAGCGCGCACAGCGCTTCGGCAGTCGTGCCCTCGCCGCGCTGGGTTATCTCATTCACTTTCAGCTCGAACTCCGCGAACATGGTCTGGCGGTACAGCGTGCCGCGGAACTGCTCGAGGAAGTGGTTAATCAGATACGCACGCTGCTTTTTGTCGGTCGTGACCGAAAGCAGATACTCCATCAGCAGCGCTTCATTGCAGGTCGAAGCGACCTCTGCGACGAAAATCACATAATCCTGATAAGCGGTCGGCTGATGCTTATTGGACAGATAGGAATGGATTGCGTGGCCCATTTCGTGCACGAGCGTGAACACATCGTCGAGCGTACCCTTGAAATTCAAGAGCACAAAGGGATGCACGCGCGCACCCGCGGAGTACGCGCCCGAGCGCTTACCCTCGTTTTCGTATACGTCGATCCAGCCGTTTGCAAAGCCTTCGCGCAGCAGATTCAGATAGTCCTCACCGAGCGGCGCGAGCGCCTTGAGCGCAATCTCCTTGGCTTCCTCAAAGGTGAATTTCATTTCCACGCCCTCGACGACCGGCACATACAGGTCGTACATGTGCAGCGCATCCACACCGAGCGCACGGCGGCGCAGCGCGACATAACGGTACATCGGCGCAAACGAGCGGTGCACCGCGTCGATCAGGTTGTGATAGATCTGCGGGTCCACCTCGGTGCCGTCGAGCGCGGCGGCAAGCGTCGAGGGGTATTTGCGCGCATTGGCGAAGAACAGCAGCTGCTTCATCTGCGCGGACAGGATGGCCGCCGCCGTGTTACGGAACTGGCCGTAAACCGAATAGAGCGAATCGAACGCGGACTTGCGCAAGGTGCGGTCATAGGACTGCATAAGCGGAATATACGTGCCGTGCGTGACGGGGTGCTTGTTCCCGTCCTTGTCCACCGCATCCGGGAATTTCAGGTCTGCATCATTCAGCATGGAGAACACATCGTCGGGCGCGGCGGCCATCTCGCCCGCAGTCGCGAGCAGCGCCTCTTCCTTGTCCGACAGCACATGCTCGCGGCGGCGGCGCACGCGGTCGATGTTCCGGCGGTACAGCTCCAGCTCAGGCACAGCCTGATAGAAGCCTTCCAGCGTATCGTCCGGGATTGCAAGCAGCTCGGGCGTCTGGAACGCCGCGGCGGACTGCAACTCAACCGCAAGCCGCGTCACCTGGCTGACCATTTCCTGATAGGCCGCAACGCGGGTATCCTCGTCGCTCTTGCGCTGTGCATAGTGCACCAGCGCGTCAAACGCAAGGCTGATCTCATCATCCAGCCGCAAATAGTCCAGCAGCGTTTCGGCGCTCTCGCCCAGCCGGCCGCAAAATGCGCTGACCCGGGGAATAAACTCTTTGGCCGCAGCAAGCGCCGCACGCCAATCGTCGTCGGTTGCGAACAAATCCTCAATCGCCCATTTGTCCTGTGCGGCCACATCCGCGCGGGCGGGAATCTTCATGGTTTCCATGGAAATACTTCCTTTCCGGTATGATTTTTGATCTGCTATTATGATACCCCAACTGCATGATGTATGCAAGCAAAGTGCGGTAAAATCGACGGATTTTCCGAAAAATACAAAAGAAGCGTGCACAGCACGCTTCTTTTTATTCAAACACATCCGGCAGGCTTTGTCCGTATTCCGCCAGCGCGTCGCGGATATCCTGCCACGAAAAGCCGCGCCGCTGCAAAAAGGCAACCGCTTTGTCGATCTCCTTCCGGTCGGACACATCGCCGCGCAGACGCTTATCCAGCAGCGCGACGAGCTGCGCGCGGTCGGGTGAAAAGCCCGTGAGCGCGGCTTCCGCCGTTTCCCGATCCACGCCGCGGCGCGTCAGCTCCTGCCAGATGCGCATTTCGCCGTATCCTTTGCGGGCGCAGCTGCGCACAACGCTTTCCGCATACGCTGCATCATCCAGCAGATGCCGCTCGGTCAGCCACGCAAGCGCGTAATCCGCGGCCTCCTCGTCATGCCCTTTATCCAGCAGCTTATCACGCAAGCCTTTTGCGCTCAGCGCACGATAGGACAGCTGCTTTGCCGCCGCGTCCAGTGCCGCGCGGTATTTATCCTCGCTCATTCTTCGTCGAGGTCGTCAAAATCGTCCGCGTCGATCGAAACCGCCTTGGACGAGCTGGTCTTGGGGGCAGCAGGCTTGGCCGCCGGAGCGGCAGCAGGGGTACCCGGCTTGGTTTTCATCGCCTGATGGGCGGTGCGGCGCTCTTCCTCCACCTTTTCCATGATCTGCTTCTGCACATCGTCCGCAATGTCCGGATGGTCCTTGAAATACTGCTTGGCAGCATCACGGCCCTGTCCCAGACGGGTCTCACCCATTGAGAACCACGCGCCCGACTTGTTGACAATGCCGTACTTAACGCCCAGATCGACCAGCTCACTGGTGCGTGAGATACCCTCGCCATACATGATATCGAACTCAGCTTCCTTGAACGGCGGAGCGATCTTATTCTTGACGACCTTAACGCGCGTTTGGCTGCCGATCATCTCTGTGCCGTTCTTGAGGTGCTCCATGCGGCGCACATCCAGACGCACGGAAGCATAGAACTTGAGCGCACGGCCGCCGGTCGTTACCTCCGGGCTGCCATAGATCACGCCGACCTTTTCACGCAGCTGATTGATGAAAATAGCGACGCAGTTGGATTTGGAGATCGAGCCGGCCAGCTTGCGCATCGCCTGACTCATCATGCGGGCATGAAGGCCGACAAACGAATCACCCATTTCGCCCTCGATTTCGGCGCGCGGGGTGAGTGCAGCAACCGAGTCAATAACCACAATATCAATTGCGCCTGAACGCACGAGCGCTTCCGCGATATCGAGACCCTGCTCGCCGGTATCCGGCTGAGAGACCAGCAGACTGTCAATATCCACGCCGAGCGCCTGCGCATACACCGGATCGAGCGCGTGCTCCGCGTCGATGAATGCGGCGGTGCCGCCCATCTTCTGCGCCTCGGCTACGCAGTGCAGCGCAACCGTGGTCTTACCGGAGGATTCCGGCCCGTAGATCTCCACGATACGGCCGCGCGGCAGGCCGCCGATGCCCAGCGCGAGATCCAGTCCAATCGAACCGGTGGGGATGTGATCGATGTTCATGCCGGCGTTTTCGCCCAGACGCATGACAGAGCCCTTGCCGAACTGCTTTTCGATCTGTCCGAGCGCGGCCTCGAGTGCCTTCTTTTTATCGGCCGCAGGCGCGACCGGTTCCAACTGTTTCTTGGTAGCCATGAAAAGCCTCCTGCACGTTTCAAAAATTCCTGCTCCTATTATAGCAGTGTCAAAAACCAAAAGCAAGAAAAATCGAAAATTTGTTCGTTTTATTTTTGCATCAAAAATGCCCACCAAGATGATGGGCATAGCATCCGCTTATTCCAGCGGATCATGAATTTCCGTATTGTAGCCGTAAACGATGCGCGGCACACCGGCCAGATCTTCGGTGATGCCGATGCCGCCGAAACGGTTTTTCTCTAAAATGGCCGCAACGTCGGTCGCCTGCTGCCAGCCGCACTCAAACAGGATGATTCCGCCGGTCACCAGCAGCGAGCCCCATTTGGAGCAGATCGAGCGATAAAAATCCAGCCCATCCACACCGCCGTACAGCGCTTCATGCGGCTCATAGTCATAAACGCTTTTGTCCAGCTGGTGCATTTCCGAACGGGTCACATAAGGCGGGTTAGAGACGATAATATCAAACTGGCCCATATTCCCCGGCGGACGAAAACGCACATCCGCATTGACCGCCACAAACCGGCTCTGCACCCCCAGCCGCCGCGCGTTTTCGCGCGTGACACGCAGCGCGCCCTCGGAATTATCCACAGCGGCAACGTGCGCATCTTTTACCATATGCGCCGCCGCGATGCCGATGCAGCCCGAACCACAGCACAGGTCGAGAATGCGGGGCGATACCTTTTTCTTCGCCTGCTCGACCACCAGTTCACACAGCGGCTCGGTGTCCGCGCGCGGGATGAGCACATTTTTATCCACCTGAAAGGTCAGGCCGTAAAAATCCCACTCCCCGAGGATATACGCCAGCGGTTCGCCGTCCAGACATTTATCACAGAGCAAATTCGCGTAATCGACGGTCGCATCGTCCAGATAGAGATGGCCCCAGTCACCCGTTTTGTTTTTATCGGCCTTGCAGGCATACGCGGTCAGCTCGCGCGCGGCCAGCGACGGCTGCGGCTCGTTCGCTTCCTTGAAGCGGTGGAACAGCTCCATATACACATCGTTAATCGTCTTGGTCAATCCAGTTCACCTCTTTTTATGAAATGAGCACGCAGGATAATCGCACCCCTCCCCTCTGGGGTGGCAACTGTGTAGGTTGTTCTGATCCTGCGAAATGGGCGGCAGATACAAACAGGAACTCTGCTTTGCACGCGCAGCGTGCCATTGGGAAAAAGGGGTGATTCACAAGAGGGGAGAAACCCTTGGTGTCTCCCCTCTTCGCGAGCCGCAGCGAGTGTGCATGCGAGCAACCGCCGCATAGCGGCGGCTCTTAGCGAGTCGTAGTGTGCCTGCGGCGCATAGCCGCATTATTTTCACTGTTTGGATAAAGGCGTTTTTACCAGTTATCCGAACCGTCGTCCGGGATGACCGCCTTCATGCCGGTGATTGCAACTTCAATCATGGAATCGTCCGGCTCGAACACGGTCAGATGCTGAATCATCAGACCCGGCCAGCGCAGCGCGCGGGACACGATGCTTTCCGACCGCCCCGCGTAGCGGTTGAACTCGTAGCTGATGCCAACGACCAGCGGCAGCAGAATCAGATGCGCCAACATGCGCAAAAACGGATTGGTGATATCAATGATAGAAAAGACAATGGACGAAACGATGGTCGCAATGATAATCAGCACAAACATAAAGCTGGTGCCGCAGCGGGGGTGGTACTTCTGCTGGCGGCGCACATTTTCCACCGTCAGCTCCTCCCCTGCCTCATAGCAGAAAATCGTCTTATGCTCTGCGCCGTGATATTCAAAGGTGCGGCGGATGTCCTTCATATGCGACACCGACCACATGAAGATCAGGAAAATGATAACGCGCACAATGCCCTCCAGCACATTGCGGGCGAGCACGCCCCAACTCTCCGGCACGAAGCCGCCGAGAAAGCTCGGCAGCAACAGAAACAGTGCGACCGGCAGCGCAATACCGATAACGGTCGAGATACCGAGGATGAATTTATCCAGCCCCTCCGAGCCGAACTTGTTTTCCACCCACAGCTCAAACTTGGAGGGCGGCACATCGGCTTCCTCATCCTCAAAAAAGGACGCCGAATAGTTGATGGCCTGAATGCCATCCTTCATGGCCATGAACAGGCCGTAAGCGCCGCGAAAGACCGGCTTTTTCCACAGGGCGGACGGCTGATGCGCGTCCTCTTCCTTGACGACCAGCTCGCCGCCGGCCTTGCGCACGACCGTACAGGTCTTTTTCGGGCCTTTCATCACAATGCCCTCAATGATGGCCTGTCCGCCGATGGTGGTTTTCTTTTGCGTTGTCATGGGTTATCTCCTTCGGGGGTGTAGGGATTGTCCGGCACTTTCGGGATCGCGCCCGTGATGCCGAGCGCCTCTTCGGCCTCGGCGGCGGGCAGCGTGACGGTCACAGTCGTGCCCGCGCCCAGCGTGGACGCGATATCCAATGTGCCGCCGTGCAGCGACACAATTTCATCGGTCACGGCAAGGCCAATGCCGCTGCCGCGCTGCTTGGACGACCCCTTGTAAAATTTCTCTTTCACGAACGGCAGCTCGGCTTCGGGAATACCCTGGCCATAGTCGCGCACAATGGCAACCACTTTGCCGCCGTCGCGCCGCAGGGTGATATCGATTTTTTTGCCGTCGCCGCCATACTTCGCGGCATTATCCAAAATGTTGAGAAACACCTGCTTCATGCGGTGACGGTCGCCGTTGATGTAATAGTTAGCGTCCACATCCTCGTCATAGTTCAGCTTGATGCCGCTCTTGTGCAGCAGATTTTCATACATGTAAACCGCTTCGTACAGCTCAATCGACAGGTCGAACAGCTCCACCTCGAGCTTCATGCGGCCAGACTCAATGCGCGCAAAGTCCAGCAGTTCTTCGACCATGCGGGTCAGGCGGTTGGACTCCTTCTGGATAATGGTCAGGCCCTGCATGACCTCTTCCGGGTCCTCGCCGCCGCCAGCCAGCAGCGTTTCGCTCCAGCCGCCAATCGCGGTCAAGGGCGTGCGCAGCTCATGTGACACCGAGGAAATAAAATCGTTCTTCATGCGCTCGGCGCGGCTGATCTCGTCCGACATATAGTTGATGGTATCGCACAGCTCACCGATCTCATCATCATAGGTTTTTTGCAGGCGCACGCCGTAGCGCCCCGCCGCGATTTCCTTGGCAATGGTATTGATCTTGAGCACGGGATCGACGATCGACTTGACAAAATAGCTGTTGGACGCAACCACCAACACCAGAAACACAAAGCAGGCCAGCAGCGCGATACCGATAATGATCCAGATCTGCCGCTCGACGATGCGCAGCGAGGTGATAAACCGCACCCCGCCGATCAGGTCGCCGCGCGCGGACAGCAGCGGCGTGGTCACGCTCATCACCCGTTCGCCCGAAAGCGGATCGCGGCCGGTGAACACCGCCGTCTTTTGTGTGGCAAGCGCCTGTGTGGCGTCCTCGGTCGAGGCCATGCCGCCGCCGGACAGGCCGGATGTGGAAAGCAGAATGCGGCCGGTCGAGTCAAGAAACTGCTCCTCCAGCTTGTCCTGCTCCTGAAAGGTCGTCACGGTCGATTCCGCCTGCGTATAAAACTGGTCGTAGGTTTCGGTGAAATACTTGCGGAAGGTATCCGCTGCGGTCGTGGCGCGGGACACCAGATTGTCGCGCACGGTCGCATAATAATAGCCCGATATGCCAACCGAGATCAGGATCATCACGACCGCAAGGATGACCAGCACGAACGAAAGCGAGTTCATCATCCAGCGGCCCTTGATGCCGCCCGGAGAATGCAGCACCTTGGGCACGGCCGGCTGCGGCGGCACTTCAGGCTTTTTCTTTTGTTTGTGATAATTCATAACAGGGGGCCTTTCTGCAAAATGCCGGTTTTCAGGCGGCAAAACGCCGCGGGAAGGCCAAATCAGCCTTCCCACATATAACCATAGCCGCGCACAGTGACGATATGCGTCGGCTCGGCCGGATCGTCCTCAATTTTGATGCGCAGACGGCGGATATTGACATCCACGATCTTGAGCTCGCCCACATAGTGATGGCCCCACACCATCTCAAGCAGCTCGTCGCGCGAAAGCGCCTTGCCGATATTCTCCATAAACGCCTTGAGCAGGCCGTATTCGATCTGCGTCAGCTCAATCTTGATGCCATTCTTGAGCACCTCGCGCGCGCGCAGGTTGAGCTTGAACGGGCCGGACTTGATAACGTCCTCTTCCGAAAACGGCGAACCGGACACGCGGCGATACAGCGCGTCCACACGCGCGGCCAGTTCGATCACCGAAAACGGCTTGGTCACATAATCGTCCGCACCGTTCATCAGACCGGTGACCTTATCGGCCTCCTGCGTGCGGGCGGTCAGCATAATAACGCCTGCGGCATAGCCTGCGGCGCGCATCGCGCGGCAGACCTCATAGCCGTCAATGCCGGGCAGCATTACGTCCAGCACCGCAACTGCGATATCCTGATTGGCATGGTATTTTTCCAGCGCCTGCTCGCCGGTTTCCGCTTCTATCACTTCGTAACCGCTGCGCTTGAGGTTGAGCACCAAAAACGAGCGGATATTTTCTTCATCTTCCAATACCAGTATCTTACGCTTCATGGATAGTCCTCCTTTTATTCCAAACCATCAGTTGTTCCAATCCTGTTTGACAAGCGAGAAACGATTTTTCAGTTCCTCCGCACTGATTTGCAGTGAGCTTTGCTCCGCTTCATCCGTGATGCGCGCGAAATACACTGCCTGCGCTGTCTCGCCAAGCTGCAGCAGATCAGTGCGGCCGGCATAGTAATCCCGGCTGGAACCGGTGGCGCAGTAAATAGTAAACAGCGGAATCTGTCCGCCCCTGCCAACATATTCCGAAAATGTGACGGCACTGATGCCGCTGTCGGCCGTTTTGGTCGCTGTGATACGGTCATGCCAGGTGGGGGCAATCACCAGACTCCACGCATCCGAAATATTCTGATAAGTCGTCATCACCAAAACAGGCGGCTCGTCCACACTATATGCATACCAGTCCAGCATGAACACCGCGTCGGACGCAGCCGCGTCCGTATAGCCCGCCATCAGCACTGCACGCGGCAGCTCGGTCACGCCGTCGCTGTTCACATCGGACGCATAGACCGACACCGGCCGATAGGTGCTGCGGGTAATCGAATCCTCGCCGTCCAGCGCCAGATTGAGCAGCGTCCGGTCGGCATATACAAAAATATCCGTTGTCAAACCGACGCCGCTTGCCATCTTTTCTTCGGCAAACACCGCCGTATAATCCCCCCGCACATGGCCGGTCCGCATACGCTCCACGGAAACCGTTTCCGCGCTGGTGGACGCTTCACCGACCATCGACAGACTGCCGCCGCTGTACTGGTACAGCCGCGCCACGCGCTTGCCATCGGGCGCAGTGGTCAGCAGCAGCAGATCCTTTGCGCCGTCGCCGTCCATATCGGTCAGCTCCATGGCGGAATACTCCGTCTCCAGCAGCACGCTCGGCGCGCAGTCGCTGCCAAAATCGCACATGGTCAGCGCGCCTGTTCCGTCCGCGGAAAGCCGCCATGTGATCACCATACCACGGCGACCGTCCGGCGTGATGACCGGATAATCCACCGCCTGGATGGCTGTGCCCGTGCCCTCGATCGAGCCGGTACAGACATAGCGTTCATCCTGTTTACGATAGACATATACCTTGAAATCATTGCTGGTTGCCGAGGACGAACCACGGAAGAAGGTGATGGCCTCCTCCACACCGTCGTTATCCAGATCGATCAGCTGGATGGAAGAGCGGTTTTCCCCTTCCACCGGCGCAGTATAGGAGATGCCGGAGGCGATCAGTTCCTCCAGCTCTGCCTGCAAGGTTTGATAATTTGTAGACGGTTTGGGCGCGGCAAGAAGGTCGTCACCCGACGGAAACGTACAGCCGCTGAGCACCAGCAAAGACAGCAGTACGGTAAGCATGCGAATCGGTTTCATCGATTTCTCCCATTCATAATACTGCAACAGATATACAAATTCAGTATAGCACAAATCGCCTTGCTTTGGTACTGGAAATTGTATAATTTTTATCCGTATCGCTCGGCTTTTCTATGTCAGAATGCTATGTTCGCCGTCTGCCTCTTCCTTTGATTTTGATTGACAAAACCGGGTAAAATGGGTATACTGAGTTTATATGCTTTCGCGCTTTTATGCGGGTATGGCGGAATTGGCAGACGTGCAGGATTTAGGTTCCTGTGCCGCAAGGCGTGTGGGTTCGACCCCCACTACCCGTACCAGTACAGCAAAATGCGGACAGCTTTACGATAAGCTGTCCGCATTTTTTCCCTTTATGTGCTATTTCAAACTTTCACTTTGCGTCATTGAAAAAGGACGGCATCAGCCGTCCTTTTTTTGCGCTGCAATTTCCCATAGATACAGGCCCGCAACCGTTGCATATGGCGAATACCGCGCGCGGTATTGCTCAAACTGCGCGCGCGTCAGTTCGTCCAGCCCGTACAGGCGGCACATGCCCTTGCGGATGCCGAAATCATCAAACGCCAGCACATCCGGACGCTCCAGCGAGAAAATCAGCAGCATTTCCGCTGTCCATCGGCCAACGCCGGGCAGCGCGGTCAGTGTCTTGATGACCTCCACATCCGATTTGTCCACAAGGCTGTGGATAGGAAGCGTTCCGTCCTGCACAGCACGCGCGGCTGCGAGCATATATCCTGCCTTACGTCCGGACAGGCCGCAGCCGCGCAAGCCGTCCTCTCCGGCAGCCAGCACAGTTTCCGGTGTCACTTCTCCCAGCCGGTCACACAGCCGCGTCCACACGGTCGCAAGCGCCTTGCCCGATATCTGCTGTCCGGCGATCGAATTGACCAAAGCTGTAAACAGGTTGGGGATAACTCCACGTTCGATCGGTCCGATGCGCCGAATGGCTTCACCCAGAACGGGATCACGGGCGGTCAGATAATCGGTTTCAGTTTGTCCGTATGCAAATATTTTGTGCTCCATCGCAAACTCCCTATGACGAAGGGCGGGGTTTTCCCCCGCCCTTTTGTGTTATGCGTTTTTCTTTGCCTGTGCCTTCTGCTCGAAGCGCTCCTTGACCACGATGGCGCGCTGATGCGTGCCTTCGCCAATCAGGCCGGCTTCGTCATAGGCTGCGACCTTGAAGGTCAGCATTTTGCCGTTCGGCGCAATCTCAGTGAGCTCGGTCTCGACGCGCACTTCCATACCCTCGGGCGTGGCGGCGACATGGCTGACATTCACCAGTGTGCCGACCGTAGTCTTGCCCTCTTCCAGATAGGGTGCAACGCTGCCCGCCGCGGTGTTTTCAATCGCTGCGATCATCATAGGGGTGGCGAATACCGCCACTAGACCGCTGCCAACATTACATGCGAGCTTATCGTTCGTCACGACGAACTTCTGCTCGCCCTTGATTCCAACTTCCATATTTTTACTCTCCCTTTTTGCGGATCTCGGTCATTCCGCCCATATACGGCTGGAGCACCTTCGGGATGGCAACCGAGCCGTCCGCACGCAGGTTGTTTTCCAGGAACGCGATCAGCATACGCGGCGGCGCAACAACCGTGTTATTCAGAGTATGTGCAAAGTACAGCTCCTTGGAGTCCTTGCCGCGCACGCGGATGCCCAGACGGCGCGCCTGTGCGTCGCCCAGGTTGGAGCAGGAGCCAACCTCAAAATACTTCTTCTGGCGCGGCGACCATGCCTCTACGTCGCAGGACTTGACCTTCAGGTCAGCCAGATCGCCCGAGCAGCACTCCAGCGTGCGCACTGGGATATCCAGCGTGCGGAAGAAGTCAACCGTGTTCTGCCAGAGCTTGTCGTACCACATCGGGGACTCTTCCGGCTTGCAGACAACGACCATTTCCTGCTTCTCGAACTGGTGGATGCGGTACACGCCGCGCTCTTCGATGCCGTGCGCGCCGACTTCCTTACGGAAGCAAGGCGAATAGCTGGTCAGTGTCTGCGGCAGGGTGGATTCATCGTTGATGGTGTCGATAAACTTGCCGATCATCGAGTGCTCGGAGGTACCGATCAGGTACAGGTCCTCGCCCTCGATCTTGTACATCATGTTCTCCATTTCCTTGAAGGACATAACACCCTTTACCACGTCACCGTGAATCATAAACGGCGGGATATAGTAGGTGAAGCCGCGATCGATCATGAAGTCACGCGCGTAGGACAGGATAGACGAGTGCAGGCGGGCAATATCTCCCTTGAGGTAGTAGAAGCCGTTGCCCGAGGTGCGGCGCGCCGCATCCAGATCAATACCGTCGAACGACTCCATGATATCCACATGGTACGGGATCTCGTAATCCGGCACAAACGGGTCGCCGAACTTCTCGATCTCAACGTTTTCGGAATCGTCCTTGCCGATCGGAACCGACGGGTCGATGATGTTTGGAATGACCATCATGCGGTTCTTGACTTCTTCGGCAAAGGTCTTTTCATCCTCTTCGAGCTTTTCCATCTCGTCAGCCATTGCCTTAACTTCGGCCTTGACCTTCTCAGCCTCGTCCTTCTGGCCCTTGGCCATCAGACCGCCGATTTCCTTGGACTTCTTGTTGCGCTGTGCACGCAGCTCGTCACAGCGGGTTTTGGCTGCGCGGAACTTCGCGTCATACTCGATGACCTCATCCACGAGCGGCAGCTTTTCGCCCTGGAACTTCTTCTTGATGTTTTCCTTGACTGCGTCCGGGTTCTGACGGACAAATTTGATATCCAGCATGGTTTTCTTCTCCTTCTATTCCTTTAATTTTTATTCTTCCTTATTATCCTGACTGTCCATCTGCTTTTGGACAGCCTCGAACAGCTTGTTGATATCCGAATCGAAGCTGTCCTCGGTGTTGCCCAGCAAACGATCTTCGCTGTACTTCTGCACCAGCGCATCGTATTCCTGCTTGGCCTCATTTTGATTGTCAGCCAACAGCTGCGCATTGATGCGGGCAAGAGAAGCATATACCTCTCGTTCCTCCATGCGCTGCTCGGTGGCGCCTACGACATCGGTTTTCGCCAGTTCCATGTCAAGCAATTCGCGCACCTTATCCAGCGCTGCGCTTTGGACATCATACTGTGCCTGCAAATCTTCCATTTTTTGGGTTGCTCCCTGCGCGACCGTTTGCTGCTCGTTGAGCTGATTGGTCAGGGTATCGAGCTGTCGGTCGGCGCGCGCCTGCGCAACATAACTGATCAAAATCAGCGCAATCGCCACAGAAAACAGGCCGACGATATAAAAGGTTAGCGTTGTGCGGCTGAGCTTTTTCTCGGGTTTCACCTGCTCAGGCTTTTTCTTTTCGTCCATAGCAGTTCCTCCTTATACGCGCAAACCGCGCAGCGCTTCGATCAGACGTTCCAGATCATCCGCGCCGTAGTATTCCAGCGACAGCGTGCCGCTGTTTTTGCCTTGCTCGATGCTGATTTTGCGACCGAGCACGCTTTCCAGTTCCTTTTCAACCTCCGAGACATAGTCAACGGAAAAGCCCTCGGGCTGCGGCTTGGGCGCCGGTTTTTTATTCATGCGCTTGGCAAGCGCTTCGGCCTGCCGTACGCTCATACCGACCATCTGTTTTGCCGCATCGACGCGCCTGTCCTCTTCTGCTACCGCCAGCACGGCACGAGCGTGACCGCCGGACAGCTTTCCTTCGGAGACCATGGTACGTACTTCATCAGGCAGCGCGAGCAAACGCAGTGCGTTGGCTACTGCCGGACGGGATTTGACGACGCGATGCGCGACTTCCTCCTGTGTCATGCCGAACTGCCGCATCAGCAGGTCGTATCCCTCTGCTTCTTCAATGGGGTTCAGATCCTGACGCTGCAAATTCTCGATCAGCGCCAGCTCCATCACTTCGCTTTCGTGCGCTTCGAGCACCATTGCGGGAATTTCTTTCAGTCCTGCTAGACGCGCGGCGCGCCATCGGCGCTCACCTGCGATAATCTGATAATAGCCATCCTTACCGCCCGGCCGCACGGTGATCGGTGTGATGACACCATGCAGTCGAATGCTCTCGGCCAACTCTTCCAGCGCCTGTTGATCGAACTTTTTACGCGGCTGGTTGGGGTTCGGCTCGATCTTGGACAACGCAATCTGTGATATACTGTCGGTCGCGCCGGCAGCGCTCAGATCGGTTGCATCCGCGCCGAACAGGTTGGACAGGCCGCCGCCCAATCCTTTTTTGGTTGACGCCATGCTCAGCCTCTCCCCTTCCTTTCTGTCTTCTTCAGTATTTCATCCGCAAGGGATAAGTATGCCTCTGCACCGCGGCACATTCGGTCGTAATCCGTAATCGGCTTGCCGTGACTGGGTGCTTCGCTCAGGCGCACGTTGCGCGGCACAACCGACGAAAACACCTGGCCCGGGAAGTGCTTTTTGACTTCCTCGACCACCTGAATGGACAGGTTGGTGCGTCCGTCAAACATGGTCAGCAGCACGCCTTCCAGGTCGAGCGACGGATTCATCGATTTCTTGACCATACGAACTGTCGTCATCAGCTGGCTTAGGCCCTCCAGCGCATAATATTCGCACTGAAGCGGCACCAAGAAACTGTCCGCTGCACACAGACAATTGAGCGTCAGCAGACCGAGCGACGGCGGACAATCGATAAAAATGTAATCATAGTCGTCACGAACGCGGTCCAGCACGCTTTTGAGCCGATTTTCCCGGTTTTCCATTGCGATCAAATCCAGCTCCGCGCCCGCCAGATTGACATTGGCGCCGATCAAATCCACCCATTTTGTGGATACAATCGCGCTTTTTACATCCGGTTCGTCTGCCACAATCAGATCATAGACCGAGGTTTCGAGCGAACGGGGGTCTACGCCGAAGCCTGAGGTCGCGTTGCCCTGCGGATCGAAGTCGCACAGCAGCATGCGCTTGCCGCGCTCATACAGCGCAGCCGCCAGATTGATGGCCGTGGTGGTTTTCCCTACGCCGCCTTTTTGATTGGCGAACGCGATAATTTTCCCCATATCTGGTTCCCTCTTATCTTTGGTAATTTTCCTACGGGTTTCATTATATCACACCCTTGTTGGAATGCAAAGTAAATCCCTCAAATTTTCTCATATGTTTCACGTGAAACACAAAAAAAAGAGAGCTGCCGTTTGGCAGCTCTCTCTTCAGAGGTCAAATGTTTCACGTGAAACAAGACCATCTATATAAAAGGATGATATGTTAAGCCCGCGCATGCGGAATGCTGATGGTCAGGGTCAAACCGTCATCGTCCTCGGTCTGATCCACCGTTGCACCGATGCCTGCATCCACCATCACACCAACCGCACGGTTGAGTGTATTGAGGAAAAAGCGAACGTCCTTAATCAGACGCACCACCTTGCGCTCCCCTCCGACCACAGGTGGGTTATCCTTCTCCTTAAGCAAAGCGTCTATGTACTGCTCCGATCGACTGACGTTCAGATCATGCTCAATGATGTACTTGGTTGCGTTGATGCGATCGGTTTCATCCTCAAGCCGAAGCAAACAACGCGCATGACGCTCGGTCAAATTCGCACTGCGAATGAGTTCCATATTTTGCTGCGACAATCGCAGCAGCCGTAACTTGTTGGCGACTGCCGACTGCGTCTTGCCAACCTTGCGCGCAGCTTCCTCCTGCGTTAAACCATACTGATCGATCAGTCGCTTAAAGCCCTCGGCTTCTTCAAAAAAATCCAGATCACGGCGCTGTAAATTCTCTACTAACGCAATCGCAGAAGAATCCTCATTGTCCGCCGCAATCACCAGACATGGCACATCATTCAATCCTGCTACACGCGCCGCGCGAAGCCGCCGCTCCCCCGCCACAAGCTCATAGCCGCCGCCCGGCGCGCGGCGAACTGTCAATGGATTGAGTACACCGTATTGCCGAATGCTTTCCGCCAGCTGCGCAATGGCCTCTGGGTCAAAATATTTGCGCGGCTGATTGGGATTGCGCACAATATCGCTCACCCGCACCCGCCGCAACGTCCGGTCTTCTTTTCCTGTCACCAATGTTAAAACCGACATCATGTCATCTCCTCCTTGTGCTGTTGACCGGCAAAAACACCACGCCGGTTTGTCCTTCGGTAATAGATTACCATATTATTACATTTTGGCAAGCAAAATCGACCGCAAAACCTGCCTGTTTCGACAGGGATTTGTCATTTTCTCCCAGATATCACACATTTCCATGCATTTTCGGACAAAAAATAACCCTCTGTAATTTCCATACAGAGGGTAAACAAATTGTAATGTTTTCCGATCAAAGCGGATCGGTCTGGATTTTTTTGAACCGGCGCGGATATTTGTCCGGCGTGGCGTCAGTTTTTTTCAGACGTACCAGCACACGCTCCACCCCGTTGTGCGGGACAGTATAGTGCAGCAGTTCAGATGCGGGCGCACCCAGCACCGCAAAAGCATGAGAGGCGGAACCAACCTCGTCCATACAGTCCGCTGCTTTCATCGCATAGAACGCACCGCCCACCTTGACCATCGGCAGCGCCAATTCGCACAGCACACGCAGATCGGCCACCGCACGCGACACCGCGAGATCAAATGACGCGCGATGCAGCAGCGCAAATTCCTCCGCACGCGCATGAACCGGCATGACGTTATCCAGTCCGAGCGCATCCACGACCTCACTCAAAAAGTCGATGCGTTTGCGCTGCGCATCCAGCAGCGTAAACTGCGCGTTCGGGCACAGGATAGCAAGCGGCAAACCCGGAAAGCCCGCACCCGTGCCCACATCCAGCACGGTCTGTCCTTCCTTTATATAAGGAGCAAGCGAAGCACAGTCGAGAAAATGCCTCGTGACCACCTCACACGGGTCGGTCACAGCGGTCAGGTTCATCACCTTATTCTTTTCCAGCAGCAGATCGGAGAAACGCAATAATTTGTCCACAGCTTGTGGAGAAACTTCCGGGATAAACTGCTGCAAACCAGAGACCAAAAGCTCGTATGCCGTCATGCCTTGCCCTCCTTCCAGCGCGTTTCAATATAAATCATCAGCGCAGTAATATCCGCAGGCGAAACGCCCGAAATGCGCGCAGCCTGACCAAAGTTGAGCGGACGCACCTCATTGAGCTTTTGCCGCGCTTCCAAACGCAGCGACTCAACCTGTTCATAATCCAGATCGACGGGCAGCGCTCGGGACTGCAATTTGCGATACTGCTCGACATCCTTCTGCTGGCGGTCGATATAGCCCGCGTACTTAACGCGGATCTCGACCTGCTCCCGGATGACCGCGGGAAGCGCAGGACGCTCCGGGTCAAAGCGCGCCAGGTCGGCATAGCTCAGCTCCGGCCGACGCAGCAAGTCGATCAGCTTGCAACCCGCCTTGACCGGCGAGCTGTTCTTGCCAGCAAGGAAACCGTTGAGCGCATCCGACGGCGCGATACCGACTGCCGAGATGCGGTCGATTTCCTGCTGTACCGCCTGATATTTCTGTTGCACCTTTTCCCCGCGCTCAGGCGGGTTAAGGCCAATGCGCACGCCGATCGGCACGAGACGTTCGTCCGCGTTATCCTGCCGCAGCAGCAGACGGTATTCCGAACGGGAGGTCATCATGCGATAAGGCTCGTTCGTGCCGCGCGTCACCAGATCGTCGATCAGCGTACCGATATAGCCATCCGCACGGTCAAGAATAAGGGGCTCCTCCCCCTTGAGAGCAAGTGCCGCATTCACGCCCGCGACCAGTCCCTGCGCGGCGGCTTCTTCATAACCCGACGAACCGCAGAACTGGCCCGCGCCGTACAGGCCCTTGACCTTTTTAGTCTCGAGTGTCGGACGAAGCTCAAGCGGATCAATACAGTCGTATTCGATCGCATAAGCCGGGCGCATGATCTCCGCGTGCTCCAGACCCTTGACCGTATGCAGCATATCACGCTGCACATCAAACGGCATGGAGGATGAAAAGCCTTGCACATAGATTTCCTCGGTATCCAGTCCCATCGGCTCTAAAAAGAGCTGATGGCGCGGCTTATCCGCAAAACGCACCACCTTATCCTCGATCGACGGGCAATAGCGCGGGCCGACGCCTTCGATCTGTCCGCCATACAGCGGTGAACGATCAAGATTGGCGCGAATCAGTTCATGCGTGCGGTCAGTGGTATAGGTGAGGTAGCAGACCGCACGGTTTTCCGGCGGTTGATCCGTCTCGAACGAGAACGGGATGATCTCCTGCTCCCCTTCCTGTAATTCCAGACCGGTAAAGTCGATCGACCGGCGATGGATACGCGGCGGTGTACCGGTTTTGAAACGCTGCAACCGCAGACCCAGCGCACGCAGCGAATCGGTCAGCGGCTTTGCCGCCGCCATACCGTCCGGCCCGCTCTCGCGCTTATATTCTCCAATGATGATGCGCCCGCCGAGAAATGTGCCGGATGCAATGATAACCGCCTTTGCCGGATGGCGTGCGCCGATGGCAGTCACGACAGCGGACACCGCGCCGTTTTCGGTTTTCACCGAAACGACTTCATCCTGCATCAGCTGCAAGCCCTCCTGCTGCTCGAGCGCATGCTTCATATACGTGCGGTATTTGACGCGGTCAGCCTGCGCACGCAGCGAATGCACTGCCGGACCTTTGCCTCGATTGAGCATGCGATACTGAATGCAGGCCGCATCCGCTGCGCGGGCCATCTCACCGCCCAGCGCGTCGATCTCACGCACTAAATGGCCTTTGGCCGTGCCGCCGATGGCCGGATTGCACGGCATATTGCCGACGGCATCCAGATTGATCGTAAAACACGCTGTTTTCATGCCGAGACGCGCCGCGGCAAGCGCCGCTTCGATGCCCGCATGTCCCGCACCGACAACAATGACATCAAATGCTTCGGCTGGAAAAACCGTCATGAATCCTCCTCCTTTTTGTTGCGCCACAGAGTTCCGCAGGCTGGAGTTCTTGACATACCAACCTTTGTGCACAGCTGTTGATAACTCTGTGTAAACTTTGGATAACTTGCACTTTTGGGCAAAAAATTGATTACAAATAATAAATATTAAAAATAGATATTACATATAGTATTCAAATCTTTCCACAGAAAAGGGCCGCTGCGCGCGGCAGGCGGCCCTTCACATTGTGGCAAACATATTTACTTTCCCACGCAGAAATCGCTGAAGATTCGGGAGACAACCGCTTCGGTCACGGTCTCACCGGTGATCTCGCCAAGGGCGGCAATCGCGCCTTCGGCATCCATCACGACCGCGTCCGGTGTCATGCCGGACTGCGCAGCGTACAGCGCCGCTTCGCAGCGCTCCGCCGCACGAGCCAGAGCGGCAGCCTGACGGGCATTGGTAATCAGCGCACCGTCAAATGCACCGTCGCCCAAGCCAATCGTGCGCGGAATAAGCGAAAGCAGCTTATCCATGCCTTCGCCGGTCTTGGCGGACAGCGGAACAATATGCAGAAAATGCTTTTTAAGCAGCTTTTCATCCAGCTGCTGCGGCAGATCAACCTTGTTGACCACGGCAATTGCACGGTGGCCCGCTGCACGGGCAAGCACCAGCATATCCTCGTCCCCGATCGGCTGCGAGCCGTCAAACACCGCAAGGATCAGCGCGGAAGCGGAAGCCTCCGCCATCGCGCGGTCGATGCCCGCCTGTTCAATCGGGTCTGTTGTATCACGCAGACCTGCCGTATCGGTCACACGCAGCAAAAGCTGGCCGACCTTGACATTTTCCTCGATCAGATCACGGGTCGTGCCCGGGATATCGGTGACGATGGCGCGTTCGCGGCCGAGCAGCGTATTGAGCAGCGTGCTCTTGCCCGCATTCGGACGGCCAAGAATAACACACGGTACACCTTCGCGCAGGATGCGGCCGCGCTCATAGCTTTCGGCCATCGCATATAAACGGCTGGTTGTGCGGTGCAGCAGCGCGGCTGCGTCATCAAACAGAATGGGATCAATGTCCTCATCCGGAAAGTCCACGACCGCGTGGAAATGCGCCACCATGCCGATCAAATCCTCGCGTATCTGCTGCACGGGAGAACCGACCGCACCCATCATCTGCGCCGCCGCGTTCTGCGCGGCTTCCGCCGTGCGGGCGGTAATCAGATCATGCACGGCCTCCGCTTCGGACAGACCGAGCTTGCCGTTGAGGAATGCCCGGCGGGTGAACTCCCCCGCCTCGGCCTGCCGTACGCCCTGTGCAAACAGCGCATCCAGCGCCTGCTGCAACACGGCAGTCGATCCATGGCACTGCAATTCCGCCATCGACTCGCCGGTATAGGTATGCGGCGCATGAAACACCACAGCATAACAGCAATCGATCAGCTTACCGTTTTTATCATGCAATGTACCGTAAATCAGCTTTTGTCCCGGTGCATCCAGCATGCGACTGCCGTTTTTCGCACGGAAAATCGTATCCACCGCCTGTATCGCCTGCTCACCCGACACCCGAATCAGCCCGATCGGTCCGCCGGCGGAAGAAATGGCGGCAATTGTATCGTTCATAAGCAGTACCCCGCGTTAAGAACGGGAACGGAAGTTGTTATCCGGTGCAATAACAACACGACGGCCGGGCTCGGTGCCGGTCGAATACGTGGTAACGCCGTTGAAATCCTGCAGCGCAGCATGAATGATGCGGCGCTCATAAGGATTCATCGGCTCCAGCGTCATCGAGCGGTGGGACTTGACCACCTTCATCGCCATCTTGCGGGCAAGACGCTCCAAACTCTCCGCGCGCTTCTCGCGGTAATTCTCAGTGTTGACCGACAGGCGCACATGCTCGTCCAGCGCGTTATTGAGCACCAGCGAACCAAGATACTGAATCGCGTCCAGCGTATCGCCGCGGCGGCCGATGATCGGGCCCATATCCGGGCCGGAGATCTCCAGACGCAGCTGGTCGCACTCGACCTGCGGCAGCGTAGTGACCGTGCCTTCGACACCCATCTTCTCGAGCAGACCGGTGACGAAATCGGTCGCCAGCTGCTCGGCCTTCTTCATACATTCCTCGGAAACCGGGATCAGCTCACGCTCCTTAGGAACGGAAGGCGTGATCGGACGCTCTTCGCGCGGACGACGCTCGCGGCGGCCGCTGCGCTCCCGGCGCGGACGCTCCCGACGCGGCTGACGCTCCACTTCGAGCTTTTCCGGCACAAAATCCGCCGGTGCAGCCTTAACCAAGCGCGGGGTATCATCCTCATCCGTAATGGACAGCTTCTGCGGCTTTGCCGCAGGTTTTTCTTCCTTCGCCGGCTTTTCCGCACGGCGCGGCTTGGCGGGCTTTTCCACAGGGGGGTGGACAGGCTCCGCCTTTTTGACCGGCTCGTCCGGCACTTCATAGGTCACGCGCACGCGCGCCGGTGTTGCACCGATACCGAGAAACCCCTTCTTACCATTATCCAGAACCTCTACCGACACATCATCCCGGTCCATACCGAGCTGCTTGAGCGCTGCTTCAATCGCAGCGTCACGGGTGTCGCCCGTGGTTTCGATAAATTTCTCCATCGTTTACTTGTCCCCCTTCTTTTTCTTCGCATTCTGGGACTGTTCCTGCTGCGCAGCCTTATGCGCCGCACGCTTGGCTTCCTTTTCCGCCTCGATGCGCGCGAATTCCTCTGCGTCCTTCGTTTCCTTCTTCCCGCGCAGGTAAGTGGTCAGCACAATTTCCTGCACGCAGGCGAAAATGTTGTTGAAAATCCAGTAAATACCGATGGCGCCCGGCAGGATGAAGGCAAAATACAGCGACGTGAGCGGCATGATGACATTCATCATCTTCATCTGGCTGGCCGCGGCGCTGTTCTGCATGCCCTGCGTTCTCTGCATGATAAAGCTGGACAGGAACGCGGTCGCGCCCGACAGGATCGGGATGATCCAGATGATGCTCGGGTGGGTGATCTGCGGGGTCTGCGCCAGATTCAGGCCGAGGAAGTTAAAGTTGATATTGAGCAGTTCGCCCGCGCCGTTGGTGATATTGGTCACGGTTTCCGGCCATGCGCCGCCGTTATCGGCAAACAGCTGAGCGAGCTTTTCCGCAATCGTGATCTGGCCGTAGTAGCCGGCGGACTCCATGTTGACGCCGACCAGCGTACCCAGCTGGTTGATGACATCATCGCCAAAGCCCAGCATGAACTTGAGCGGCTGCTGCACCGCGTAGTACAGGCCTATCATGATCGGCAGCGGGATAAACTGCGGCAGACAGCCCGACATCGGGTTGACGCCGTGCTTTTCATACAGCTTCTGCATTTCCTCGTTGAGCTTGACGCGGTTGTTCGCATACTTCTTTTGCAGCTGCTGCATTTCCGCATTGAGTGCACTCATGGCAAGCATGCTCTTTTTGCCCTTGATGGCCAGCGGAATACAAACCAGCTTAACCAGCAGCGCAAACAGGATGACCGCAAGGCCGTACGAGCCCACCGCTTTAAAGATTGCCAGCAGAATCAGACCAAGCGGCCTGACGATGACAAGTCCGAAAATTTCTCCCATATAAACCTCCGTAGGGTTGTTTGTTCATTTGCAAAACGAAATTGCGCCGGACCAATCCTCCATTTTTCTCCATCCGCTACGGCACGGGGTCATATGGCCCGCGTTTGGAGAAGGGATGGCACCGGCAGATGCGTTTAAACGCCAGCCAGCCGCCCTTGAGTGCGCCGTATTTCTCGATCGCCTCAATCGCATACTGCGAACAGGTCGGGATATACCGACAGCAGGGAGGTCTGGCCGGTGAAATATGCCGGCGGTAAAACCGGATTGCCGCCAGCAAAAAACGCTTCATGACCGAGCTGCCGCGACTTTATTTTCCTGCAAAGCCCGCAGCAGCGATTTCTCAATTTCCAAATAAGTTGCGCCCACCGCGCGGCTGCGCGCGACGAGCACCAGATCCACGCCCACCGCGAATTCGTCCTCATGCAGACGATACGCCTCACGGAACAGGCGTTTGACGCGGTTTCTCTGCACCGCGCCGGCCAGCTTTGCGCTGACCGTCAGCCCCAGCCGGTTATACCCCAGCCGGTTTTTCCGGCAGTACAGAACCAGATGTCTGCCCGCCGAAGAAACACCCCGGTGATACAGCCGCCGGAACTCATGGTTTTCCTTCAAGGATATGGTGTGTTTCATCTTTTTCTCCTCGTTTTTCCGATGCCCGGGAAAAAACGGAAGGTAACGCCCGGTTTGGACGTTATCTCAATTTCTTTGCAGCTAAGTATGTTTGCAAAGCCGGTCGTATCGCTTTTGTTCCGGCGGATACGACCCAAATCCCTCTCGCCGGTTTCTTCCATCCGAACTGGAGCGGCCTTTTGGCCTGTCCTTTTTCTGACAAAAGAAAAAAGCGAACCGCAGGATAAAGCGGCTCGCTTCGTTTTTCCTTCGCGCCGCCGGCGCGTATTGAAAAATCGGTCTACGCTTAGTGCGTCAGGCGTGCGCGGCCCTTGGCACGGCGACGGGCCAGTACCTTGCGGCCGTTCGACGTACGCATACGCTTGCGGAAACCATGCTCCTTGGAGCACTGACGCTTCTTGGGCTGATACGTTCTCTTCATTTCTTCGTGCACCTCCCTGTTTTTGAATTTACGGATGGGCACCGGCATAGGTCCGGCGCGAGACGCGGGCATATGCCGCTGCCTGTCCGCAGAATATGAGACAATAATTATTATCCTATAGAAACCCCTAAATGTCAAGGTTTTTTTGCGTTTTCAACATCTTGTGGATAAGTCAAAAAATCATACTATAAATTGCGCTGCACGCCGAAATCCATCATTTTATCCCCATTCTGTGGAAAAACCCTTGCAGTTGAATATGCCGGGAACTTGTGTTATTATGATTATAACTATGTACTTATATCGACAGGAGGCGCCCCATGGCTAACAATATATTGGAAATGGCGCTCGAACGCCTTGAACGCGATTTCCCGCCGTCCAGCCTTTCCGCCTGGTTCGACGATGCAACGGTTGTTTCTTTCACGGACAACCGTTTGATTTTGCATTCTCCGGTCCAGTTCAAAAAGGAATTTATCGACCAGAAATTCATTGAGCCGCTGCAAAACGCGCTGTATGAGCTGACGGGCGACCCGACAACCGTCGTTGTCGTCACCGGCGAGTACACCGCGCCCACCACCAGCTCATCCCCCTATGACGATTACACCTTTGAACGGTTCATCGTCGGCTCGAGCAATAAGTTTGCACACGCGGCAGCGCTCGCGGTCGCGCAGCGTCCGGCAGCGGAAAATAACCCGCTGTTCATTTACGGTAACTCAGGACTGGGCAAAACCCACCTGATGTACGCGATCGCCAATGTGCTGCGCCGCACGCATCCGGAGTTCCGCATCATCTATGTCAAGGGCGAGGACTTCACCAACGAGCTGATTACCGCCATTCAGGAAGGCAATGTGCAGACTTTCCGCAACAAATACCGCATGGTCGATCTGCTGCTATTGGACGACGTGCAGTTTATCGCGGGCAAGGAGCGCACACAGGAGGAATTTTTCCATACCTTCAACGCGCTGTATGAGGCGAAAAAGCAGATCGTACTGACCTCCGACCGACCGCCCAAAGAGATCAATACCTTAGAGGACCGCATGAAGACCCGTTTTGAGTGGGGTCTGCTGGCCGATATTCAGCCGCCGGACTTTGAAACCCGTATCGCCATCATCCGTGACAAGGCGATCAAGATGGGGGTAGACCTGCCGGACGACGTTTCCGTTTACATTGCCGAGAACATTCAAGCCAACATCCGACAGCTCGAAGGCGCAGTCAAGAAAATCAAGGCCATGCATGAACTGATGGGCGAACGCATCACCGTTGCGTTGGCAGAAAACGCAATCGACGCGCTGCGCATCGAAAATCCCGGCCTGAACCCCACGCCCGAACGCATCATGGAGGCCGTCGCCAACTATTTTTATATCCCTGTCGAGCAGATGATCTCGCAAAACCGCTCCAAGGACGTTGCCTACCCACGCCAGATGGCCATGTATATGATCCGTCAGGAGCTGGAATACTCCTTCCCCGATATCGCCAAGATTTTCAAGCGCGATCACACCACGGTCATGCACGCCTGCAACAAAATCGAGGAAGAACGCAAGAACTCCAGAGAGACCGAAGAGGTCATCAAAAAGCTGCACAACAACATCCGCGGGGAATGAAAATCTGTCCACATATCCCTGTGGATTCCACAAGACTTGTCCTGTGGATAAAAAAAACAAACTGTGGAAGCTGTGGAGCGTATAAAATTCATCCACATCCTCCTGTGTACGACATTTCCCGCACCACGTCTGGCTTTTCACCGTTTTTCCCCAATTTCCCCAGCCCCTACTACTACGATAAAATCCTATCCTGTTTTTTTCTTACGATTTCCAAAGAAAGAGGAACGACCGATGAAATTCTCCTGTGAAAAAGAAACACTGCTCAGTCTGATCGGTACAGCCTCCCGTGCAGTCACCGGAAAAAGCTCCATGCCACTGCTCGAAGGTCTGCTCGTCACCGCAGAAACCGATTCGCTGACCTTAACCGGCTATGATCTTTCCATGGGCATCCGCACCACTGCCGAAGCCGATATTGTCGAACCCGGTAGCATTGTGCTCAACGCCAAGCTGTTTTACGATATTGTACGCAAGCTGCCGCAGGATGTTGTCTATCTGGAAACCGACGACAAACTGCTGACGACCATCAAATGCGGCCGCGCCGTATTCAATCTGGTTGCTACCGAAGCAGACGAATACCCGGCTTTGGCTGAAGTTTCTGCCGATACCGGTTTTTCCCTGCCGCAAGCCATGCTCAAAAGTATGATTGCGCAGACGATTTTCTCGGTTTCCGACAACGAATCCAAACCAATCCACACGGGTTGTTTATTTGAACTGGAAGGCAATCGTTTAAACGTTGTTGCGGTAGACGGTTATCGACTTTCTGTGCGCCGGGAAACCGTGGAAGGTATTTCCGGGGACATGAAATTCGTTGTGCCCGGCCCGTCGCTGCGCGAAATTGAACGCATCTTGACCGAAGAGGACGGCGATGTCGAGATTTTCCCCGACCGCAAGAACATTTTGTTCCGTATCGGCGGCACAACGCTCATTACCCGCCTGATCGATGGAGAATTCCTCAATTACCGTGCGGCAATTCCCTCGGAATTTGAATATGTCGTCAAAGCCGACCGGCACGAACTGATCACCTGCATCGAACGTGTGTCTCTGATCGTGTCCGAAAAGCTGAAAAACCCGGTCAGATTCCATTTTGATGGCTCGTATGTGCAGATGTCCTGCATCACTGCGGTCGGCAAGAGCTACGACGAATGTGCGTTCGACGGCTCGATCAACGATCTGGAAATCGGTTTCAACAACCGTTATATTCTGGATGCGCTGCGCGCAGCTGGCGACGACACGGTCAAGGTACAACTCAAGGGTTCGCTCAATCCGATCGTCATTTCGCCGCTGGAAGGCGATAAATATACCTATCTGGTGCTGCCCGTGAGGTTGAAGGCCAATGACTGAAATCAAGATCGAAACGGAATTCATAAAACTGGATGCTTTGTTAAAATTTGCTAATCTGGTCAGCTCAGGCGGAGAAGCCAAAATCCGTATTGCCGAGGGTGAAGTGCTCGTAAACGGCGAAAGCTGCACGATGCGCGGCAAAAAACTGCGTTCGGGCGACACCGTGACGCTTGACGGCAAGACCGTCCAAATCGTATGAATATCCGTTCGCTGGAGCTGGAACAGTTCCGCAATTATGAGCATGCGCGGTTTGAGTTTGACCCCGCAGTAAACCTGATCTGCGGCGAAAACGGACAGGGAAAAACCAATCTGCTGGAAGCCGCCGCTGCCTGCTCCACCATGCGTTTATTCCGCACGGCACAGAAAAAAGAAGGGCTGCGCTTCGGGGAAAATTATGCGCGGATTTTGGCAGATTTTCAAGCGCAGGGGCGCGATTTTGCACTGGAACTGCGTCTTTCGCGCACAAAATCCATGGAAATCTATAAAAACGGCGTGCGGCAGAAACGACAGTCGGATGCGCAGGGCATTTTGAAAACCGTTCTGTTTTGCCCCGAGGATTTGATGCTGGTGCGGCAAGGCGCGGGCGCGAGACGGCGTTTTCTGGACACCGCACTGTGCCAGCTACGGCCATACTATGCGCGTTATCTGGAGGAATATAACCGCCTGCACGAACACAAAACACGCATTTTGCGCGACAGTGAGGAAAAGCCCTCGCTTTTGTCCATGTGGGAGGATTTTTCGCTGCGTATGGCGCATATCGGTGCGCAAATCATCCGTTATCGCGCGTATTATTGCAAAAAGCTGCTCGAAGCGGCGGCGGCTGTCTATGCCGATATCGCGCCGCAGGAGGTGCTTTCCGGCGAGTATCAGACCGTCTCTTCGGTCAGCGATCCTTTTGCATCGGCAAAGCAGATCGAGCAGGAGCTGATCGACCACGTTCTGCGCCATAAACAGGCCGAAATCGCGGCGAGAAGCTGTCTGTCCGGTCCGCATAAGGATGATTTGGTGCTGCTGCTCGATGGGCGTAGCGCGGCCTCCTACGGCTCACAGGGACAGGTACGCACCTGTACGCTGTCGCTCAAACTTGCCGAGCGCGAGCTGTTTTTCGGGGAAGACGGCGAGTATCCGGTTTTGCTGCTGGACGACGTACTTTCCGAGCTCGACCGCCGGCGGCAGGACTTTGTTTTGAACCGGATTTCGGCCGGTCAGGTGATGATTACCTGCTGTGAGGACGGCATTTCGGACAAGCTGCGTGCGGGCGCGGTTTTCCAAATACAAAACGGTAAAATCATTTGAGTTTTTCCATCTGTTCGGTACACAAAACCTGAAAAAAGTGGTATAATTAGAATAGAATACAGCCCGAGGGACAGACCGGCGGACGATCCTCCGCGCGGCGGCTGAAAAAACCCGCGCGCGGCCGTTCCACGGTCTGTTATTTTGTCCATTTTGTGGGAAAACAGGAGGGTTTTCCATGTATCTGCATCTGGGACAGGACTATATCGTGCCGCTGCAAAGCGTGGTCGCCGTGTTCGATATGGACACCGCCACCGCCTCCAAACGCACCGCCGCGCTGCTGTCGCGGCTGCAGGAGGAAGGGCGTATCATCGAGCTGTATGAGGACCTTCCGCGCGCCGGCGTTTTATGCGAAAATGCGCTGGGCGAAACGCTGTATCTGACCAGTCTGTCATCGCAGGCATTGCAGCGCCGCGCGGAAAAGGCATACGCAATATAAGCGCATCAAACCATCGTTACCGCAATTTCTGGAAAGGAAATTAAATCATATGAGTGAAGAAATGGAAATCAAGGACGAAGTGCTCGACCTCAAGGTCACCGACACCTATGACGAAAGTCAAATCCAGGTGCTCGAAGGCCTAGAAGCCGTGCGCAAACGTCCGGGCATGTATATCGGCTCGACCTCGGCGCGCGGCCTGCACCATCTGGTGTATGAGATCGTTGATAACTCGATCGACGAAGCGCTGGCGGGCTACTGCACCCATATCGAGGTGACGATCGAAAAGGGCGATATCATCCGCGTGGCGGATAACGGCCGCGGCATCCCCTGCGGTATCCATCCGCAGATGGGCATTCCGACGCTCGAGGTCGTGCTGACCGTGCTGCACGCCGGCGGCAAGTTCGACGGCTCGGGCTATAAGGTGTCCGGCGGCCTGCACGGCGTTGGCTCGTCAGTCGTTAACGCCCTGTCCGACTGGCTGGAAGCCGAGGTGCGCGACGGACATACCAAGCACTACATGCGCTTTGAACGCGGTGTGACGCAGGTCAAAATGCGCGACACACCCTGCGAAAGCGAAACCGGTACGACCATTCGTTTTCATGCCGACCCGGAGATCTTCGAGACGACGGTTTACGATTTCGACGTGCTGGAAAAGCGGCTGCGTGAGCAGGCGTTTTTGAACGCGGGCCTCAAGATCACGCTGCGCGACGAGCGCGACGATGAGCCGGTCGAGGAGGTCATGCACTACGAGGGCGGCATCCGCCAGTTTGTGCAGCACCTCAACCGCACCAAGAACCCGCTGCATGAGCAGGTCATTTACATGGAAGGCAGCCGCGATACCTCGATGGCCGAAGTCGCCATGCAGTATACAGACAGTTATAGTGAGCTGCTGCTGTCCTTTGCCAACAACATCAACACGACCGAGGGCGGCACGCATGAAACCGGCTTCAAGGCGGCGCTCACCCGCGTGCTCAATGAGTACGGCCGCAAATACAAGCTGCTCAAGGATGACGAATCCTTCAAGGGCGAGGACGCGCGCGAGGGCCTGACCGCGATTATCTCGGTCAAGTTGCAGGAAGCGCAGTTCGAGGGCCAGACCAAGACCAAGCTGGGCAACAGCGATATGCGCACGCTGGTCGATGCGATGGTGTCCGAAAAGCTGATGACCTTCTTTGAGGAAAATCCGCAGGTCGCGCGCACGATTATCGACAAGGCGCAGACCGCAGCCCGCGCCCGCGAGGCGGCCAAAAAGGCGCGCGAGATGACGCGGCGCAAGTCTGCGCTCGACTCGGCTTCCCTGCCCGGCAAGCTGGCCGACTGCATTGAAAAAGACCCGACTTACACTGAAATCTACATCGTCGAGGGTGATTCCGCAGGCGGTTCGGCCAAGGAAGGCCGCGACCGACGGCATCAGGCCATCCTGCCGCTCTGGGGCAAGATGCTCAACGTCGAAAAGGCGCGTCTCGATCGCGTATACGGAAACGATAAGCTGACCCCGATGATCACCGCGTTCGGCGCGGGCTTCGGTGACGACTTCGACCTCAGTAAGCTGCGTTACGGCAAGATCATTCTGATGGCCGATGCCGACGTTGACGGCAGCCATATCCGCACGCTGCTGCTGACCTTCTTCTTCCGCTTCATGCGGCCGCTCATTGAGCATGGGCATGTGTTTATCGCGCAGCCGCCGCTTTTCAAGAACGAAAAGGGTAAGGAAGTGCGCTATACCTACACTGACGAGCAACAGCGCGAATGCATCGCTGAAATGGGCGAAGGCGTGCGCGTGCAGCGATACAAAGGTCTGGGCGAGATGGACCCGCAGCAGCTGTGGGAGACAACCATGGACCCGGCAAACCGAACGCTGCTTCAGGTAACGATGGACGATGCGGCGGCGGCCGACGAGACTTTTGCGCTGTTGATGGGCGAAAAGGTGGAGCCGCGGCGCGAATTTATCGAGAAAAACGCCAAGTACGTGATGAATCTGGACGTCTGATGCGCGGACGATATGCATAATAACGCCAACAATTCCGGAGGCAAAGAATGAGTCAAGAATACGAACAGCAAAAAATATTGCAGGTCGATCTCGAAAAAGAGATGAAAAAGAGCTATATCGACTATGCGATGAGCGTCATTGTCGGCCGTGCGCTGCCTGATGTGCGCGACGGCTTAAAGCCCGTACACCGCCGTATCCTGTACGCGATGTATGAGGACGGCCTGACCTCGGATAAGCCCTATCGTAAGTCGGCAACGACCGTCGGTAACGTGCTCGGCCGCTATCATCCGCACGGCGACGCATCGGTATACGATGCTTTGGTGCGTATGGCGCAGCCGTTTTCGCTGCACTATCCGCTGATCGACGGCCACGGCAACTTCGGTTCGGTGGACGGCGACCCACCGGCAGCTTACCGTTACACCGAGGCCCGCATGGCCAAGATTTCCAACTACATGCTGGCCGACATCAAGAAAAATACGGTAGACTTCGGCCCGAACTTTGACGAAGAGCTCAAAGAGCCGGTTGTGCTGCCCTCCCGCTTCCCCAACCTGCTGGTCAACGGCTCGTCGGGTATTGCGGTCGGCATGGCGACCAATATCCCGCCGCACAACCTGACCGAGGTGATCGACGGCATCTGCTATGTGATCGACCATCCCGAAGCCGAGATGGACGAGATTTGCCAGTTCATCAAGGGGCCGGACTTCCCGACCGGCGGCGTTATTATGGGTCGCAGCGGCATCCGTGCGGCGTATGCGACCGGCCGCGGCAAGATCAAGGTGCGCGCTAAGACCGAGATCGTTGATCTGCCGAACGGCAAAAGCCAGATTCTGATTACCGAGATCCCTTACATGGTCAACAAGGCGCGTCTGGTCGAGTCCATGGCAAACCTCGTCAAGGATAAGCGCGTAGACGGCATTACCAACATTCAGGACCATTCCTCGCGCGAAGGCATGCAGATCGTGGTGGATATCCGCCGCGATGCGAACGCACAGGTCATTCTCAATCAGCTGTTTACCTATACCCAGCTCGAGGACACGATCTCAATGATTCACATTGCGCTCGTGCCATCGGGTGCATCGGGCAAATTGCAGCCGCGTGTGCTCACGCTGCGGCAGATCATCGACCAATATGTTGGCTTCCAGAAGGATGTCGTCGAGCGTCGCACGCGCTTTGACCTGAAAAAAGCGAAGGACCGCGCGCACATTCTGGAAGGTCTCAAGGTGGCAACCGACAACATTGACCGTATCATTGCCATCATTCGCGCTTCCAAAAACGAAGCCGAAGCCAAGGTCAACCTGATGGCTGAGCCGTTCTGGATTGACCAGATCGCGCTGCTCGGCATCGTGGACGGCTCGGAGCACTTTGAGTTCCACCTCGACGAGCCGCAGGCACAGGCGATCGTCGATATGCGTCTGGGTCGTCTGTCCGGTCTGGAGCAGGAGAAAATCAACGACGAATACAAGGAACTCGAAGGCAAAATCGCAAACTTCGAGGATATTCTGTCGTGCGATGCGAACATTCTCGCAGTCGTCAAGGCGGAATTGCAGGAGATCAAGCAGAAGTACGGCGATGAACGCCATACCGAAATCGCCAATGTCGCGGACGAGATCGACATCGAGGATCTGATCGAGGAGCAGCAGTGCGCGTATACGCTCACCCACTTTGGCTATATCAAACGTCAGCCGACCTCTGTTTACCGCGCACAGCGGCGCGGTGGTCGAGGTGTGTCCGCGATGAGCACGCGCGAAGAGGACTTTGCAAAGGATATCTTCACCGCTTCGACGCATGACACCATTCTGTTCTTCTCCGACCGTGGAAAGGTGTATAAGCTCAAGGGCTATCAGATTCCCGAAACCGGCCGCTCGGCAAAGGGAATGAACATTGTCAACCTCTTGGAGCTGGAAAGTGAAGAGAAGATCACCGCAATGTTCGCCATCAAGGAGTTTGCGGACGACAAATTCCTGTTCTTTGTCACCCGTCAGGGCGTTGCCAAGCGTGTGGTGCTGTCCGATTTGCAGAATATCCGTCGCGCCGGCCTGCGTGCGCTTAACCTCAATGAGGATGACGCGCTGGTTGATGTGCGCCTGACGGACGGCGAGCAGAACATCCTGATTGCAACGCATGAGGGCCGCGCGATCTGCTTTGACGAGAACGAAGTGCGTGCGATGGGCCGCACGGCAACCGGTGTGCGCGGCATCCGCCTGAACGAAGGCGATTATGTGGTTGGCGCGGCGCGCGCGCGTAAGGGTGCTTATGTGCTGTCGATCACCGAGAACGGCTACGGCAAGCGCACGCCGGTCGAGGAGTTTACCATCCATCACCGCGGCGGCGGCGGCATGATGCTGCATAACCTGACCGCAAAAACCGGTCTGGTGGCCGGTATTGCGGTCGTGGACAGCGATAACGATGTGATGATTATTACGGATGACGGTGTCATCATCCGCACGGGCTGCGAGGAGATCCGCGAATGCGGCAGAGGCAGTCAGGGCGTTATCGTGATGCGCACGAGTGAGGACGTGAAGGTCATTTCGATTGCCCGCACGGATAAGCAGGAAGAGGATGAAACTGCCGAGGACGGCGAAAACGCTGAAACCTCCGCAGAGACAACTGAAGAATAAATGCAAACGGGCCTGTTGCAAAATAGGCCAAAGAAAAAAGACAGGCAGGGCAGCCCGAAAAGGGTTGCCTTGCCTGCCTTTTTGCTTT
>ERZ1090878.113-NODE-113-length-44072-cov-8.781016_pt1 | contig 44072 bp, 41 predicted proteins | sample MGYA00478473_ERZ1090878 | MGnify/ENA primary metagenome ERZ1090878 (study PRJEB33644, sample SAMEA5815720) | chicken gut metagenome | biome: Chicken; feature: Gastrointestinal Tract; material: Caecum | place: Ireland | collected 2019-01-01 | study: A study of the... | reverse complement strand
ATGCAAAGGTTCGTACGTTCGCGCTTTGGTCGAGGTGACAGGATTTGAACCTGCGATCCCCTGCTCCCAAAGCAGGTGCGATAGCCAAACTTCGCTACACCTCGTTATAAAGTGAAACTATTTTAATATAAATGCGCGTTTTTGTCAAGACACGGCGCGCAGCCGCGCATGTTTCGGCACTGCCCTGTGCGGCTGGGCATGAAAAAAGCACCGTATGAAACGGCGCTTTTATATTTGGCTTTAGCGTTTGATGGAGCGGCACAGCATGGTCTCCAGTGTGTCGCGGTCGTAGTCCGCCAGTGCTTCCAGGATCGTGTCCACAAAACCGCCCACAAAAAAGGTGATGGTCAGGTATTCCCGGTAATTTTCCTGCAGGGTGAAGCCGTTGTTGGCAGCAATATTTTTTACAAGCTCGTTTTTGACCCACTTCAGCATGGAACCGGAAAATTTGCTGGCTTTAAACTTTTCGAGTACGGGCTTTGAAAGTTCCACCTCGTTCAGCAGCTTTTGAATATAAATGGTGGGGTCGTTGCGAATCTGGTCATAGTTCAAATCGGAGCAGTAGCTCAGCAGCTGGTCCATCAGTGCGCCGATGCACTGCTGAAAACAGTCCTGTGCATTTTTGTAATGCAGGTAGAAAGTGCTTTTGTTGATGTCGGCCTTTTGGCAAATCTCCAGCACGGTCACTTTTTCAGAATCTTTTTCCATCAGCAGGTCAAAAACAGCGTTCATGACGGCCGTTTTTGTTTTTTTGATTCTACGGTCCATACTCTTTCTCCTTTACATTATGGTGCCGCCGCACCGTTCAACACGCAAATATTATAGCATGGCGGTCTATTTTTTTCAAGCCCCATTTCCAGAAAAGCGGAGGAAAAATAAAAATATGAAAATCTTTAAAAATTTTGCCTGTATTTTAATAATATTGCCGATAATTTTCACTTTTTCGGCCTGCGGCTTTGCCGCGCAAACGGCGCAAAATGATACGGAAGAACCGGCGTCAAACTACGACCGGTCTGTTTTGTATGTGCGCTTTATCGATGTCGGCCAGGCCGACTGCATACTCGTTCAGTGCGGCGGCGAGACAATGCTGATCGACGGCGGCAACCGCGGCGACGGCACGCTGGTGGCCGGCTATCTGCAGTCGCTCGGTGTAGATGCAATCGATCTGCTCGTCAACACGCATGCGCATGAGGATCATCTGGGCGGCCTGCCGGATGTGGTCGAGGCGATCCCGGTCGAAAAGGCGCTGCTTTCTACGGACGGCTACGATTCCACTTACGGGGAAGACCTGATCGCGGCGCTGGAGACGCAGAATGTACCGTATGATGCGGCGCAGGCAGGCGACACTTTTACACTGGGCGGTGCGCAGGTGCAGGTGGTCGGCCCCATCTCTGATGAAGCTGACGACCTGAACAACACCAGCATCGTGCTGCGCCTGATCTATAACGGCAAGTCGTTTTTATTTACCGGCGATGCAGAGGGCGTGGAAGAAAAAGAGATCCTTGCCGCCGGCTACGATCTGCAGGCCGATGTGCTCAAGGCCGGGCACCACGGCAGCAACGCTTCGTCTACCTATGTGTTTTTGCGTGAGGTAATGCCGAGCTTTGTGGTCATCAGCGTGGGCGCCGGCAACAGCTACAACCTGCCGGGCAGCGATGCCATGTCGCGTTTTCGCGACACGGGCGCCACGATTTACCGCACCGACGAGTCCGGTTCTGTTTTGGCAACGGTCGATGCGCAGGGCACGCTTTCGTTCGATTTTTCCGATACGGATACAGACAGTTCAGCCGGCCGCGACAGCGGTGAAGCACAGCGCACCGAAAAAAGTACGACGCCCGAAACACCGGCGGCTGCCGTGCCGGAAGGGGAAGGGCAGATCATCGGCAATAAGAATTCCAAGGTCTACCACGCCCCGGACTGCGGCTCGCTGCCGAACGAAGAAAACCGCGTGTACTTTGCCTCTGCGGCCGAAGCGGAGGATGCCGGTTACCGTGCGCACAGCGCCTGCGCAGGCAAATAGAGCGGCGGTACTGGACCTGTTTCGCGTAATACACTATGGTTGAAAAAATATGCCAAGGCGTAAAAGATTCGTAAACATGTTGTAATTTTCTGCAGCATATTGTATAATAGTAGTGTTAACCGGTAATTGGCTCAGGCAAGGGTCTGTGGCCGGGCGCCTTTAGGCGCAGCGCACGCCGGAAATACTATAGACCATGGGGGTTATTATTTTATGTGGATGCAGGGAAAAACCGTAGTGATCACCGGCGCTTCCAGCGGCATGGGCAAGGGCATTGCCCAAAGGCTGATCGTGGATTACGGCTGCAACGTGATCGGCATTGCCAGAAGCGAACAGAAAATGAAAAAGTTTGTCGAGGAACTGGGCTTTTATGCCGGCAAATTTTCGTACCGTCTGTTTGACGTTTCGGTTCGTGAAAATTGGGAAAATTTTGCCGCCGAGCTTAAGGAAAACGGCACCAAAATCGATGTGCTCATCAACAACGCCGGCATTTTGCCGAAGTTTAAGCGCTTTGACCGTTACACCATTGAAGACATTGAAAATGTTATGAACATCAACTTCTATTCGGCGGTCTACGGTTCTAAGATCCTGTTTGACCAGCTGATGGAAAGCGATACGCCGGCCATCATCAATGTGGATTCTTCCGCTGCGCTGATGGCGCTGGCCGGCACTTCGGCCTACAGCGCTTCCAAATCGGCGCTCAAGAGCCTGACCGAGGCTATGCGCGAGGAATACCGGGGCAAAATGTACATTGCCTGTGTCTGCCCCGGCTTTACGAAGACCGACATTTTCCGCAACCAGGGCGAAACCAGCGGCAAGGGCGAAAAGGCCATGAACATGATCTCCACCGACTGCGACAAAATGGTCGACATGATCGTACGCGGCATTGCGCACCACAAGGCGCTGCAGGTGCACGGTAAGGATGCGTTTTTCATGGATGTGTTCAGCCGTCTGCTGCCGGTAAACGGCCCGCGCCTGTTCTCAAACGTGATGCGCATGGCAAAGCTCGATTTGTTTGACGACGTTTTTAAAGACTGAGTTTCACAGCTTAAAACAGAAAATCGTTTGCTTCGGCCAAATGTCTGCATTGCAGACATTTGGCTTTTTCTTTTATCCATTCTAGTAGACATTGCGCCAAAATGTTAAAAATACACTAAAAATCAACGGATGTTCCCTTGATTTTTTTGTATATATTGTCTTATGATGAAATGGAGATAATTTTGGATATTTTATGCAAAGGGGATGTGTCTATGCATCTGAAAAAAGCGGCGCCGGCGTGGGTTCGCTGGTAACGGGCGTAGTCAGGGACGTGACCATGCACTGGAAACGGCCCGCACCGGGCAATTTTGTTTCGTACCGCGAGATCGTAAGCCTTGGTCTCGGCGGCATGGGCAACCAGTTCACCATGGTGCTGGTGGGGTATTTGGCGCTGAATGCCGGCAACACCCTGCTGGGCTCCACCATCGGCATCCGGCCGGTGCATCTGCAGGTGATGCTGACCATTCAAACGGTGCTGAATGTGTTTTTTTATTTCGTGCGCGCCAAGATCGTAGACAACACGCGCACCAAGTGGGGGCGTTTCCGCCCGTATATTGCGTTTATGGGCATTCCACTGGCTGTGCTGTCCATCGTGTTTGTGTTTTTGCCGTTTCAGACCATGTCTTACCGCGACAAGCTGGTCTGGGTGTTTGTGTTTGCCATAGCGGTCAGCATGATCTCGCCGCTGTTTACCGATACATACAGTGAGCTGCAGACCGTTATCTCGCCGAACAGCGAGGAGCGTGCCAAGGTGCTGAGCATCAACTCCATCATCTATTCGGCCGCGCCGACGCTGACCGGCCTTTTTGTGCCGATCCTTTCCAATTTGACGGGCGGCTACACAAACATTAATACATACCGCTATGTGCTGGCGCCGGTCACCCTGATCGGCCTTGGGCTGAATTTCTTCACCGCCATCGGCTGCCGCGAACGTATCGTTACTTCATCTACCTATGTGCAGAAAGTCGGCATTTTTGAGGGCACGTGGATGATTTTGCAGAACAAGCACTGGTGGCTGCGCACGGTTTCGGGGCTGATCGGCTTTCTGGAAAGCGCCACAGGCGTGCTGTTCGGCTGGATCTATATTTACAGCGTGCAGGACATGACGATGTACGGCATTTTAAATACCGTTATGGGTACGGCCAGCGGTATCGCCATGTTCATTACGCCGTTTTTGCTGAAGTGGTTGGGCAACAAAAAGCTGCTGATCACGCACAATGTTTTAAACATTGTATTCCTGCTGATTTTGATTTTTACATACCGTGTGCCGGCGATCATGTTTTTGCTGCTGTATTTCAACAGCCTGGTCAACGGCCTCTCCATCGTTTACAACCAGGTCATGCACTCTGAGGTCAAGGACTACCAGCAGTACATCTGCGGCTACCGCATGGACTTTGTGTTTGGCCTGGCCGGCATGGTCACCATGCCCATCTCGCTCGCGACCGGCTATGTGATCCCGTATGTGTACGAGTATTTCGGGCTGACCACCAATTATGACGTGCTTTATGACCCAATGGTGCGCAACACGCTCTTTACCACGCTTTGCGTGCTGTCGGTGATCGGCGCGGTGCTCAACCTGATCCCGTTTTGCTTCTACTCGCTCTCCAAGGAAAAGCACCAAAACATCATCCGCGTGCTGCGCTACCGCGCATTGTTTGATGACTATGAATCGGGCAGCTTTGATCCCGATATCGTCAAAAACGGCGTGGAGGCCGTGCGTTCCGGGCTGGAGCTGGCCGAAAGCCCCGTACCTGACCTGAAAGCCATGCGCGAGAATGTGCGCCGCCTGCGCGGTGAAAAAGACGATACGGCGCTTTCGGAAGCGAAAAAGGCCTATGCCCAGGCCAGGCGCTTTGCCGCTGACCAGGCCGAAGTCGGCATTTTTATGGAGGAGTTCAATAAGTTTGATTCGCCTGAATGGCTGCGCCGGGTAGAAGAGGCGCGCCGTCTTTTGGCCGGCGGGCCGGACGACCTTGCCCGCTGCAGCAAAACGGTTCTGGAGCAGGCGCGGGCGCTGCCGAAACGCACAAAAGAAGAACGCGTGGCGCGCCGGTACGACATCCGCCGGGCAAAGGCGATTTTAAGAGCCGGCCGCCGTATCCGCCGGTATTACCCGAACGGTATCGTAAAGCCCAGCGAGGCGCAGCTGCAGGCGGCGTACGCCATGCCGGACGGCACCGGCGCCGAGCATAAAGCGCGCAACCAGGCTGTGCGCGCCATTGAAAAACAGTTTGACCGTTACTACAGCTGCATCACGCCGTATACCGAGGCCCAGAAGCTGGTGCGCAGCTACGAAACGCGCGACGAAGTCGTTGCCTGGGGTGAATCTCAGTACGACAAGGCCTGCGACATGATCCGTGCACGCGAGGAGGCGGAAAATGAAAAACGCCGCGCGAACGGCAAAAAGAAAAACAGACGCCGGAAGAAGGAGGATGACCATGAAGAAGTGCACCGTTAAGCTCACGGCGGCGGTTTTGCTGCTCAGTGTCATTGCCGCTTCTTTCTGCGGCTGTTCGCTCACGGCCTATACGGTGGAGGAGCTGCGCGCCCTTTACCCGCAGGCCATTGAAAATTCGCTGGCTGAGCCGCTGTACTATTGGAAAGAGACCGTCAATGCGGCTGACGCCAGCCGCTACACCACCTGCAATGTGTACGCTGAACTGGATGATAACTATGAACCGGCGCGCACGGACGACGGCGGATTTGTCAACATGGAAATAGAGGTCAGCCAGACCGAAAACAGTCAAAATACATACCATCTGGTCGGCGGCCGCTCCGAAAGCAGCGCCGGCGGGGAAGCGGCAAACTGGGTCTTTGAAAACGGCTACAACGCCTCCGGCGAGGTGGCGAACCGAAAGAAGACGGCCGTTTCGGTAGAGGAATATGTGCAGTCCGATTCTTTTAAAAACACCTTTTCCCTGGCGGCTGTGCTGCAGGAATTTTCCTACCTGACAGTAGACGACATGGATTTTACCGTGGAGGATGCCGGCCTGACGCATAAGGGGCATGTGGTAGAATGTTCTTTTGCCGTTAAAGACAGTTATTTGCAGCGCTATGAGGAACAGTTCGGCAAACCGTCTGTTTTTGCCGGGTCAAAATATGCCACGCTGGAGCTTTCTTACGACCGCTTTTCCTCAGTCGTTATCTATACGGAGGAACAGCTTGGCGGCGGCATCACGTCGGATGAAGAGACGTATAAGCTGGAAGTGTCTTATCTGGGGCCGCGCATCACCGTGCCGTCTTATGATAGCGACGATTGGAAGAATGTTTAAGCGTAAGTAAAAAAGAAAAACGCATTTGCAAAAAGCAAATGCGTTTTTTACTTGTTTCTACCGCGCCTGTGATTTGACTTTGCAGCCGGGCAGACCGTGTGCGGCCGGCTTGGTTTTACCGCTTGCCTCTTTTTTGCGCTTCTTCGATCAGCCGGGGCTGGATCAGGGGGTAGGTCCACTGTTTTGCTTCCGGCAGCGATGGCAGCAAAACGATTTTTTCCATTTCGCTGTGCAGCTGCTCCTCCAGCTTCGTCACATCGGCGGCAAACAGCATGCCGAACGTCTCTTCCCCCAGTTCTTCGTTGACTTTGGTGTTGCCCTTTACGGAATAAACGCAGACCGGGTCAAGGGTAAATTCCAGTGCGCCCGTCTCTTCGTACAGCTCGCGCCGCGCCGTTTCCAAAACGGTTTCGCCGCTTTCGCGGTGGCCGCCGGGGCATTCCAGCGTGGTGCGCGCTTTGTGCTTGCAAAAAATCCATTTGCCGTCCTTTTTGGCCAGGATCACGGCAAATTTCAGCCTTTCGTCCGGCACTTCCTGCACTTCATGAAAATGTACTTCTACCATGGCTCACCCTCCTGTTCATTGCTTTACAGGTTTATTATAGCTGTTGCGTTTTTAAAGCGCAATATAGTACGGGCAAATGGCTTTGTAGCTGCCGTCCGCGGCGCGGAAGCCGCCGGGAATGGTGCCGAGCTGCACAAAGCCAAGCTTTTCGTACATCCGCCTGGCCGGCGTGTTTTCCTCCACCACGGCGTTGAACTGCAAAATGCGAAAGCCAAGGCGCTTTGCCGTTTCCATACTGTGGCGCACCAGCTTTTCGCCGGTTTTCTGCCCGCGCAGACTGCTTTTGACCGCGTAGCTGGCGTTGCAGATGTGGCCGCAGCGGCCCACGTTGTTCGGGTGCAGAATATAAAGGCCGGCAAGCTCGCCGTTTTCACCTTCGGCCACGCCGCAGGCGCTCTGTTCGGCAAAAAAGTCGGCGGCCTGTGTTTTGGTCAGCTCGTCCTCCTGCGGAAAGGCGGCGCCGGCGCGCACCACCTCGTTCCAAATTTCGCGCATGGCGGGCACGTCCTCCGGCTGCCAGGCGCGCACGTTTACATCGTTCATATTTTTCTCCGTCCTTTATGGGTGCGTTTTGGGATCAAAAGTTTTTTCGGAAAAAGAAAAGAGAAAGCGCGCGGCTTTCTCTTTGTGCAGCTGCATGTGCTTATGCGCCTTCAAAAAGGCGGCGGTGCACCGTTTTGGCGTTCAGGGCAAAGTAGAGCACGCTGCCCAGTGTCAGCAGCACGCCGGCTTCGCCGATGAACACATAAAGGGCGTTCAGCCCGAACACCGGCCAGGTGAACCCGTTTTCGCCCAGGTAAACGGCCAGCTCCGCACCCACAAGCGGCGCGTTGAACAGCCCCGGCATCAAAAGTCCCAAAAGCGGCCACTTTTTGATGCGTACCCTGCGCACGGCGTACATGACCGAAGTGGCCAAAAGCGTGGCCAGCGTGCCCACAAGCCAGTCAACCGGCAGCGCGCCCGCGTTCGAGATGTTGAACAGCAGGCAGCCGATCGTCAGCCCCGGAATGGCGGCCGGCGTGAAAAAGGCGAACACGCACAGCGCCTCGCTGGCGCGGAACTGGATGGCCATGGACGTGGTGCCGGGCAGCAGAATGTTCTGCGCGTAGGTCAGCACCACATAGAGTGCGGCCAGTACGGCGGCGTACACAAGAAACTGCGTCTTTTTGTGCTTCATATTAACTTCCTTTCGTAGTTTTGTTTTTACGGCCGTTTTGCGGCCGATGTCAGGATATTGCGAACTGACGTTTATAATTATATATTGCAATTCTAAAAAAATCAAGGTATAATAAACTAAGCCGTTTATTTTTTGTTTACGAATTGTTGCCTGTTTATTAATTTAATCATTGTCGATACGATTTTGCCGCTTTTCGGAGGGTGACTGTATGGCTGACCAGAACGTTTACGACGACCCGGTGTTCTTCGCAAATTATAAAAAGCTGCGTGCAAGCGAGGGCTCGGCCAACGCCTGTGTGGAACAGCCCGCCATGTTTTCGCTCTGCCCGCCGGCCGCGGGCCTTTCGGTGCTCGATCTGGGCTGCGGCAGCGGCGAAACCTGCCGTGCCTTTGCCGAAATGGGCGCCGCGCGCGTGGTGGGGCTCGATCTGTCGGAAAATATGCTGGCCGAGGCCAGGCGGCAGACGCAGGCGGAAAACGTGTCGTATGTGCAAATGAGCATGTCGGGCCTTTCGACCCTGCACGACACGTTTGATTTGGTCGTCAGCTCGCTTGCGGTGCACTATGTGGCCGATTTTGAGCGTTTTGCGCGCGAGGTGTACGGCCTTTTGAAGCCGGGCGGCGTGTTCGTTTTTTCGCAGGAACACCCGCTCACGACCGCCCCGAAAGACGGCGGGCGCTGGGTGCGCGACTGGCGCGGGCGCATCCGGCACTGGGCGCTTTCCGATTACGCCGAGCCCGGTATGCGCAAGACCCGCTGGTTCGTGGACGGTGTGGAGAAATACCACCGGCCGTTTTCTGCGGTAATTAATGCGCTGGTGTCGGCCGGCTTTTCGGTGGAAAAGGCGGCGGAGCCAATGCCGGATGCCGATACGGTTCGCCGCTTTCCGAAGTACGCCAAGTACCGCCATAAGCCCGATTTTTTGCTGATGCGTGTAAAAAAATGACGTGCGGCTTTCGCATGCGTTTGAAATAATTTCATACAGGAGGATGGTTTTATGAAAGCCCTGTACCTCGATGTAAAGAAGAAGATCTACCGCTCCACGCAGATCATGTTTGTTGTGCAGCTGTTTGGTGCGCTCGGCGCCGGTTTCTTCTTTTTTGCACAGAACATTCTGCAAAATTACCACTGGCTCGGCGCGCTGTCGCCCGACAATGAACCCACGCTTTGGTTCATTCTGTTTTGGGGCACCGACTTTTTCTTTGTCGCCATGACACTGGTGCTGTCGTACCTGATCGCCGGCATACCGGCCATTGCGCCGTCGCTTGCGCTGTCCATCTATTTCTGCCATTTCCGTGCGGCTTCGGTCGGGGCGGAGGATATGTACAGCTACTTTTTTGCCACGCCCAACAATTACTCGCAGGCGACCTCCATCGGCTACATGGGTTACCTGATCATGGCCGTCATCCTGTCGCTACTGATCAAATATCTGTACATCGGCTGGACAAACTGGAAGCCGCACATCGGAAACGGCTTTGACAAAATGCTTGCCGGCATGCGCAAAAAGATCAAGGCCATCCCGGCGGATCTGAAGGGCATTACCATTATTGAAGCGGTGGATCTGATCGTGCTGATCCTGATCCTGCCGGTCGCGGCGTGCGCCACGACCTACTGCCTCATCAAGTATGGCATTGAAATTCCGTTTGCCGCCCTGGCCGACAAGCTGACCGACGTGCTGACCGGCCTGGCAAACAGCAACGTGGTGCTGATGGCGCTTGTCATGGGGCTGATGGTCGGCTTTGATCTGATCGGCCCGCTGTCTATGGCGGCCTACGGTGTGGCCACGGCGGCGTACCTGCAAAGCGGCGACGCGCAGCTGATCACCATTTACAGCGCCTGCTTTATCACTGTGGGCTGGACGGCGTTCTTCGGCGTAATGTGCTGCAAGCTCTTTAAAAAGGGCGGCCACGTCAATACGGACGATTTCAACATCACTTCTGCCGGCCCGATCAACGCATTCTTTGAAAACATCAAGCTTACTGTGGCGTTCTCCATGCCTTACGCTTACCGCAGCCCGCTTACGGTCATCCCGGGCCTGATGGCCGGCTCCGGTCTGGCCGGCGTATTGACGGCGGCGTTCGGCATCGTCAACACGGCGTACACGGACGGCAGCCTGCCGAAATACACGACCGGCAACTATACATACGGCGGCGTGGATTACACCTATGCGGATCTGTTCGCCAACCAGGAGATCTATATGAGCTTTACGCTGCCGCTGCGCAGCGGCGACTGGCTGACCTGCCGCATTCCGCTGGCGCTCATCATTCTGGCCGGCGGCATCGTGGGCGGCCTCGTCATCATGGCGCTCAAGGAAGGGGAATACCGCTTCCTGACCAAGCGCGGCTGTTACTATCAGGATGACGGCGACATGGTGCTGGAGATCCGCGAATTCGGCAAAAAGCTGGCGGCCGGCGTGCGCAAAAAGCCGGTTGCCGCAGCGGCCGAGGCCGAAGCAGAGCAGGCGGATGTGCCGGCCGAACCGGAACAGGTGCAGAAAAAATAATCGTTGTTCCTCGCATAAAACAGCAAAAGACGCCCCTGCGGGCGTCTTTTTTGCGGTGTTTTAAGTGTTCAGCACGCCGGAGACCTGGAACAGGCCGCTGTCGGTCTGTATGTCCACGGTGCCGCCGTAACGCGCGACGATGGACTCCACAGAACTCAGCCCGATACCGTCGCCGCTGTGCTTGGTGGAAAGCAGCCGTCCGCTTTCTTTGCTGCGCTTCAGTGTGCCGTCAAACGTGTTGTCGGCCGTAAAAACAATGGCGCTGTCGTTTGCCATGGAAATACGCAGCCGGATGTGGCGCGGCTGCCCCTGGGGCATGACATGGCAGGCGTCGCATGCGTTTTCCAGCAGGTTGCCGAACAGCACGGCCAGGTCCGCGTCTTTGACCGGCAGATGCTCAGGCAGTCGGATGTCGGCTTTAAAATCGGTGCCGTGCTCCTGCGCAGCCTGTGCGTAAAACGACACAACGGCGTTCAGCGCGGTGTTTTTGCAGTAGGTCAGCGGCGTATCTGCCGGCAGGGTGCGAATGTAGTTCCTCAGGTAGGCGGTCAGCTCGTCAAATTTGCCTTGCTCCGCCATGGTGGACATCAGCCGAATGTGGTGCTTCAGGTCGTGGCGCGCATGGCGCGCGTCGTCAATGCGCTCCTTCAGGCTTTCATACTGCAGGTTCTGCATGGCAAGCATGTGGTTTTGCGAACGCAGCATCATGTTGCGTTCGGATTGCACAAGGATGCGCATCACGATCGTATAGATCAGGATAGAGCCGGCGTTGATCAGAATGATAAACAGGGAATTGGTCGGGTGCAGCATCATTTGAATTTCAGGCCCTTTGCTGAAATACAGGTCGTGGTACCAGAACAAATAGAACACGGCGGGCACCAGGCATATGGCGCTCCACATGGACCGGCTGGCCGGTACAGCTGCCGCCGGCATAAAAACCTTCTTTAAAAAGACAAAGTAAAACGGCAGGAATGCGGCCTGCGACAGCGCAGTGCACAGCACGCAGCTCCAGCGCTTGTCCTGGCTTGCCAGCGCCGGAAACAAAAAGCCTTCCACACATTTGGCGGTGACCATGACCAGGTAGGCTGTATTGATGACCATCAGCAAAACAAACAGCAGCTTTCGGATGTCCTCTTTCACAATAAATATGTAAAGCAGCAGAAAAGCGGCAAAAACGATCAGCGAAAGTACGGCGCCGGCGCTTTGCGTGTAATAATCTGTCCATACAAAGAAGAAGCTTTGCAAAGCAGTGGCCGCCAGGACAATGCCGGTCGTGACCGGTTTGGAGAAGCGGCATTTCTGGGCAAACGGAAAAAAAGCCAGCGCCAAATAGGGCAGAAAGTTCAAAAGGGAATACAGCGTAACTTCCAATATGTGTAATGCGCTCATGCTTTGCCGCCTCCCCGCATGGTCTGGATCAGGTAGTCATTGTACGCCTGCCGCACTTCGCCGCTTCGCCGGCGGCTGATCGGCACGGCGGTGCCGTCCCACAGATAAAAGCAGTCGCTTTCCAGCCTGGCAACGGCGGCAAAGTTTACGATCACGCCCTTGGTGCAAAGCGCAAAGCCGCGGTAGGGCAAAAGCAGCTTTTCAAACTTGCCCTGCGCGCAGCGCACCTGTACCGGCGTGCCGGTGCGGCGGTGAATGGTCACATAGTGGCCGGAAAAAGTCGTGTGGGTGATCGCGCCCAGCAGCACGTTTTGCCCGTCCGGCAGTGTCAGCAGCGTGCGCGCCTGTATGTCGCCCAGCTCCAGCTGTTTTATGGCGGTCATCAGCTCGCTGCGGCTGTATGGCTTTTGCAGGTAGTAATCTGCCCGCACACGGTAGCTTTCGGCGGCAAAGTCATTGCTGGTCGTGATGAAAATGATCTTTACATTTTCGTCCATCTGGCGAATGCGAAATGCCGTGTCAATGCCATTGCGCCCGGGCATGTAAATGTCTAAAAACAGCACGTCGTACTGCCCCGGCGCAAAGTGCGCCAGCAGCGCTTCGCCGTTTTCAAACAGCACCGTTTCGGCAACCGGGTAGCCGGCCTCTTCAAAACACGATTCGGCAAGCTTGCGCAAATTGTCGCGTTCGGCAGGAATGTCGTCTGTAATGGCGATTTTCATATGTGTTTTCTTCCCTCTGTTGCTCTGTTTTGTCTATTTATTTCAGTATAACAGATTTTGTGCTCTGTGGAAAGCTTGAACTGGCTTTTGTGCAGGCAAAAAAGTCTTTTGTAACAAAAAATCTGCCGTTTGCGGCCAAAAAGTTACCGTTTGTCGCCAAAATCTTGCAAATAAATCTTAATAATTATAAAATAATTATAAATTGTGAAAGGGTGTGGAGGTAAAAAAGCTGTAGCAGTCGGCGTCTGGTATCGTGCGCACCGGACGCGCGCTCCCTCCCGAACCGGCGGCGCTGACCGCCGGCTTTTTTTACGTTGTTTTAAAAAGCGTTTTCTATGTTAAGACCCCGTCCGAAAGCCGGACGGGGTCTTTTAGTGTGCCGGACTCAGCCGTTTTTCAGCAGGTCTTTGTACAGGCGGATGTATTCGTTGGCGCTTTTGCCCCAGCTCATGTCGCAGTCCAGCGCGCGTTTTACGAGCACGTTCCAGCCCTCGGAATGGTAAGCGTCAACCGCGCGGTAGATGGCGCCGAGCATGTCGTAAGCGTCGTATGTTTTAAAGGTGAAGCCGTTGCCCTTGCCGTCGCCGCAGTCGGTGATGGAGTCTTTGAGCCCGCCGGTCTCGCGCACGATGGGCAGGGTGCCGTAGCGCAGCGCGATCATCTGCGACAAGCCGCACGGTTCGCTCTTGCTGGGCATTAAGAACAGGTCGGCGCCGGCATAGATCTTGCGCGACAGATCGGTGTTAAAGCCAATGGTCGTGGCCACCTTGTCGGGGTATTTGTTGTGCAGCTCGCGGAAATAGTTTTCATACTGCCATTCGCCCGAACCCAGCACAACGTACTGAATGTCGCGCTCCCAAAGCGATTTTTCAAGCACGGCTTCCATCAGGTCAACGCCCTTGTGGCCCACCAGGCGCGTTACGATGCCCACCAGCGGCACATCGGCACGCGCCGCCAGACCCATCTGCTTTTGCAGGGCCGCCTTGTTTTCGGCCTTGCCTGAAAAGTCGTCGCTGCTGTAGTTGGCGTAAACGGACCGGTCGGTCGCCGGGTCATAGCTGACGGTGTCGATGCCGTTTAAAATGCCGCACAGCTTCCAGCGGCGCTGGCGCAGAATGGCGTCAAGCCCGTGCGAGTACCACGGGTCCAGGATCTCGTTGGCGTAAGTGGGCGAAACGGTCGTTACACGGTTGGCGCACTCAATGCCGGCTTTCATAAAGTTGACCAGCCCGTCGTATTCGATCAGGCTGCGGTACTTTTCGTCAATGCCGAGCACGTTGTCCATCAGTTCGTTGCCGTACTTGCCCTGGTACTGGATGTTGTGGATGGTAAACACGGTTTTGATGTTTTCAAACCCGGGTGTGTTGGCGTAGTAGCAGCTGTAGTAAAGCGGCGTCAGGGCGCTTTGCCAGTCGTTGCAGTGGATGATGTCGGGCTTCCACTCAATGGCCGGGATGATCTCGATCACGGCGCGGGCAAAAAACGCAAAGCGCTCTGCGTCGTCGTAGTGGCCGTAAATGCCGTCGCGCTTGAAGTAGTACTGGTTGTCAATAAAGTAAAAGATCACGCCGTTGTGCTTTGCTTCAAAAATGCCGCAGTACTGGCGGCGCCAGGCCACCGGCACGGAAATGGATGTGATGAAGCGCATCTTGTCCTTGTATTCCTGGCGGATGGAGTCGTAAAGCGGCATCACCACGCGGCAGCCGATCAGCCGTGTGCGCAGGGCAACGGGCAAACTGCCGGCCACGTCGGCCAGGCCGCCGGTCGCCATAAACGGCGCGGCTTCGCTCGATACATAAAGAACTTTCATGGTCTGCCTCCTTATACCTTCGTGCCCTTGTTCAGGGTGATCGGGAACGACGGCGCGCCGCTCAGCTCCACACCGTCACGGATCAGCACGTCCTTGTCGGCGATCACACAGTTCAGGCGTGCGTTCTTGCCGATGATCGTGTCCTGCATGATGATGGAGTTTTTGACCACGGCGCCGGGCTCAATCACAACGCCTTTGAACAGAATGCAGTTTTCTACCGTGCCGTACAGCTTGCAGCCGTTCGGCACCAGGGAATTCGTCACCTTGGATTCAATGCCGTAAATGGTGGGCATGTCGTCACGTTCTTTGGTGTAGATCGGAGACGGCGCAAACAGCTTTTTGCGGTTTTCGCGCTCCAGCAGGCGCATGGAGATGTCGTAGTAGCTCTGGACGCTGTCGATCGTTTCGGCAAAACTGTCCTCCGGCAGGTAGGTGTACATTTTCAGGCTGTTCAGGTTCGCCATCAGCACGCTGCGCTGGAACGAAACTTTGTTGCTGGCGTGTGCGTTCATGATCAGGCTTTCCAGCAGGTACTTTTTCATCAGGATGATGTTCGTGCTGTAGGTGACCTCTTCGTCCGTGCTGCGGTCTATGCTCATTTCGCGGATGCGCCCGTCTTCATCGATCTTGTCAAACGTCAGCGTGGTGCGGATGTTTTGCGGGCGCTTGCCGCGCATGCCGACAATGGTGATGTCGGCGCCGGTGCGCTCGTGTGCGTCAAACAGCTTCTGGCAGTCAATGCTCGTCACATTGTTGCAGTCGGTCAAAAGCACATAGTCCTGCGTGGAGTGGTGGAAAAAGCTTAAATTGCCGTAGATGGCGTCGATTCGGTTGCCCCACATCGACACGTTGTTGCTGGAAAACGGCGGCAAAATGTAAAGGCCGTCTGTTTTGCGGTTCAAATCCCACGGCTTGCCGGTGCCCACATGGTCCATCAGGGAACGGAAGTTCAAATTGGTGATTACGCCCACCTTGGTTACGCCGCTGTCGACCATGTTGGACAGCGGGAAGTCGATCAGGCGGTATCTGGACAGAAACGGCACGCTGCCCATCGTGCGCCGCTCGGTCAGGCTGCCGAGCGCCTGTTCATGGATGTTGGCAAAAATGATGCCGAGTACGTTTTTTCCGTTCATGTTAAACCTCCTCTCCGGCAGCCGCCGTCTGTTTCGGCGCAACGTATGCGCCGGCGGCCACTTCTGCGCCCGGACCGACCACGGCAATGCCGAAGTCCTCCGGGTTTTCCATATGTTCAGGGATCTCGCCGATCTGGGCGTTTTCGCCGATCACGGCGTTTTCCGCCACAATGGCGTAGTAGACTTTGGCGCCTTTTTTGATGGTGGCGCCCGGCATCACAACGGAGTATTTCACGTCGGCGTCGGCTTCTACGCTGACGTTTGTGGAAAGCACGCTGTAGTCCACGCTGCCCTCGATCTCGCAGCCTTCGCTGACCGAGGAATTCTCGACCACGGCCGTTTTGCCCACATAGTGGGGCGGCGCCTCGGCCGTGCGGCTGTAGATCTTCCAGCTTTTGTCGGAAAGGTCAAGGTCTACATTCGGGTTGATGATGTCCAGGTTCGCTTCCCACAGCGAATCGAGCGTGCCCACGTCTTTCCAGTAGCCTTTGAACGGGAAGGCGAACATCCGCTGCCCGTCGGCAAGCATGGTCGGGATGATGTTTTTGCCGAAGTCGTTGCTGGAGCCGGGGGTGTTCTCGTCCTGGATCAGGTATTTTCTGAGCTTATCCCAGGTGAACACATAAACGCCCATAGAGGCCTTGTTGCTTTTCGGCTTGGCCGGCTTTTCGGCAAATTCGTAAATGCGGTCGTTTTCGTCTGTGGCCAGAATGCCGAAGCGGCTCGCCTCTTCCCACGGCACCTCCAGCACGGCGATCGTGCAGTCTGCGTCGTTCTTCTTGTGGAAGTCGATCATTTTGGCATAATTCATTTTGTAAATATGGTCGCCCGAGAGCACCACAACGTACTCGGGGTCATATTTTTCAATAAAGGCAATGTTCTGGTAAATGGCGTTTGCGGTGCCTTTGTACCAGCTGGCGCCGCCGATCGCTTCGTAAGGGGGCAGCACATGCACGCCGCCTTTCATACGGTCCAGATCCCACGGCTGACCGTTGCCGATGTAGTCGTTCAGCTCCAGCGGCTGGTACTGGGTCAGCACGCCGACGGTATAAATGCCGCTGTTCGCACAGTTGGAAAGCGGAAAGTCGATGATCCTGTACTTCCCGCCGTAGGGCACGGCCGGCTTCGCGATCTTTTTGGTCAGCACGCCCAGGCGGCTGCCCTGTCCGCCCGCAAGCAGCATGGCGACAACACTTGTTTTCTGTGACATGGTCTTTCCTCCGTTTTATTTTATTTTTTCCAGGTAGACGGCGCTCAGCCCGCCCAGATGCAGCGCAATGCTCTGGTCGCAGCCGTGCATCGGCTTTTTGCGGCTTTTGTAGGTGCCGGAAAGGCGCGCTTTTTTGCCGCCGTATTTTTTGAGCGACGTGTCAAACACCACTTTGTAGGTGCCCGCTTCCGGCACGCCGATCCTGTAGTCAGCGTGCTCCACAGGGGTAAAGTTGAACACGGCGATCATTTCTTTTTTGTCGCTCGCAATGCGGCGAAACGCGATCACGGAATTGGCGTTGTCGTCGCTCGAGATCCACTGGAATCCCTCCCAGCTGTAGTCGTTTTGCCAAAGGGCCGGCGTTTCCTTGTAAAAACGGTTGAGCGCTTTGGAAAAGTCCTGCAGCCTTTTGTGCTTTTCGTAATCGAGCAGCAGCCAGTCAAGGCCGCTTTCGTAGTCCCATTCCTTGAACTGGCCGAATTCGCTGCCCATAAACAGCAGCTTTTTGCCCGGGTGCGCCATCATGTAAGCTAAAAACAGGCGTGCGCCGTCAAACTTCATGTCGTAGTCGCCGGGCATTTTGTCAATGAGCGAGCGCTTGCCGTGCACGACCTCGTCGTGGCTGATCGGCAAAATGAAGTTTTCGGAAAACGCGTAGAAAAAGCTGAAGGTGATGCAGCTGTGGTTGTCCTTGCGGAAAAACGGGTCCAGCGCCGTGTAGCGCAGCATGTCGTTCATCCAGCCCATGTTCCACTTAAAGTTGAAGCCGAGCCCGCCTACGTCGGGCGGCATGGTGATCATCGGCCAGGCGGTCGACTCTTCGGCGATCATCATCGGGTTGTCGACCTCGCGGAACACGGCGGTGTTCAGCTCGCGCAGGAAGTCAACGGCCTCCAGGTTTTCGTTGCCGCCGTACTTGTTGCGCACCCAGTCGCCGTCCTGCCGGCCGTAGTCCAGGTAAAGCATGCTGGCCACGGCGTCTACGCGCAGCCCGTCAAAGTGGAATTCGCGCAGCCAGTACACGGCGGAGGAGATCAGGAAAGAGCGTACCTCTTCTTTGCCGTAGTCGAACACGCGCGTGCCCCACTCCTTGTGCTCGCCCTTGCGCAGGTCCTGGTACTCATAAAGGCACTGGCCGTCAAATTCGTAAAGGCCGTGCGCGTCTTTCGGGAAGTGCGCGGGCACCCAGTCCAGGATCACGCCGATGCCGGCGTTGTGGCAGGCATTGATGAAGTACATCAGGTCGTCCGGCGTGCCGTAGCGCGACGTGGGGGCAAAATAGCCCGTGACCTGGTAGCCCCAGGAGCCGTCGAACGGGTGCTCCAGGATCGGCATCATCTCAATGTGGGTGTAGCCCATCTGCTGCACATAGGGCACAAGCGCGGCCGCCATCTCGCGGTAGGAGTAAAAGCTGCCGTCCTCGTGCAGCTTCCACGAGCCGAAGTGGATCTCGTAAATGTTGACCGGCTGCTTTAAAATATCTTGTGTTTTGCGCCGGCTCATCCAGGCGCCGTCGGTCCATTCAAAACCGCCCGGGGCGTAGACCTTGCTGGCCGTGCCGGGGCGCGTTTCGCTGTGGAACGCGTAGGGGTCGGCTTTCATCAGCACGCGGCCGTTTTGCGTGGTGATCGCGTACTTGTAGCAGTCGTACTGCTTTACGCCGTCGATCTCCGTCTCCCACAGGCCCTCTTTGTTGATGCGCTTCATCGGGGCTTCGTTTTCGTTCCAGTTGTTAAAGTCGCCGCACACCGAAACGGCAATGGCATGCGGCGCCCACACGCGAAAAACGTGGCGGCCGTTTTTAAGTTTATGCGCGCCGAGGAAACGGTATGCCTCCGCATTTTTGCCGCTGTGGAACAGGTAGACCGGCAGCTCGTATTCTTTCGGGATTGAAGCCATGGTTTTCTCCTTCGCTCTTCTTCTGCACGGCAAATTTGCCGCATAAATAATACTCTGATTTTATTGTATCATCCCTACTCGGAAAATTCAAGGCTGATTTGTTTATTTTGTTACAAGAATTTTGCGAAAATTGTCAAAAACTGTTCAAGTTGTTGTAAAATTTGTGCCTTTTTTTCGGCAAAAAAGGCCGGTGCGGCGCACGGCGGCGTACAGCGGCGCGAAAATCCGGCTTCAGGCGTATTTTCAGTTGATTCAGTAATAATTTCTTGTTATAATATAGTGTATCGGAAGGCGGTGGAACGGTTTTGAAAGACATCATCGTCGCGTACCCCTCTAAAAAAACGGCGCTGCACCTGGCAGGCCTTTTGGAGGAGGGCGGCGTGTCTGTGTCGCACGTCTGTGCGCTCGGCGCCTCCGTGCTGCAGATCGCGCTGCAGATGCACGCCGGTGTTGTGGTGTGCGCTGCGTCACTGTCTGACATGCGCGCCGAAGAGCTGGCCGAGCGCCTGCCTTTTGGGTTCGAGGTGCTGGCTATCGGCATGGGCACAGACGGCATGAGCAACCTGGTCTTTATGCACCCGCCGCTTGACTATGCGGACTTTATCAACACGGCGCTCGTTCTGTCTATGGGCAGCGGGGGCACGGCCCGGCGGGACAACGGCGGCCAGGAAGCCGTTGACAAAGCGAAAGAAATTCTGGCCTGCACGCGCGGCTTTACCGAGCCCGAGGCGCACCGCTACCTGCAGCGTATGAGCATGGAAAGCGGCAAAAAGCTGGAGGCGGTCGCCCGCGAGATCATCGACGAAATGCTCTAAGGCGGTGCATACCGCCTGGGACACGGGGGTATTTATATGAAATTTACAAAAATGCACGGCTGCGGCAACGATTACGTCTATGTAAATGCGTTTAAAGAGAAGCTGCCGGACGAGAGCGCGGCGGCGCGTATCGTGGCTGACCGCCACTTCGGCGTGGGCGGCGACGGCATGATCGTGATCGCACCGTCTGAAAAGGCCGACTTTGAAATGCGTATGTATAACGCCGACGGCACCCGTGCGGAAATGTGCGGCAACGGCATCCGCTGCGTCGGCAAATATGTGTATGACCACGGCCTGACGGACAAGACGGAACTGACCGTGGAAAGCATGGGCGCGGTCAAGCACCTTTCTCTTTTTGTGGAAAACGGCGCGGTCACACGCGTGCGCGTGGACATGGGCGCCCCGGTGCTGGAAAGTGAAAAGATCCCGGTGGTGTGTGCCGGCGAACGGGCGGTGGATGTGCCGATCGAGGTGCTGGGGCAGACTTACCGCATGACCTGCGTTTCGATGGGCAATCCGCACTGCGTCGTTTTTATCGATACGCCGGTCGCAGACTTCCCGCTCGAGACGATCGGCCCGGCGTTTGAGCGTCACGAGCGTTTTCCGCAGCGCGTGAATACGGAGTTTGTGCGCGTGCGCAGCCCGCATGAAGTGGAAATGCGCGTGTGGGAGCGCGGCACCGGCGAAACGCTGGCCTGCGGCACCGGCGCATGCGCGGTGGCCGTGGCGGCCATCCTGAACCGTCAAACGGACAAAGAGGTCACGGTGCACCTGCTCGGCGGCGACCTTGAGATCGCCTGGAGCGGCGACATAAATGACAGTGTCTATATGACCGGCCCGGCCGAAACGGTGTTTTCGGGCGAGATCGATCTGGAAAATATCCATGCAGTAAAGGAGTAAAGAAGTTGAAGATCAATGACAACTTTTTAAAACTGGAAAGCTCGTACCTGTTTTCTTCGATCGCGAAAAAAGTGGCGGCTTACCAGCAGGCACATCCCGAGGCAGATGTGATCCGGCTCGGCATCGGCGACGTTACGCGCCCGCTCGCGCCGGCGGTGATCGAAGCCATGCACAAGGCGGTCGATGAAATGGCCGACGAAAAGACGTTTCGCGGCTACCCGCCGGAGTACGGCTACGATTTTCTGCTGAAGGCCATTCAGCAAAACGACTATGCCGCCCGCGGGGTGCAGATCGGCACGGACGAGATCTTTGTGTCAGACGGCGCCAAGTCGGACTGCGGCAACATCGGCGATATTTTGGACGCCGGCAACCGCGTGGCCGTGTGCGACCCGATCTATCCCGTTTATGTGGATACAAATATCATGGCCGGCCGCAGCGGCGACAAAATGCCGGACGGCCGCTTCAGCCATTTCATCTACATGCCCTGCACGCAGGAAAACGGCTTTATGCCCGACCTGCCCACCGAAGTGCCGGACATGATCTACCTGTGTTTCCCGAACAACCCGACCGGCGAGGGCGCGACCAGGGCGCAGCTGCAAAAGTGGGTGGACTATGCGCTGCAGCACGATGCGCTGATCCTTTACGATTCGGCGTACGAGGCGTTTATTACCGAGGCGGACATGCCCCACACGATCTATGAGATCCCGGGCGCTGAAAAGTGCGCTGTCGAGTTCCGCTCGTTCTCCAAAACGGCCGGCTTTACCGGCGTGCGCTGCGGCTACACCGTGGTGCCCAAGGCCTGTGTGTTCGGCGGCGTTTCGCTGAACCCGCTGTGGGCGCGCCGCCAGGCTACCAAGTTCAACGGCGTCTCTTACATCACCCAGCGTGCGGCCGAGGCGGTTTACAGCGAGGCGGGCAAAAAGCAGGTGCGCGAAACGATCGCGTTTTACCAGAAAAACGCCCGCGTCATCTACGACGGTTTGAAAGCGGCCGGCTTTTCGGTCTGGGGTGGCGTCAACTCGCCCTACGTCTGGCTCAAAGTGCCGGACGGCATGACTTCGTGGGATTTCTTCGATGCGCTTCTGGAAAAGGCGCAGGTCGTCGGCACGCCGGGCTCCGGCTTCGGTCCGTCCGGCGAGGGCTATTTCCGCCTGACCGCGTTCGGCAACGCCGAAAAAACAAAAGAGGCTGTGGAACGTATTCAGAAAGTGTTTCATTTTTAAATTTTATTCGTCAACCGGCGCCGAAGGCGCAGAAATAAAGTCATTACCCTGTAAGGAGGAGTTTTTTATGGAAAAGAAAGAACAGCTTTATGAAGGCAAGGCCAAAAAGGTGTTTGCCACCGACGACGAAAACCTTGTGATCGTGGATTACAAGGACGATGCAACGGCGTTCAACGGCCTGAAAAAGGGCACCATCGCCGGCAAGGGCGTTGTCAACAACAAAATGAGCAACTACCTGATGCAGCTGCTCGAAAAGCACGGCGTGCCCACGCACTTTGTGCAGGAGCTCAGCGACCGGGAAACGCTTGTCAAAAAGGTCGCCATCGTGCCGCTGGAGGTCATCATCCGCAACAAGGCCGCCGGTTCCATCTGCAAGCGCCTTGGCCTGGAAGAGGGCATGGAATTCACCCAGCCTTCGCTTGAGTTTTCCTACAAAGACGACGATCTCGGCGATCCGCTGATCAACAGCTACCACGCCATCTCCTGCGGCTTTGCCACCAAAGAGGACATCGACACCATCACCGAAATGGCCTTCAAGGTCAACGATGTGCTGGTGGAATACTTCAAGACGATCGGCGTGGAACTGATCGACTTTAAGCTGGAATTCGGCAAAACGGCCGACGGTCAGATCGTTCTGGCTGACGAGATCAGCCCCGACACCTGCCGTTTCTGGGACATCAAAACACATGAAAAGCTTGACAAGGACCGTTTCCGCCGCGACCTCGGCAAGGTGGAAGACGCCTACGCCGAAATGATGAAGAGAGTGGGACTGAACTGATGGCAAACGATACATATACTTCGCCGTTTTCCGCACGCTACGCCAGCGCCGAGATGCAGTATGTTTTTTCACCGGACTTTAAGTTTAAGACGTGGAGACGGCTGTGGATCGCCCTGGCCGAGGCGGAAAAAGAGCTTGGCCTCGACATTACGCAGGAACAGATCGACGAGATGAAGGCCCATGCCGACGACATCAATTACGATGTGGCCCGCGCCCGTGAAAAAGAGGTGCGCCACGACGTGATGAGCCATGTGTACGCGTTCGGCGTGCAGTGCCCCAAGGCAGAGCCCATCATCCACCTGGGCGCCACGTCCTGCTACGTCGGCGACAATACCGACGTGATCACGATGCGCGCGGGGCTGCAGATCGTTAAGAAAAAGCTGGTGAACGCCATCGCCTCCATTGCGAAGTTCGCCGGGGACTATAAGGACATGCCCTGTCTGGGCTTTACGCATTTTCAGCCGGCGCAGCCCACCACCGTGGGCAAGCGCGCCTCGCTGTGGCTGATGGACCTGACCATGGACTATGAAGAGCTCTGCCACACGATCGACAGCCTGATGCTTTTGGGCTCCAAGGGCACCACCGGCACGCAGGCCTCGTTTTTGGAGCTGTTTGACGGCGACCACGAAAAGTGCCGTGCGCTTGACAAAAAGATCGCCGAGAAGATGGGCTTTTCCAAGTGCTTCCCGGTCAGCGGCCAGACGTACGCCCGTAAGCTGGACACCATCGTTGTGAACACGCTTGCCCTGATCGCGCAGAGCGCCTGCAAGTTCTCGAACGACCTGCGCCTGCTGCAGAACCTGAAAGAGGTCGAGGAACCGTTTGAAAAGAACCAGATCGGCTCCTCCGCCATGGCCTATAAGCGCAACCCGATGCGCAGCGAACGCATTGCCTCGCTTGCGCGCTACGTTATGGTGGATGCGCTCAACCCGGCCTGGACGGCCTCTGCCCAGTGGTTTGAACGCACGCTGGACGACAGCGCCAACAAGCGCATTTCGGTGGCCGAGGCATTTTTGGCCATTGACGGCATTCTGGATCTGCTCATCAATGTGTCGAGCGGTCTGGTCGTTTACCCCAAAGTCATCCGTTCGCGCCTGCTTTCCGAACTGCCGTTCATGGCCACGGAAAACATCCTGATGGACGCGGTCAAAAAAGGCGGCGACCGCCAGGCGCTGCACGAGCGTATCCGCCAGCATTCCATGGCGGCGGCCAAAGTCGTTAAGGCCGAGGGCGGCCAAAACGACCTGGTGGATCGTATTGCGGCTGACCCCGCGTTCCAGATGACGAAGGAGGAAATTCTGGCCTCCATGCAGCCCGAAAACTTTGTGGGCCGCGCGCCCGAGCAGGTCGCGGAATTCCTGCACGATGTGGTGCAGCCCATTCTGGACGAAAACAAAGACCTTTTGGGCATTGATGTGGAGATCAACGTTTGATTTTCTTGTTTAACAAACTGTGACCATTTTGCGGCAAAATGAGAGGGGACGCAAAATGAATTTAAAACAAATTATAAAAAAGGGGGTCGGCGCTCTTGCTGGCGTTTGCCGTGGCGGTGCCGGCCCTGCTTACCGGCTGTTCGGTGCAGCCGGCCGATGAGGTGGAGACGCATACAGTGGAAGGCACGCTTAAAATCGGCATCGTCAGCGACATGCAGCTTCAGCCAAAGGGCGGGTCAGACGTGTATGACAACGCCTATCGTAAGACGCTGGAGTTTTTTAAGTCGCAGGATGTCAATATGATGATCAATGCCGGCGATTATACAGACACGGGCACGCAAAAGGCGGTGGACAATTACGCCGCGATTTTAAATGAGGTGTACCCGGCAGAGCAGCGGCCTGTTTCTCTTTCGATTCTAGGCAATCACGATTACTGGCTGCCGTATTTTGTAGACTGCTGGGAGATCCCGTTCAAGTCCAAAATGCAAAGGCGCTTTTTGAAGGCGACCGGCGAAACCTCGCCGTGGACGCATAAGGTCGTTAACGGTTACCATTTTATCGGTTTCAGTCCGGTAAACGGCAACATGGATTCCTCGGCTTATATCGACAAGATCGACTGGGCGCGCGAGCAGATCGAGCTTGCGATTCAGGACGATCCCGACAAGCCGGTATTCGTCATTACCCATGCGCCGCCGAACGACACGGTCTACATGAGCGATGAAGAGGATTACAGCGTGCTCAGTGAGCTGTTTGCGCAGTATCCGCAGGTCGTTTCCATTTCCGGCCACACGCACGCACCGCTGCTGGAGGATCGCTCCATCTGGCAGGGCAAATATACGGTGGTCAACACGCAGTGTGTTTCTTATGTCTGTTTTGAAAAAGGCATGCTCTGCTCCGGCACAGACGATGCTTCGATCGAGCAAAACCCCATGTGCATGATTTTGGAGATCACGGACGACGCGCTGACCTTTACGCGCTACAGCATTCTGACCGGTGAGCAGCAGGGCGAGCCGTGGCGCATCCCGCAGCCCATTGCGCAGAACCTGAACCTGTACTCGGCCGACCGCGCCAGCCGGTGGGGTGCGCCGGTCTTTGTGCAGGATGCACAGTTTTCGGCCGAATTTCTGCCCTACGGCGACGGCGGGCAGGAACTGGCTGTCAGCTTCAATTCCGCGCAGCACGACAACTATGTGTACAGCTACACGCTTACAGCGGCAGATGCTTCGGGCCAGCCGGTGCGTTTTCAAAACGGCGAGGATGCAGACGGCAACCCGGTCTATCTGGATGCGCTCAGCTGGGTTTCTGATTTTTACCTGGGGCTGGACGCCATGCAGCCGCGCACCACACTGCGCCTCGGCGACTATACGGCCAGTCTGCCGGACGGCACCTACACGCTTTCGGTCACGGCGGCCGACACCTGGGGGCATGAAAGCGCGCCGGTCACGGCACAGCTGTCTGTTTCGGGCGGCAATGTTTCTGTCCTTGCATAAGATGTTATAAACCGGCTTCTATGCTTCTATGATAGAGGAGGATGCTTTATGAAAACACTCGGCAATATTTTATGGTTTATTTTCGGCGGCTTTGAAACGGCTGTCTGCTGGTTTTTTCTGGGGGTGCTTTGGTGCATCACCATTGTCGGCATTCCGCTCGGCAAGCAGTGCTTCAAGCTGGCTTCTTTAACCATTTTCCCGTTTAAAAAAGATGTGGTGGATGGCGGCGGAGCCATCAGCCTGGTCGCCAATATCTTCTGGGTCATTTTTACCGGGCTGCCTATGGCCATTACAAATGCGCTGGTCGGGCTGGTGCTTTGCATCACGATCATCGGCATTCCGTTTGGCAAGCAGTACTTTAAGCTGGCCGCGCTCAGCTTTGCACCGTTTGGCAAAGAAATCGTGCGCACCGACTGATTTTACTATTAATGTTTTTAAGAGCAGGTTTCGGCCTGCTCTTTTTTGCGTTTTAAATTTTTCCCAAAAAGTACTTGACAAGACTGCACATGCTGTATATACTGTACATGTACAGTAAACAAGGGAGGCGGAACATGATCGAAATCGTCATTCGCAATTCGGGCGAATGCCCGATCTATGAGCAGATCGTGCGCCAGATCAAGGCGCAGATCATTCAGGGAACGCTTTTGCCGGACCAGGCCCTGCCGTCAATCCGCAATCTGGCCAAGGACCTGCGCATCAGCGTCATCACCACCAAGCGCGCGTACGACGAGCTGGAGAAAGAGGGCTTCATCTACTCCATCCCGGCCAAGGGCTTTTTCGTGTCGCCGCAGAATACACAGCTGATCCAGGAGGAAAACTTAAAGAAAATCGAGAACCTGCTGGCTGAGGCCGCGGCGCTGGGGCGCCAGTGCGGTCTTACGCCAGAGGAACTGACGGAAATGCTGCGTCTGGAGGAGGAAATACAGTGAACGCATTGGAACTGCAAAACGTAACGAAAAATTATCCCGGCTTTTCGCTGGCCGATGTCAGTCTTTCGCTGCCCAAGGGGTGCATCCTCGGCCTGGTCGGCGAAAACGGCGCCGGCAAAAGCACGCTGATCCGCCTGCTTTTGGGTCTGGCGCAGGCAGACGGCGGAAAAATCTCGGTGCTCGGCCAGCCTGTCGGCAAGCTGCGCGACAAGCTCGGCATCGTGTTTGACGAGCCGGCGTTCAGCGGCTATATGACTGTGGACGATATAGAAAAAGTGATGCGCGCCATGCATCCGGCGTGGAACGGTCAGGTGTTCGGCGATCACATCCGCCGCTTTGGCCTGCCGCGCGACAAAAAGTTTACCGATTTTTCCCGCGGTATGAAAATGAAAACGATGATCGCCTGCGCGCTCAGCCACGACCCGCAGCTGCTGGTGCTGGATGAACCGACTTCGGGCCTTGACCCGATCGTGCGCGACGAGATACTCGATGTGTTCAACGAATTCACGCGCAATGCGCAAAATTCCATCTTGATTTCGTCCCACATCGTCAGCGACCTGGAAAAAATCTGCGACTACATCGCTTTTCTGCACCATGGAAAGCTGCTTTTCTGTGCGGAAAAGGATGCGCTGAAAGACAAATACGCCGTTGTGCACCTGACGCCCGGCGATTTTGAGGCGATCGACCCGGCCGCCGTCTGCGGCAAAAAGGAGAACCGCTATTTTACCGACGCGCTGGTGGAGCGCGCCAAGGTCAACCCGGGCATTGCAGCAGAGCCTGCCACGCTTGAGGATATCATTTTATTTATGGCAAAGGGGGCAGAAAAATGAAAGGCCTGATCGTTTCCGATTTTTTGCTGATGCGCCGTGTGGCCGGCATTTACATCCTGATAACGGCTGTTTTTGCCGGGATCGCAGCGTTCGGCGGCGTCAATAACATCTTTTTTGTCGTTTTTTTCTCTTATTTTGCTTCAGCGGTCATGCTGAGCGTTATGGATCTGGACGAGCGCGCCGGCTGGCCGCGCTATGCCGTCGCCGGTTTTGCCTCACGGCGGCAGTATGTGCTTGGTAAATTCTGCAGTGCGTGGATCTTGCAGGGCGGCGCAGCCGCCGTGTTTCTGGCGCTGCGCCTGGTGCGCGATCTTACCAGTCACATTTCCCTGCAAAGCGATTTTGAGACGGTGTTCTTTATGCTTGCCATGATGGTGGCCGCGAATGCCGTGATGATGCTGTTTCAGTTCCCGGTCACGTTCAAATTCGGCTCAGCGCGCGGCCGGCTGATCTCCATCGCGGTCGTCGTTGTGATCGCTGTGGGCACCGGCGTGTTTTCTGCCATTGCCGGCAGCGGAGCTTCGAGCTCCGATGCGCAGCTGCCTGGGTGGGTCGCCGCCCTGCCGTCCCTGTCGGTTTTGAGCGTGCTGCTGCTTGCGGCAGCCGCCGTGCTGTACGCCGCAGCCGTCGGTTTGTCGCTGAAGCTTTTTGCAGGCAAAGAGCTGTAAGAAAGCGCTTTTTAAAACCAAAGCCCCCTCCAAAGAGGGGGCTTTGCCGCATGTACGGCCAAAACGGAAAGAGCAGGCCAAAGGAAATCAGGCCGCAGCTGCGGTGCAGAGATCTTCTGCACCTTTAGTATATCCTGCGGCGTGGGAGAAAAATGGTTTATGGTTTTTAGTTTTCAAAACGGATCTGCTGCTTCGTTTCAAACGGAAAGGTCAAAAGCGTTTTGCCGTTTTTGGCCGCCTCTTTCAGCCGGATGGCCGTGATCTGGCTGTTGTCATACGTTTTGTAGTAAAACGTATTCGTGCTTGTGCTGATGCAGCTGGCGTACACGGTGTGGTCCAGGCCGCCCTGCGGTGTGATGACGCTGCCCTTGCACATCGAAACACTGTCTAAAATGTGGAACACCTGCGTCACGTTGGCGGCTTCGTCCTTGGCGCAGACGCTGTTGTACTTTAAAAACGCTGCGCGCACAAAGCGGCTGGGCGGCGAAGCGTCGCCCGGCAGTCCCACGGCGCCCATGCCCTGGCCGTAGGGCGTAAGGGAGAGCGCCGGCGCAAAGCGGTTTTCGGGCGCGTAGGGGCTCAGCGCCATGTGGGTGCGCATGTTTTCGCACTGAAAGGGGAAGGGCGGGTTGTTTGTCAGCACGCCGAATTTGTTTTCGTACACATGCAGCCCGTCTTCGGTCTGTTCCACCGTCAGGCAGCGTTCGCTGTCGGCGATCATCCAGTGCAACGCCGTCGCTGGCATATCGGGGCGAAACGGCCGGTCGGTGATGTTTACGTTCTGCAGTGCGGTCTGCGCCTCGGCCGCCGTTTCAAACCGGCAAAGCACCCAGGCGATCAGCTCAAAGGCCGCCACGTTCGTTTTGCCGCGCTTCGGCGGGCGGTAAACGGCGTTTTGCGGAAAGTAGAGCCCGGCGGCGCAAAGGCCGTGCTCGTTCATTGCCTCGGCAAAAAGCGGCGTGCCGTCGGCCACATGCGCTGTGCCGATCACGGCCGGGTGTTCGCGCAGCGTCTGGTTTTGCAGCCGGATCGGGCAGCGGCGCGGCAGGATCACGGCCTGTTCGCCGAACGAGCGTTCCAGATCCAGGTTGCGCCCAAAGTAAAAGCCGTTGTTTTTAAAGGTGATGCAGGTGCACATTGTGCTCGCTCCTTTACGGTGTAAAGTCTATGACCAGTATAGCATAAATGTATGCCTTTTTATAGCATGTCCGTTTTTTGCGTGTCTTTGCAGTCCATTTTGTTTTCGCTTGCCGTGGTCTCTTTTGTGTGGTAAACTGAAAAAGAGGTGTTTTTTATGCGTGAAAAAATGCGCGCTTTTGTTTGGCACAGGGGCGGAAAAACAGAACTGCTGGAAAAGGAAGTGCCGCATGTTTTGCTGCCGACGGACGCCGTTGTGCGTGTGACCATGAGCACGATCTGCACAAGCGACCTGCACATTCTGCACGGCGCGGTGCCGCGTGCCGTGCCGGACACGGTGCTCGGGCATGAATTTGTGGGCGTTGTTACACAGCTTGGCAGTGCGGTGAAAGGGCTGCGTGTCGGCGACCGTGTGGCTGCCAACTGCGTCAGCTACTGCGGCGACTGCTGGTTTTGCCGGCGCGGGTTCGTCAACAACTGCGAAAAGGGCGGCTGGCTGCTGGGCTGTACGCAGGACGGCTGCCAGGCCGACTATGTGCGCGTGCCGCTGGCCGGCTCCAGCCTTTATAAGATCCCGTCCGGCCTAAGCGACCGCCAGGCGCTTTTGACCGGCGATATTCTGGCAAGCGGCTATTTCGGCGCGCAGCTTTGCGCCTTTCAGCCGGGCGACACGGCGGTCGTGCTGGGCGCCGGGCCGGTCGGTATCTGCGCCTGCCTTTGCGCGCGTCTGTTCGGCGCCGGCCGGGTGATTTTGGCGGATATCGACCCGGCGCGTCTGGCCTTTGCCGGGGCGCACGGGGTGGCCGATCTGCATGCCGACCCGCATGCCGGCGACCTGGAGGCGTTTGTGCGCACGGCGACCGAGGGCCGCGGGGCCGACGGCGTGATCGAGGCGGCCGGCACGGACGAAACGTTTGAACTGGCCTGGCGCGTTGCGCGGGCAAACAGCGTGGTGGCGGTCGTCGCCATGTACGAGCACGCACAGACCCTGCCGCTCGAGAAAATGTACGGCAAAAACCTGATTTTCAAAACCGGCGGCGTGGATTCGTGCCACTGCCCCGAAATTCTGGAACTGCTTGCGCAGGGCAGGCTCGACGTGTCATTTTTGCTGACGCACACCGTAAAGCTTGCCGACATTGCGCAGGGCTACGAAATGTTTGCGAAGAAGCAGGACGGCTGCATGAAAGTGGCCGTTGTGCCGTAATATAGGCGCATCTGACCCGACCCGGGGAATTGTATGCCTTTTAGCACCGCTCCTTCTTTTGGCGCAGCTCGGCCACAAATACGCATGCACCTAGCAGCATCAGCACAAACAGCAGCGCGCTGCCGGCAAACGGCTCAGCCGTCGTTTCAGCTGTGCTCGAAAACACGGTCTGCGTCTGCGGAAAAGCCGCCAAAAGGGCTTTGCAAATGCCAAAAGCAAGCAGCGCGTGCACGGTACGAAACAGCAGGAACCGGCCGTAGGGCATGTGAAATGTGTTCAGGTGCGGCAGGATCTGCAAATGCACGCAAAAGCCGCCGAACGCCAAAAACGCAGCGTACACCTCCAGTGAAAACGGCGCGCCTCCAAACAGGCCGCTTGTAATCTCGAAAACCGGCGCCAGCGCATCCGGCAGGCGGCAAACTTCTATCAGCGCGCAAAACAGCGCCATAAAAGCGCACATGTGCAAGACGGCGCCAAGCGCCTGTTCAGCGCCCTTGCAGATTGCGTCCGCTGCGTCCAGTCCGCCGGCCGCGGCGCCGTCTGGCGGCCGTTTCCCTTTTGGCGCAAACCTTGCGCGCAGGATGCCGATGCCCAGCGCACCCAGCACGCAGGAAGCGTAAAGGATCCAGCCGGCATTTTTGTTCTGCAAAAGCACGGTGCCCACGGCGGTCAAAATAAAGGCCGCGCCGCCGCATACGTTAAATTCCATCAGCCGCGCCGCTTCGGCGGCGGTTATTTTTTTCTCTTCATAAAGTGCGCGGCATAAAACGGCGCCGGTCGGGTAGCCGCCGGCCAGCCCAAACAAAATCACGCCGCCGCAGCAGGCCGGCAGGCGAAAGAGCATCCATGTGGGCTTTGCCAGCATGCGGCAGATGCGTGCGTAGGCGCGCGCGTTTTCCAGCGCGGCAAACACGGTCAAAAGCGGCAGCAGGCTCGGCGCTACGGTGTTCAGAGCCAGGTCAAGCCCCTGCGCGGCGCCGGCTTTTGCCTCGCGCGAAAAAGCGATCAGCGCCGCCACGGTGCAGCCGGCGGCAAAAAGCAAAAGAAAATCCGTTTTGTTTTTCATGTTTCTCCCCCCTATAAGCATATAAATGAATAGGTGGTTTTATGAAAAACAAGACTTTTAAAAGCGCGCGTGCCGGCGCGTCTGAAATCCCGGCTAATGCCTATACAAACGAGTCGCTTATTGAGGTCAGCGGCGCCGGGCGGTGCACGGTGGAGGGGATCGAGCACATCTGCGAATATTCCCCGGGCAAGATCGTTTTGGCTCTGCACCGCCGCACGCTCACGATCCACGGCGCAGACTTGTTCATCAGTTCGTTCACGGCCTTCGGCGCTGTGGTGGAGGGTACGATCATCACCATAGATTTTTCCGGCGGAGCGCCCGAACATGGTTAAGCTGCTGCGCTGGCTTTTCGGCTACGTTTCGTTTCGCTTTTCGGGCGGTTTTGTGCAGGGGTTTGTGGAACGGTGCCGCCGTGAGCGGCTGGGAGTCTATGACCTTTATGCGGACACAGACGGCCTGACCGGCAAGATCGCAGCCCGGCGCTACCGGCTTCTGCGCCCCGTGGCGCGGGCAAGCGGCGGCCGGCTGCGCTTGTTGCAAAAGCGCGGCGCACCGTTTGTGTTTGCGCGCTTTCGCGGGCGGCTGGGGCTTTTGGCCGGCATCGTGGCCTGCATTTTGCTGTTTTCCTATATGACGTCGTTCGTCTGGACGGTAGAAGTTAAGGGCTGCGAAACGATCAGCGAGTCCAGCGTGCTGGACTTCCTGGAAACGCAGGGCTTTCGTGTGGGCGCCAAAAAGCGCGATGTGGACAACGACAAGATCCAAACGGCTGCCATGGCGGCGTTTGACGATGCGGCGTGGATCCATATTAATATCCACGGCACGAACGCGGTGGTGGAGGTCAGCGAATCGGTGCATGCGCCGCAGCTGCGTGACAAAACGCCGGCCAACATCGTGGCCGCCAAGGACGGCGAGATCACGCAGGTGATCTGTGCCGGCGGCGAGGCGGCGGTGCAGCCCGGTTCCGCCGTGACCAAGGGCGATCTGCTGATTTCCGGCATTTATGCCTCTGAAGTAGATAAAAAGAACCACTTTGAAAGCGCGGCGGGCTCGGTCACCGCCAAGGTGCACGAGACTTTAACGGTCACCGTGCAGCGCGCAGCCGAAGAAAAGCGCGAAACGCAAAGAAAAACGGTGCAAACGCTGCTGCTTTTCGGGCTGGAGATCCCGCTCGGTTTCGCCAAACAGGCATCGGGCTGTACGGTGCAGTCTGACACGCAGCTTTTGCAGCTCGGCGGCAAAACGCTGCCGCTTGGCCTGCGCCAGGACACTTATGTGTACTATGAAAAAAACACATACCTGCGCACCGATGAAGAACTTTTGCAGCTTGCGCGCAGCGAGATGCAGGAAAAACGCGCCGAATATGCCGAGAACGCGGTGATTTTAAGTGAAAAGGAGACTGCGGACACAACGGACGCAGCCTGCACCCTAAAGCTTTCGCTCACGGCGGTGGAGGAAATCGGCGTGCGACGGGAATTGCAAATAGATGTTTCAGCAGATGATTCAAGCTCTGAATCTGACGGGCGTACATAGATAAAACAGCAAAAGGAAGACATTTCTCGGCAACGCCTTCTTTTTACTAGTGCTTTAGCAAGAGAGCGCCGACCAATGGTCGGAGCTCAAAAGCCGCCCGCTATGCGGGTGGGGTTAAAGCTTAAGCAAAGAAACATCCTTTCTGATATAATGGTGAATGTTCAAGCCACCAACAAAAATCAGAAAGGATGTTTCTTATGGCAATAGTTTAGCACATACAAAATGGGTTTGCAAGTTCACATTGTCTTTACACCAAAGTATAGAAGAAAAACAATTTACAAATAGTTGCGAAAAGACACACAATAAATCATAAAGGATTTGTGTAAAAGTGCGATGATATTTGAAGCGCATACGAATCTAAAATACAAATTCGGAAACCGGCATTTTTGGGCAACAGGATATTATGTAAGCACAGTGGGGATAAACACAGCAACCGTGCAAAAATATATCCGGGAACAAGACAAGCAGGACCAAATAGAAGACAGTTTAAGCAAAAAGGAGTATGAAGACCCTTTCAAGGGTAGCCGGTAATCATACCACTGTGGCTTGAACAAAGTGAAAGCCAGCGTCATTTAGGCGCTGGCTGGTTTTAAGGCCTTATAGGCCGCCCGTCATGCCACCCCTCTTAGGGGTGGTCATGACTTTTGTAGGTGGTTTATATAGCCTGTTTTACAGTATTGTAAATCAACGTCATGACTCGTAGTGATTTATTTCCAATACTCGAAAATCTGCATTTTTGAATTGGTCGATTTGGTCTGGATCCACATACTCAAATGCCGTTAAATATATTTTCTGCCCGGGGTTTAACCGATCGGCATAAATGCTGTCCGTGGCAATTCTCGCTCCGCTGGTATCTACGGCTTCGATTGTTATAAAAAAGGTGCATTGTTTATCTGTTCTGTTTTCTACAGTAACTTCCAGAGAGGTTTCCGGATAATAGGCATCATCAGACACAGTAAATTCTCCAAAAGTGACCTCCGCGCTATCTTGCCCTTCTTCGCGGCTGCCCTCATTCAGAATACTGTCGGAATAAGCGCTTTCTGAATCGTTAGAACTTGCTCTGTTCATAATGAAAGGCATGGTTATGGTAAAAACGACAATGGTGACAATGATTAAAATGTATATTATGAAGCCTGTCAGCGCACCTTTCCCAGCCGACTTTGCGCGTTTAGGCTTTTTGTCCTCATATAAAAGGAACAGAATCAGTCCGGCAAGCGGAATGAAAAATCCCAGAATGGCAAAACCGAAGCTGGCTTTATCATTTGATATATTTCGGCTTTTCTGGTCATTGCATCTTGCACCGCAGTGGGTACAGTAGGAAGCATGGCTATCGATCGGATTACCGCAGTTTCTACAAAGCATATTCTTCTCCTTACCAGTTATTTCGTTCATTGTATACGTTGTTTACGGCTTCTGCATAACAAATGAATGATGAATGATTAGTGTCATTTCTTTGGAGATACCTATTTTTTATGGCTAGGTATTGCCGCCGCACCAGATGCCATTTCCCCCGGCTTTTTATGTAATCTACTTTTTCTTTTAGTCTTTTTGTATTCGGCGCAATATTCCAGTAATATTTGTCATCAATAGAACTGCCGTTTTTTTCGTGGATAAGCCGGTGTATACTTCCGCTTTTACCCTTTTGTGTTATGCAAATATCGATGGAAAAAGGTATGACGTCGTCTTTATAGCTTCCTAATCCCCATGGTGAAAGGTTAGTATAAGTGTAACATATGGTTAGGGTGTTAGGAAGCCAAGAAACAATCTTTTTTCCGTTCCAAAACATTTTTTTAGATGTCAGTGTAGAAGTAGAATCTTCGCAGTCCCACAATCCAGATTGCCGCAAAGTTTTATTAAATGCTTTGCGAACACATTCTTTTATATATTTGCAGTCTGTAAAGTCCCTGCATTTAACGATTTCTAAATTGTAATCCAGGTCAACGGGTTCATCCTCATTTTGCAGAATAAGGTTTTTGGCGCCGCTGCCGACCAGATAAAATCGGGCACTGATGTCAAAATCCTCTTTTAAATAGCGACACAATGTTTGCAGCAAATTGCCAGCCACATGACGCATACGTTTTACGGTTGCCTTGTCGTTTAAATAATGATACATAGTATCCCCTCCTTTTCTATCCCCAAACCGCCCATTCAGACTTCACATCTAAATCATTACAGTATAATCAAAAGTTTCTTAGAAGTCAAGTGTTTTTATTGTTTTTTACATAAAGGGAGTGCATAAATGAAAAAGGCATCTCTCTGATAAAGAGAGATGCCTTTATACGGATGTTTACCGTTTTGTATGTTCGTCAAGCGTCAGCTCAAAGGCCGGCAGAAAGTTTTCTTTGAAAAACTTTACCTCCGGCAGGTCGATCTCGTCGATCAGCCTGCGCTGCGCGGCCAGCGCTTTTTCAAATTCGCGGTTGCCGGCGCGCGCCTCTTCAATGCACTTGATCAGGGCGCTGAGCTTGTCGGCCGCTTTGACCAGCTTCCAAAGCGCTTTGTCACTTTTCTGCGAAATCAGCAGTGTTTCATAGTCGGTGCGGTACGCCTCGGGCAGCATGTCCAGCAGCCGCGTGGCCGCCGTTTTTTCAATGTCTTTATAAGCGGTGCGTATCTCGTCGTTGAAATACTTGACCGGGGTGGGCATGTCGCCGGTGATGACTTCAGTCGCGTCGTGGTAAAGCGCCAAAAGCGCGGTGCGTGCGCAGTCGTAGTCTTGGCCGAATTCCTTGTTGCCGATCAGGGCCAGCGCGTGGGCCAGCACGGCAACCTGGTGGCTGTGTTCGCTGATGTTCTCGTTTTTCGAGTTGCGCATCAGCGCCCAGCGGTCAATGTATTTCATGCGGTCGATCATGGCGAAAAAGTTGTAGGCCATTTTCATTCCCCTTTGGTAATGCCGATGTGCAGCTCGTTAAGCTGTGCGCCGTCGATTTCGGACGGGCAGGCGCTCATCAGCTCGCTGGCGTTTTGCACTTTCGGGAAAGCCGTTACGTCGCGCAGGCTGTCCGCGCCGCAGATCAGCATAGCCAGGCGGTCGAGCCCGATGCCCATGCCGCCGTGCGGGGGAGAGGCGTATTTGTAGGCCTCTACCAAAAAGCCGAACTTCGCGTCGATCTCTTCGTCGGTCATGCCCAGCAGTTCAAACATCTTTTTCTGCAGTGCGCAGTCGGTGATACGCATGGAGCCGGACGAAAGCTCCGTGCCGTTGAGGACCAGGTCAAACGCCTGGGCGCGCACACGGCTCTTGTCGGTGTCCAGGTACTCCAGGCACTCTTCCATCGGCATCGTGAACGGGTGGTGCATGGCGATCCATTCGCCGCTTTCCTCGTCGTACTCGAAAAACGGCATTTCGGTGATCCACAGGTAGTTCCACTTGCCCTCGGGGATAAGTTCCAGCGCTTTGCCCACGATCAGGCGCAGCGCGCCCAAAACAGACAGCACCAGCGGCGTTTTGCCGCTGACGATAAAGACGCAGTCGCCCTGTTCGGCACCCAGCTGCGCAAGCAGCGCATCCAGTTCGCCGTCTTTTAAGAATTTGCCGAACGAACAGGCAGGCGTTTCGTCGGCCCAGCGCACATAGGCAAGCCCTTTGGCGCCGATGCCCTTGGCGTGCTCGGTCAGCTTGTCGATCTTTTTGCGCGTGTAGAAGGAAGCGGCGTTTTTGGCCACGATGGCGCGCACGCTGCCGCCGTCTGCCACGGCGTCTTTAAACACCGCAAAATCCGTGCCGGCGGCCCAGTCGGAAATGTTTTCAATCAGCATATCAAAGCGCGTGTCCGGCTTGTCGGAGCCGTAGCGCTCCATCGCTTCGGCGTAGGTCATGCGCTTCAGCGGCAGGGCAACGTCCACGCCGATCGTCTCTTTCATCAGCCTGGCAATAAAGCCTTCGGCCATCTGCATAATGTCGTCGCAGTCCACAAACGACATTTCCAGGTCGATCTGGGTGAATTCAGGCTGGCGGTCGGCGCGCAGGTCCTCGTCGCGGAAGCAGCGCGCCAGCTGGATGTAGCGGTCAAACCCGGCCACCATGCAAAGCTGCTTGTAGATCTGCGGGCTCTGCGGCAGCGCGTAAAATTTGCCGGGGTGGATGCGTGAGGGCACCACATAGTCGCGTGCGCCCTCGGGGGTCGATTTGATGAGCATCGGTGTTTCGATCTCGATAAAATCGTTGGCGTAAAAATAGTCGCGCGCGATCTTGGCGATCTTGTGGCGCATCAATATGTTTTGCGTCAGCTTTTCGCTGCGCAGGCTTAAGTAGCGGTACTTGAGCGTCGTCTCGTCGCCCACGTTTTCGGTGTTTGTGATCTCAAACGGCGGCGTCTGGGCGCGGCTGACGATGCGCAGCTCTTTTACGGCTACTTCAATGTCGCCGGTCGGCAGGTCCTTGTTTTTGCTTTCGCGCTCGCGCACGGTGCCCACGGCGGCCAGCACAAATTCGCTGCGCACGCTCTGCGCTTTTCGGAACGTTTCGCGGTCGGTCGCGTCGTCGAACGACAGCTGCACGATACCGGTGCGGTCGCGCAGGTCAATGAAAATCAGGTTGCCGAGGTCGCGCACGCGCTGTGACCAGCCGAACAGCGTGACTTCTTTGCCGCAGTCCGCCATGCGCATGGCGGCGCAGTAATTGGTTCGTTTCAGTCCTTTGATCGATTCACTCATTGTTTTTCTCCAATCCGAACAGCGAAGCAAAGTCTACCGCTTCTCCGCCGATCTCCAAGTCTTTCAGCTGCTCGTCGAGCGAAAAGTTGTAAAAGCCCGACACAAATGTGGTCAGCGCGATCTCCTGCGTTTCGCCGCTTACCATGTTTTTGAGCTTTGCCGTTTTGGTCTCCACCTCGTTGTCGCCCAGCACGACCGAGAAACGCGCGCCGAGCTTGTCGGCGTATTTCATCTGGGCGCGCAGGGAACGGCCGTTCAGGTCGTACAGCACGGTAAAGCCCTCGGCGCGCATGTCTTTGGCGATCTCGGCCGCCTTTTGCACGGCTTTGTCGCCAATGGCCGCAATGAACAGGTCGGGCGCTTCCTCGGGCGGGAATGCACAGCCGGCGGCTTCCATGACCAGCATCAGCCGTTCCAGCCCCATGGCAAAGCCAAGGCTTGGGGTCGGCTGGCCGCCCAGCTCTTCGATCAGCCCGTCGTACCGGCCGCCGCCGCACACGGTGCCCTGCGCACCGATCGTGTCGGTCACAAACTCAAACACGGTCTTGGTGTAATAGTCGAGCCCGCGCACGATCTTCGGGTTTATGGTGTAGGCAATGTTTTCGGCGCTCAGGTAGCGTTTTACGGCCTCAAAGTGCTCGGCGCAGTCGCTGCACAGGTAGTCGAGCATGACCGGCGCGTCTTTGGCGATCTCGGCGCATTCCGGGTTTTTGCAGTCCAAAATGCGCATCGGGTTTTTCACGAGCCGTTCCTTGCAGGTGTCGCACAGCTTGTCTGTGTGCTGCGAAAAGTATTCCCGCAGCGCCTTGTGGTATTCGGCGCGGCAGGTGGGGCAGCCAATGGAGTTGATCTGCAGCTGCAAATTTTTAATGCCGAGCGTTTCAAATGCGCAGTCGGCCAGGGCGATCAGCTCTGCGTCGGCCAGCGGCCCGGCAGCGCCAAAGCACTCCACGCCGAACTGGTGGAATTCGCGCAGGCGGCCGGCCTGCGGCTTTTCGTAGCGGTAGCAGCTGGTCGTGTAGCAGACCTTTTGCGGCAAGATCTCGTTGGAAAGGCCGTGTTCCAGAAACGCGCGCGCCGCGCCTGCCGTGCCCTCGGGGCGCAGCGTAATGGAACGGCCGCCCTTGTCGTTGAAGGTGTACATTTCTTTCTGCACCACGTCGGTCGTGCCGCCCACGCCGCGTTCAAACAGCTCGGTGTGCTCAAACACGGGGGTGCGGATCTCTTTGTAGCCGAAACGGCCGGCCACATCGAGCAGGGTCGATTCAATATACTGGTTTTTGTAAACCTGCTGGGGCAGGGTGTCCTTTGTGCCCTTGGGGGCTTTTGTGATCAGTGCCATGTCAATACTCCTGTCAAAAAATGACGGGCGGGAAATCCCGCCCGGATCTTTTTATTTTCCGTTGTAGCGTGGATTAACGATCTCGCGCCATTCAAAATCACCGCGCTCCACGCCGCGGATCAGCGCTTCGGCCGTAGCAATGTTGGTGGCAAACGGAATGTTGTGCACGTCGCACAGACGCAGCAGGTCATTGTCGTTTGGTTCGTGCGGCTTCGGCGAAAGCGGGTCGCGGAAAAAAATCAAAAGGTCGATCTCGTTGCAGGCAATGCGGCTTGCGATCTGCTGGCCGCCGCCCTGTACGCCGCTTAAAAAGCAGTTGATCTTGAGGCCGGTCGCTTCTTCCACCAGCTTGCCGGTGGTGCCGGTCGCGCACACGTCGTGGCGCGAAAGAATGCCGCAGTAGGCAATGCAGAACTGGACAAGCAGTTCTTTTTTTGCGTCATGTGCGATTAAAGCGATGTTCATAAATACCCTCCCTTGGGTTGCGCTGCAGCTTTGCAGCCGGTTTTGTCCATTTATAAGTGAATATTCTTTAATTGTACAATTCGTCTAATAAACATCATACCATATTTTCGGCAGCGGTACAACAAAAAGTTTCTTAAACTGCGCAAAAAACCGGCTTTTTGTACAAAAATGCTTTGCCGTGTCGCGTCAGGAAAGCAGCGTGCCGGTCGGCTCACCGGCTTTTTCGTCGGTGTTGTCGGAGAAATAGTAGTTGTAAATAGCGGCGGTCAAATCGGCCGTTTCGGTACCGGAACCGGCCAGCTCCACCACGGAGGATACGGCGATCTCGGGGTTTTCGTACGGGCCGTAGGTGATCAGAAAACCGTTGTTGCGGTACTTCGGCTTGCCTTTTTCATCTGTGCCGTCGTATACCTGCGACGTACCGGTCTTGGCGGCCAGGTTGATGTCCAGCTGGTTGAAGAATCTGGCCGGCGCACCGTCAGTCGCGACTTCGCGCATACCGGTGTGCACAATGTCCAGCGTGTCTTCGGAAATGCCGGTCTCTTCGGCCACAGTGGCCTGCTTTTCGGTGATCTCGCCCCTGTCCTGTGCAATGATGGCCTTTACAAAGTGCAGCTCGTAGCGCGTGCCGCCGTTTGCGATCGTGGAACAGTAGTTGACCATCTGCAGCTGGGTGAACAGGTTGTCGGACTGACCGATGGCGGCGTGCGCCGTGTCGCCCAGCAGCCATGTGCCGCCGGCGGCTTCGCGTTCGGCGCGCCCGGCCAGCGTGCCCTTGCTCTCGGTGATCTCCGCACCGGTGCTCTGGCCCAGGCCGAGCAGCTCGCAGTAGGCGTTCATCTTGTCAATGCCCAGCACCTGGCTGACGTTGTAGAAAAAGATGTTGCACGAATCGCGCAGCGCGTCGGTCACATTTTCTGTGCCGTGCACGCGGCCGTTCAGGCAGCGCAGCCGCTGGTCGTAAAACTGCATCGTACCGGCGCAGGAATATGTTGTGTTGGCTGTGATGGAGCCGGTTTCCAGTGCGGCGCAGGCCACGGCCGGTTTAAAGGTGGAGCCGGGCGCGTAAGTGCCGCGGGCAAAGCGGTTCCAAAGCGGGCGGCGTTCGTCTTTCATGTAGCCGGAAGCGTCTTCGTAATACTGGGCAATGTCATAGGTGGGGTAACTGGCGGCGGCCAGCACTTCGCCGGTGTTGACGTCTTCGGCCACGACGGCGCCGGCGCTGGAATTGGCGTCTACTTCGTCGCACACCTCTTTCAAATGGTCCTGCGCAACCTTTTGCAGGCCAATGTCAATGGTGAGCACGATCGTGTCGCCCTGCACCGGCTGCTTGGTGACTTTGCGGGTAACGGTGCCGTCGCTGTTTACGGTAATGGTCATTTCACCGTCCGTACCCTTGAGGTAGCTTTCCATGGCCAGCTCAATGCCGGATTCGCCGATCTCGTCGTCAATGTCGTAGCCCTGGTCTTTCAGCTCTTTATACTCTTCGGCGTTGATCTTGCGCACGGTGCCGATCAGGTGCGGCGCAAGCGTGGTGTCGGTGTATTCGCGGTAGGCCACGGTCATTACGTCGGCGCCGCGGTAAGCATCGGTATTGTCTTTAATGGCGGCCACCGTTTCGGCGCTGACGTCCTCGGCGATCGTTACGGGGTTGTCGTAGGCAAAAAGCATCCTCGTCAGCTCGTAGCGGATGTTGGCAATTTTGATGGCCGTCTGCGGGTCATAAGATTCCAGTCCGTATTTTTCCACCACGGCGTCGTAGCAGTTTTGCGCGGTGGCGTAGGGCTGCAGGTTCAGCATGTCCTCGCTTTTCATGGTGGCCACGTCGTCCTCGTCCAGGTCGTCGTTCAGCTTAAAAGAGGCCTGGCCGTTTGCATTCACCTGCAGCGGCAGGTTTTGCACATACTCTTCGCCGTTTTTTTCAAACAGGCTGATCAGGTTCAGAATGATCGTGTTGCGCTCATCGTTATTCTGGGAAGAGGGAAATACCGTGGCGTCCAAAATGATGGAGTTGCCCTGGCGGCTCGTAACGATCGGGTTGCCGTTTCGGTCCACAATGTCGCCGCGCGCGGCCGGGATCGTAACTTTATATGTCCGCGAGGCGGAATTTTGGGTCATATAGTAGTCGTGGTCGCGGATCTGAATGTCGTAAAGCTTAAAACCAAAGCCGAACACAACCACGGCTACCAGCGCCAGCGCGATCATCGGGCGGGCGCTTTTGTGTCTGAGTTTCAAGTCAAAACTTCCTTTGTCTTATCCGTTTGGATTTAATTTCTGCAGCGCTTTTTTGCGGATCAGCCGCGTGAAAAACACGACGGCAGCCGACATGACGGCCGTGTAAACCGCGCTCGGCAGGTAAAATGTCCACAGGCTGGCATAGTTCTTGTCGTTTTCAAATATGACCAGGAACAGCAGCCAGTAAAGAAAGCAGTAAAGCACCGAGAAGAGGATGCACATGACCAGATCGGTCAGGTAAACGCTGCGGATCCAGTGGCCGGCCGCATAGGCGGCGAACACACAGCACAGCGTCAGAAAAATGCTGTTGAAGCCCAAGTGGTCGGCCGAGACCAGGTCCCACATCAGCCCGGCAAAAAGGCCGAGCAGCCCGGCTTCCAGTTCGCCCTCGTGCATGGCCAGCGTAACGGCCAGCGGGATCAGCAGCAGGCAGTGCGCTGAAAAAACAGAGGGGAACAGGCCGCCGGTGTTTTGCAGCAGGTTGGCAACCAGCAGCATGGCACAGTACAAAACGTACTTGATGGTTCTTTGTTTTTTTGTCAGTTCCATGGTCACTCACCGTCCGGCGAAAAGCCCGTCAGCACAAAGCAGCTGGAAACCGAGGAAATGTCCACGCCGGGCTGCACCACGGCGTAGGTGGAAATATTTACCTCTTCCTCTTTCGTTTCGGTCACGGTGCCGATCACAAGGCCGCGCGGAAAGCTGCCGCCGATGCCGGCCGTGCAGATGACCGAACCGTAGGCAACGCTGGAATCGGCAGTCAGGTTGGCAAATTTGGTGGTGCCGTCGGCGGCCAGGCCGGAATCGCCGGTGACATAGCTCGTTTCACCCGACACGATCTCGTACGCCGAGCAGGAGAAGTCCGGGTCTAAGATCGTGATGCACACCGAGTAGGTGGGGTAGACCTTGTCCACCACGCCGATCAGCTGCTGGCCGTACAGCACGGCGTCGCCCTTTTCAATGCCGGAGGCCGAGCCTTTGTCCAGCGTGAACGAACCGTACACGTCGGCGCTGTCGCGCGCCGTTACGGTGCACTCGGTAAAGGTGTAGTCGGGGTTCTCTTCTTTTATGTCTAAAAATTCCTTGTAAAGCTCGTTCTCGTTTTTGATGTCGTTGTAGTCGGCCAGCTGGCTCTGCAGCTGTGAGATCTGCAGGCGCAGGCTGTTCATCTCTTCCTCATAGCGGCTTTCGCCGGAGGCGTTTTTGAACACATGGTCAAGCCCTTCCGACAGCTTGGAGGCCACATAGTGCGCCGGGTAAAAGATCGTGCCCAGCACCGAGGACTGCGCCGTTGCACCGCTGCCGTTGACGGCGGCCAGCAGCATGCCGGCCAAAAGCAGCGCGGCGGCTGACAAAACGATTTTAAAACGGGTGCTTTTAAAAATGTTTTTCATGAGGGAACCTTCTTGTTTCGGTTATCGGATCTTGCGCAGTTTGATGGAGGTGCCGAGCGCCACGCACTTGGTGGGGTTTTCGGCAATGTGCACGGCAATGTGGGCGCGTTCGGCGATCAGCTGGTCAATGCCGCGCAGCTGGCTGCTGCCGCCCGTCAGGTAAATGCCGCGGTCAATGATGTCGGCCGCCAGCTCGGGCAGGGTGACCTCCAGCGTTTCGCGAATGGCGTCGGTAATGATCGTGGCCGGCTCCAGCAGCACATCGCGGATCTCTTCAGAGGTGATCTCTACAGAAGTCGGCAGGCCGTCGTTCAGGCTGCGGCCGCGCACTTCCATGGCGCCCTCGCCGCCGTATTCGTAAACGGAGCCGATTTTCAGCTTGACGTCCTCGGCCGTACGGTCGCCGATCAGTATGTCGTAGTTCTTTTTCATGTAGTTGACAATGGCCTCGTCAAAGGCGTCGCCGGCCGTTTTCACGCAGCGCGACGCGGCAATGCCGCCCAGGCTGATCACGGCAATGTCGGTGGTGCCGGCGCCGATGTCGGCCACCATGGTGCCGGTCGGCTCGTTTGTGGGCAGCCCTGCGCCGATGGCGGCGGCCATGGCTTTTTCAATCAGTTCCACTTCCTGTGCGCCGGCGTTGCGCGCCGCGTCTTCCACGGCTTTGCGCTCCACTTCCGTTACGCCGGAGGGCACCGAAATCACAATGCGGGTCTTTGTAAACAGCAGGTGTCTGGCTGAACGGCCCATAAAGTCGCGCAGCATGTCGGTCGTCATATCAAAGTCGGCGATCACGCCGTTTTTCAGCGGGTGCACCGCCACAATGGAGCCGGGCGTGCGCCCGATCATGCTTTTGGCCACATTGCCCACTGCCAGAACGCGTTTTGTTTTTACGTCAACAGCCACAACGGACGGTTCGTCGATCACGATACCGCCCTTTTTGCTGCACATTTGTGTGTTTGCCGTGCCCAGGTCAATGCCGAGGTCTCTTGTCAACATGTTTTATCGCTCGCTTTCTCACAAAATCTTGGTCAAAATAATCGGAAAATACCGGGAATTCAATTCAGCAATGCTATTATATAATAATATAATACGGAGCACAAGGCAAAAAAACAAAAATAAAAAAATTTACAAAATCTCAACAACTTGCCGTATTCCGGCAGCAAAAAAAGCGCCCCAAGGGACGCTTTTTTTGCGTTTTGCTCTTTTCAGTCGGCCGGTACGATGCGCACGCTG